>Ga0181584_10003900_pt1 | contig 11342 bp, 9 predicted proteins | sample 071ome_30_FD_132462 | JGI IMG/M metagenome (GOLD analysis project Ga0181584, IMG submission 132462) | Coastal salt marsh microbial communities from the Groves Creek Marsh, Skidaway Island, Georgia - 071406AT metaG (megahit assembly) | ecosystem: Environmental > Aquatic > Marine > Intertidal zone... | reverse complement strand
TCTTTTCCGAGGTGGTGAAAAACCATCGCAGCTACCTTAAGCAGTCTGACTAGTTGCCCGCGAGTCCCGGGGACCCGGGTCAGCCGGGGCGTAAAGGCCTTGTGCTGTTCGCTCATTCTGATAAAATGCGCCCTCTTTTTTCCCAAGAGAATTCGCATAATTTCCGGAAAACCCGGAAAGTGCCTTAAATACAGTTAAATGGATATGGTGCCGGCCTGATGATTCCCCGGTAGCGATATCCGGAGAAATGACATGAAAGCAGACATCCATCCCAACTATCAGGACATCACGGCCACCTGTGGCTGTGGCAACGTGATCCAGACGCGTTCAACACTGAAGGAAGACATCCGTATTGACGTGTGTTCCCAGTGCCATCCTTTCTATACAGGCAAACAGAAGATTGTGGACACTGGTGGTCGAGTAGATCGCTTCAAGCGTCGTTTTGGCGGCAGCCGCAAGGTCTGAAAAAACCCCGGTTCTACCGGGTTTTTTTTTGAGCAACTTTTCTTGATTGCTATCAGAAAGGCGATTTGTTCTGCTCCTGTGAGGAGCCTTCTTCATTACCTGAGTTCCCGTCGAGAGCGGGAATATTTTCTTTCCTGAAGACCTCAAAGAATGTGCCATCATCGCCGGGTCTGGCCCTCAGGCCTGTTTCGCGGCTGATCCTCACGAATTCCAGCCCGTCCGGCTGGGGCATGCTGGCAAGGGGAGTACCTTCCAGTACTGTCTGCATGTAGTCAATCCAGATGGGTAATGCAACCGTGGCAGCCTGTTCGGATTTTCCAAGTGTCTGTGGGGTGTCGTAGCCTACGTAGACGGTTGTTACCAGGTTGCTGTTGAAGCCGGAAAACCACAAGTCATTGGCATCGTTGGTTGTACCGGTTTTACCATGAATGTCCTCCCGTTCCGGCATGGCCCTGTTGGCCGGTCGTCCACTGCCGTTGGTGATGACAGAACGAAGAATGGTATTCATGATATAGGCCACTCTTTCATCGATCACTCTCGGGGCTGGCGTGACATCAGGTACCTCGGGAACCTCGTTTTTATCAAGCATCGAATCAATGTCTGCTGTATTGCTGCACGAAGGACAGACGGTGTAGGGTTGCGCGCGAAACATTTGCCCGTCATTGAAATTCTCGATCCGTTCAATCAGGTAGGGCTCCACCTTGTAACCACCATTGGCAAAAACAGCATACCCGGTGGCAATTTCCAGGGGGTGAACGGCATGGGAGCCTATGGCCACGGTTAAATCGTTCTGGGGAAATTCGCTGACGTTAAAGCCGAAGTTGGCCACATAGGGCAGCACAGTGTCAGACCCCAGGGCGTCATAAATGCGCAGTGAAACAAGGTTCTTGGAATTGGTCAGGGCATAGGAAAGCCTGATTGGGCCCATAAACTGGCCATTAAAGTTTTCCGGCCTGTAATCACTGCGGGCAAGCGGTGCATCATTAATCAGGGTTGCCGCGGTATAGCCATTCTCGAGCGCAGCAGAATACAGAAAAGGTTTGAAGTTTGATCCCGGCTGTCGCTGGGCGAGGGTAACCCGGTTGAACTGGCCTTCGTTTTGCCGATCGTAAAAATCATAGCCCCCAACTAGCGAGACTATGGCGCCATTATTGGGATCCAGTGCAATAAGCCCTCCATTTACCGCAGGTATCTGTCCAAGAGACCACAGACCGTCATCATCTTGACTGACACGAATCAGATCGCCAGGTTCAACCACTTCGCTGGCAGAGCGGGGAGAGGAACCCCAGGTGCTGTTGGTGATGAAGCGCTTGGCCCAGCGAAAACCGTCCCAGGGAATAGTTACAGATTCGCCGGATTTCAGCAGGGCGATGATTTCCCTTTCCTCAACAAACTGGACAAAGGCCGGCTCCTGATCACCAATGACTGCCGTTCTGCCCAGGGTTGCGAGCCAGTGCTGGATAGAGCCGTCTTCTGCCGGGCGTAAATGATTTTCCCTGCCCCTGTAACCATGGCGGCGGTCATAGTTTTCCAGGCCAATTCGAAGGGCATTATTGGCTTCTTCCTGCATAGATGACTGGATCGTTGTATACACCTCGAAACCATCCGTCAGGGCAAGATCACCATAACGGTCCATCATTTCCTGGCGAACCATTTCGGCGATATAGGGTGCTTCCAGTTCCGTTTCCCGGCCATGCCGGAAAGCAGTGATTGGAGCCTCCATAGCATGCTGGTACTGGGACTCGGAAATCATGCCCTGGTCTAGCATGCGAAAAAGTACGCTGGCGCGAACCTCCCTGGCAGATGTTTTTGAGGCCAGTGGATTGTAGGCATTGGGTCTTGGCAGCAGGCCGATCATGGTAGCTGCTTCAGCAAGGGTCAGTTCGCTCACTTCCTTGTCGTAGTACTGGTCAGCTGCTGCAGCAATGCCATAGGCAGAAATCCCGAAGAAGGTTTTGTTCAGGTATAGCTCAAGAATTTCTTCCTTGGAGAGTTCCCGCTCCATTTTCAGGGCAAGGAGTATTTCCTTGAACTTGCGGGTATTGGCCGATTCACCTTCAAAAAAGAAGTTTTTGGCCACCTGCATGGTAATGGTACTTCCGCCACCTTGCAGATTACCTGTAAGAATGCCGGCAATGGAACGAATGAGACTGATGGGGTCGACGCCCCTGTGATCATAAAAGCGCTTGTCTTCCTTTGAGACAAGTGCCTCGGTGATCATTGGCGGGATTTCACTGAACTTGATTGGTGTGCTGCGTCGGCTGCCATATTCCGCAATGAGCTTGTTGTCTGCAGAGTAAATTCGCAGGGGGTTTTCCAGGCGCAGATTGGTATAGGTTTCCCTGTCAGGTAGTTTCGGCGATATATACAGGTACATGCTGGCAAATATCATAAGCATGCCTGTGAAGCCGGTTATGGATAACCAGACCAGAATAGTGCCTAACGTCTTTGCTCGATTCATTTCAATGAAGATGTGTCCGGCTCAATTGGGCAGGGGATTTGTACAATTGCCCATTTTATACGTATTTGATCATTCAGGTTAGTGGCTTTCCGGAAATAGCGTGGAGCTGAATTAACCGGAAAATTCGAATATTGCCGGGTATTTCTCGCTTTAGGCCTGAAAAAACAGGTGTAATATGCTACTCCTGTCTCCAGGTAACAAGGTATACGCGAAAGAGCAAATGTGAACCAGCCAGCAAATTAATGTAAATTGTAAAAATATGCGATAATTGTTTGAAATTAATAATTAAATTATTTAACGTGCTGACTTGCAGGTTGTAATTTATGGTATTCTACGAAAAGTGCGCCCTCATTTCAGGCGGAATTTTTGGGTCGCAGCATGCAGGTGACGAATTTAACGGAGTCGTGATTTGGTTAGCTTGTTTTCCAAAAAGAATCATGCGCTGCTTGGTATTGATATCAGTTCCAGCACTATAAAACTGCTGGAGTTGAGCAAGACGGGCGCAAAGTACAAAGTAGAGAATTATTCCAGCAGACCGCTGCCGGACGGCGCCCTCGTGGAAAAAAATATTGCCAACCTGGACGCTGTTGGTGAGGAAATGCTCAAGCTCTCCACCCTGATCAAGACCGGATCAACCAAGGCCGCGGTAGCGGTTCCAGGTGCGGCCGTCATTACCAAAACCATCGAAATGAATGCCAGCATGAGTGATGCGGAAATGGAAAACCAGATTTCGGTGGAAGCTGATCAGTACATTCCCTATCCGTTGGATGAAGTGGCCCTTGATTTTGAACGTCAGGGTCCTTCGGAGAAGAATGAAGACATGGTTGAGGTCCTGCTGGCTGCCTGTAAGAAGGAGAATGTGGATACCCGTGTCGCGGCCCTGGAAATAGGCGGCTTTGAGGCAAAAGTGGTTGATATCGAAGCTTATGCCATGGAGCGTGCCTTCAATCTCATGTGCGAACAGATGGAGCTGGACAAAGAAGGGCTTGCCGCCGTCATCGATATCGGAGCGACCATGACAACCATGTATATCCTGCGTGATGGTGTTTCTATCTATACCCGCGAACAGGTATTTGGTGGTGCCCAGTTGTCCATGGAAATTCAGAATCGCTATGGCCTGTCAAAGGCAGAAGCCGATAACGCTCTGGTCAACAACGATTTGCCCGAAGGTTTTGAAGACGATGTACTCAAGCCGTTTATCCATGAAATGAGTGAACAGATTGGTCGAACACTGCAGTTCTTTTTCTCTTCCAGTCAATATAACGATGTTGACCTAATAGTGCTTGCCGGTGGATCAGCATCGACGGCAGGACTGTCGGACATGGTGCAGGAAGAACTGGGTACCAGGACAGTTGTTGCCAACCCGTTGGCAAAAATGGGTGTGGCAAACAAAGTGAATAAAAAACAGCTGCAAAATGATGCAGCTTCTTTGATGATGGCCTGTGGACTGGCTATCAGGGGCTTTTAGGCTATGGCGAATATAAATCTTCTCCCATGGCGTGAAGAGCTCAGGGAGGAAAGGAAACAGGAGTTCCTCGTCGGTCTGGGTATTACAATCGCGATTGCCGCCGTTATTCTGTTCGCCGGCGACAGGATCGTTAATGCTTTTATCAGTAACCAGAATGCCAAGAATGATTATCTGCGTGAGCAGATCGCACTGCTGAATTCGGAGATTGCCGAGATCCGGGAGTTGCAAAGGCAAAAAGCTGAATTGTCAGAGCGAATGACGGTAATTCAGGACCTCCAGGGTCGTCGACCCGTGATAGTCCGTTTGTTTGATGAGCTTGTCAGAACGCTGCCCGATGGCGTTTATTACAACACGATAAGTCGTACCGGGGATGCGATCAGCTTCCAGGGTGTTGCTGAGTCCAATAATCGCGTGTCGGCCTTGCTGCGTTCACTTGAGGACTCCGAATGGTTTGAAGCGCCTGACCTACAGCAGATTTCTGCCAGTCAGCAGGGTGGTATTGACGGCAACAGTTTTCAGCTTGGCGTGCGTGTGACAACGCCCGACCCGGAAGAAGAGGAATAAGGGACACTTCTGATGAGCGCTGTAGACACAATCAAAGAGAAAATTCAGCAGCCAATTGATGAGTTGAAGAATTTTGACTGGAATGACCTCCAGGATATCGAGACGATCGGTATCTGGCCTGCCCCGGTCAAGGCACTGCTTATTATTATTATTTTCGCTGCCTGTCTTGGTGGTGGCTACTGGTTTCATATCAAGCCATTGCAGGCAAATCTGGCTACCGTGACCCAGGAAGAGGAAACGCTTCGCTCTGATCTTGAGTCCAAGGCCATATTAGCGGCAAACCTTGAGGCGTACCGGGCGCAGCTCGTCGAGATGGAGGATTCACTTGGTGCCCTGCTCAGACAGCTTCCCGGAGAGACAGAAGTACCAGGGCTTGTGGATGACATTACCGTACAGGGCATTGGTAGTGGGCTTGAGTTTTACAATATCAGACTGGAATCTGAAGTACAGCAGGAGTTTTATGTTGAGCTTCCTATCAGGATTTCAGTTGTCGGGGATTATCATGATTTTGGCGCGTTCGTCAGTGGAGTGGCCAGTCTTTCGCGTATTGTGACATTGCATGATTTCAATATTCGTACTGGTTCCGGGCGAAATGATTTGCTGATGGATATCACTGCACGCACCTACCGTTACAGAAATGACCAATGAATAAGTTGATGATCATGAAAAGGTTTGACAGGTTTGCGCTGGTTGCATCAGTGCTGTTCCTGTCTGCCTGTTCCAATAATGAGGAAATGATCGAATTACAGAATTATGTACAGGCAACGGTAAACCGGCCTGCAGGCATGATCGAGCCGATTCCTGAATTCCGGTCATACGAACCATTCCAGTACAGTGCTGCATCACTTCGCAGTCCTTTTGATGTGCCACTGGATATCACGATGATCATCAGGAACCAGAATAATAATGTGGCACCCGACGAGGACAGGCCCAGGGAATTGCTGGAAAACTATCCGATCAGTTCGCTGAGCATGGTTGGCACGATAACCCGGGGCGGCACCGATTGGGCTCTCATACTCGATGAGACAGGCCTTGTTACGAGAGCCACACTTGGCAATTACATGGGCCGAAATCACGGTCGCATTGTCGAAATATCGGAAAACCAGATTGAACTGGTTGAAATTGTCCCTACAGGGGACGGTTCCTGGATGGAGCGTCCACAGACCGTCATGCTGCGGGAAACGAACTAATTACCCGCCTGCATGTCAGGAAGGCAGAAAAAGAATGAATAGTAGTATCAGAATAGCCGGGAGACTCGCTATGAGATGGACTAACAAAGAACGAATCAAGCGCCTGTTGTTGACGCTTTGCGTGGTCAATGGCCTGTTTCTTTCTCTGGGACTAAAGGCGCAGGTAGCACTCGAAAATGTCGAGTTTGTGTCCATTCCCGGCGGTTTACTTGAAATTGAGCTGGATTTTGATGGCACACCTCCGGAGCCTGGTGTATTTGAAATAGAAACGCCTAGCCGGCTGGTCATGGATTTTGCTGATGTTGAAAACCTGCTTGACCAGAGCCGTTTTACTGTTAATTCCCGTATCGCAGACTCAGTCACAATTGTGGATTCAGGAAACCGGGTCCGCATGATTGTCAATCTTGCGCAGCCTACTTCCTATGTAACGGCTGTTCAGGGTTCCAACATGGTCGTTACTGTCGGAGACAGTTCAAGTGTTGCAAGTTCCAGTCCTCAGGCTCCACGGGATAACTTGCCGGTCAGCAATTCAGGTGATATCAACAGTGTTGATTTTAATCGGGATGAAGAAGGTTCGGGACAGATTGTCATTAATCTTGCGAATGACAACATTGTGGGGAATCTGAACAGAACGGGCAACACCCTTGAGCTCGAGTTCCTGAATTCTGAAATCGATGACGAACTGCAGATGCGTCTTGATGTCACAGATTTCGCTACGCCCGTGCGTAATGTGGACATCTACCGTGAAGATTCAAGTGTTATGGTTGTCGCTGAGATGATCAGTAATTTTGACTATCTTGCCTACCAGTCCAGCGGTCAATACGTCATCAATGTTACACCCGTTGCAGGCGCGTTATCAGCGGCCGGGGGTGCTGGCAGTGCAGCAAGTGGTATGGCGGATTTCAGCGGAGAGCTGATTAACGTTAACTTCCAGAATGTGGATATTCACTCGGTCCTTTCACTGCTTGCCGAGGTGAATGATTTCAGCCTGGTGGTTAGTGATGCCGTTTCCGGGAATGTGACATTGCGCCTTGTAAATGTCCCCTGGGATCAGGCGCTGGATATGGTGCTCCGCTCGGAAGGTCTTGGTCAGCGTATTGAAGGCACAGTCATGTATATTGCGCCAGCAGCTGATATTGCCCAGGCAGAATTGCTTGAACTGGAAAACAGCCAGCAACAGGTAAATCTGGCGCCACTTGTCACAGAATACATTGAGGTCAATTATGCAGAAGCAACCATTCTGGCCGAATTATTGGCCGGTGAATCGGGAAGTATACTGTCCGACAGGGGTACCGCCGCTGTTGATGAGCGAACCAATACGCTGATAGTTCAGGACGTGGCATCCGTCCTTGAAGATGTGCGTGATATGGTCAGCCGTCTTGATATTCCGGTCAGGCAGGTACTTATTGAAGCCAGGATTGTAAATGCTTCCACAAACTTCAGTGATGCGCTTGGTATTCGCTGGGGAGGCGCCCAGACTTTTCCGGGCAGTGGCGACCGCTTCCTGTTAACGGGCAGCCAGGAGGCCAGTGTTGAGTATGGTAGGAACCTGGCTCAGTACAACCAGGCGGTTAATTCGGCCATTCTGGGTGGTGCCACCGTTCAGGAAGCGCAGATTAATAATATCCTGACCCCGCCTTCATTCCCTGATGCCCTGGCCGTTGATATGGGCATAGATTCAGCCCCATCATCCATTGCACTTGGCTATGCGGGCAACAAGGGGCTACTGGAACTGGAGCTTTCAGCACTGGAGGCCAGTGGAAATGGCGAAGTCATTGCGCAGCCCAAAGTCACTACCCAGGACCAGCAGCAGGCCAGAATTGAGTCCGGTGTGCAGATTCCCTACCAGTCCCAGGCTGGAGGTACAGCCGGGGGTACGTCAACGGAATTCGTTGCTGCGGTGCTTGCCCTTGAAGTCACACCACAGATAACTCCGGATGGCCGGATCAACATGCTATTGACCATCAACCAGGACTCCGTTGTCCCTGGCGCCGGTGCCATTCCCGCCATATCCACCAACATGGTAACCACCCGGGTACTTGTAGATGATGGTGATACGATTGTACTGGGCGGTGTGTTCCGCGAGGAAGTTACAACGACAGTGACAAAGACCCCGGTGCTTGGAGATCTGCCTTACGTGGGTAACATGTTCAAAAGAACAACGAACGAAGAAACCAAAACAGAGCTTCTCATTTTCATCACACCGTCAATCATCAATGATGTGATGTAAAATCTGCACAATAGACAATCTTTAAAAACGCCGGCATGTCGGCCATCCGATATGCCGGACTTCATTTAACCCCTTAAAAAAACGGACATTTCAGCCTGGAATGAAAAAAGCACTGGATAATATTTTCCTGATAGGCCCGATGGGAGCAGGTAAAACCACAATCGGGAGGCACCTGGCGAAAGCCTTGAACAAGGATTTCATCGACTCTGATCAGGAGATCGAAGAGAAAACCGGTGCCAATATTTCCTGGATATTCGATGTTGAAGGTGAGGAAGGCTTTCGTAAGCGTGAAAAAGCCATGATTGAGGAGCTAACCTCCGGGCACAACATCGTCCTGGCCACAGGTGGCGGCGCGGTACTGGCACCGGAAAACCGTAAATTCCTTCACAGCCGAGGAACCGTCATATACCTAATGGCCACCATAGGTCAGCAGGTGGAACGAACCAAACATGATCAGCGCCGGCCATTATTGCAGAATGTAGATGATATAAGAGAGAAGCTTGCTGAGCTGATGGAGATTCGGGATCCCCTATACCGGGAAATTGCCGATTATGTCATCGTAACGAACAGACGCAGCCCACGAGCGGTCAGTAACGAAATTGTCAGCGAATTATCCGGAGAAGAGAATCATGACAATTGAGCTTGATCGGCAGTTGGTCAGTGTCGATCTAGGTGAAAGGACTTATCCCATTCATATTGGCCACGGGCTGCTGACAGATAAATCCCTGTTACAGCCTCATATCCGGGGTAAGCAGGTGGCCATCATAAGCAACGAGACAGTGGCGCCTCTTTATCTTGATGTGTTTTGTTCGACGCTTGCAGATTATGACCCACTCACCATCATTTTGCCTGATGGCGAAGAGTTCAAGACCCTAGATACAGTCAGCCAGATTTATGATCAGTTGCTGGAGGCCAGATTCAGCCGTTCGTCCACGCTCATAGCACTTGGAGGCGGAGTCATTGGCGATATGGTGGGTTTTGCTGCGGCAACCTATCAGAGAGGTGTCGACTTCATCCAGATTCCGACAACCCTGCTTTCCCAGGTGGACTCCTCTGTTGGCGGAAAAACCGGCGTTAATCGACCACTGGGCAAAAATATGGTGGGTGCCTTTTATCAGCCAAACTGTGTGCTGGCAGATACATCGGTTCTGGATACGCTGCCGGACAGGGAGCTCAAGGCGGGCATTGCCGAGGTCATCAAGTACGGACTGATAAATAATCCGGTTTTTCTCGACTGGTTAGAATCCCATATGAGTGATCTGCTTAACCGGGATACACATGCGCTGACCCATGCCATCAAGGCCAGTTGCGAGGAGAAAGCCCGGGTAGTGGCTATGGATGAGACAGAGTCCGGAATTCGGGCGATACTTAATCTTGGCCATACGTTCGGGCATGCTATAGAAACCGCAATGGGATATGGCCAGTGGTTGCATGGTGAAGCTGTTGCAGCAGGCATGGTGATGGCGGCCAACCTGTCAGCCAAACTGGAACTGATCAATGAGCATGATGCCCAGCGGGTAACAGACATTATCAGTAATGCCGGACTTCCTGTAGCGCCACCAGCTGAAATGGATGTAGAGACCTTTATTTCCCTGATGAGCCGGGATAAAAAGGCAGAAAGCGGGGTGATTCGCTTCATTTTACTAAAGACACTTGGGGAAGCCTTCGTGGCAGATGCTGTGGAACAGGATGTTCTTGAGAACTTTCTGTCCTGAAACCTGGGGAATTGCCTTCAATATTATCGAATGTCCCTGCATTTTTTGTTGCCGTTGATGCTGCTTTTTAACCCCATGTTTATCAAGGAAATTATGCTCAAATTCACGGATAACTCAGGTCAGTATTTGCTTGTATACTCAGTGTGGAAGTGACACAATTACACTGTTTTTGCTCAAAGTTTTGACATTGTGAACCGTGAGCGACTATGAAAACTGTAACTGGTCATTAATTAGTATTAAGCAGTTAGCGGAAAAGAAGCCATATCCATGGACGCCGTGACCAGGTAAAGTTTACTAATAACCAACTAACAAAAACTTTATTAATCTCAACCATCAAGGGGAGAAGAGGAATGAAATACAGCCCTTTTTCAACCATTGGCAAGAAGAAACTTGCTTTGTCAGTGGCCGCTTCAATTGCTCTGGGTTCAGGCTTCGGTAACGTTGCTCTGGCGCAGGACGATGAGGAAGCTCTCGAGGAAATCACGGTTACCGGTACTCGTATCCGTTCCGATGATTTCAGTAACGCACAACCATCCACGGTAGTAGGTTCCGATCTTCTGGAAAACCTGGGTGTGGTCAACATGGGTGACATGATGGCCCAGTTGCCTTCCAACGTAGGTAACAACACACCAACAGCCAACGCCGGCGGCAACTTCTTTAACGGTTCCAACATTGCCAACCTGCGTGGTCTCAACCCATTCTTCGGTTCACGTACACTGACACTGGTCGACTCTCGTCGTCACGTGCCTACCAACCAGGGTGATGGTGTTGACCTTAACTTCATTCCTTCTGTCCTGATTGACCGGATGGAAGTGGTCACCGGTGGTGCCTCTGCCTCTTATGGTTCAGGTGCGATTGGTGGTGTAACCAACCTGCTGCTTGACCGTGATCTCGAAGGTGGCAAGGTACAGGTTGACTACGGTATTACCGGCGAAAACGATGGTGAAGATATTCATATCGGTGTTGCCTGGGGTAGCCGTATCGGCGACAACGGACATTTCGTGATCGGCATCGAAGCCCAGGACGCTGGCGGTATCGGCAGCTGTATTGAGGCGCGCGACTGGTGTGCTGACAACGTTGCTGTAGTCGATAACCCCAACTGGAATGCCGATGGCACCGGTGGTCCCCGCTATGTGATCAAGGACAATGTCGGTGCTGATAACCAGCAGGTGAGCACAGCACCTTACTTCCCGATTACCAATACAACCTGTACAGATCTTTCCTGTACCTCCTTCCGTTCCTGGGAAAC
>Ga0181584_10003887_pt1 | contig 11358 bp, 10 predicted proteins | sample 071ome_30_FD_132462 | JGI IMG/M metagenome (GOLD analysis project Ga0181584, IMG submission 132462) | Coastal salt marsh microbial communities from the Groves Creek Marsh, Skidaway Island, Georgia - 071406AT metaG (megahit assembly) | ecosystem: Environmental > Aquatic > Marine > Intertidal... | reverse complement strand
TACAAAAATTCTAACAGAGGAGCAGTACCAATAGTGATATTAGGTAACAAATATGATTTGTTTGATGAGGATGAAGATCATGTTAAGAGTGTAGAAATTAATGACATGATAGAATTGTTAAATAAAGAATTGAAAGATGAAAATTTTAATGTAACATATTTGAATACATCTGCACTTACGGGTTTGAATATTGAGAATGCATTTGAAAGTTTAGGATCAAATATTATAAATTGGTTAAAATCACAATGAGAATAGAAGAGGATTAAATGGCTATCAATGTTGATGAATTAAAATTAAAATCAGTGGGAATTGATGTGGGTAGTTCTACTTCACATTTGATTATGAGTGAATTGACCTTAAGAAAAGATGAAAATTCACCATCTAGGAGATTTAAAGTAGATAAAAGAGAGGTTTTGTATGAGTCACCTGTAATAGATACTCCTTTGCTTGATAAAAACAATATAAACATATCTGAGCTGATAAAATTTTTTCAAGGAGAATATGAAAATGCAGGAATAAAACCTTCAGATATAGATACAGGTGCGGTAATTGTCACTGGTGAAACAGCGAAGAAACGAAATGCAAATGAAATAATAGAAATATTATCGGAAGATGCAGGAAAATTTGTTGCAGCAACTGCAGGACCTAATTTTGAGTCAATGTTAGCTGCACTAGGTAGTGGTGTGACAAATCAATCAAAAATAAAACAAAATACAATATTATCCGTTGATATTGGTGGAGGCACATCAAACATGGCGATATCTAAAAATGGTGAAATAGTTTCTACTTCATGTGTTAATGTTGGTGGAAGATTATTAGGTATTGAAGAGGAAATAATTTGGAGAATTGACAATCCCGCAAAAATAATCATGAAAGAATTAGATCTTAATTACGATATCGGAGATAAAATATTGATTAAAGATTTAAGGATGATAGTAGAAAAATTTGAGGAAGTCTTAAGAGAAGTTGTTAATGGACCTGCAAGTAGTAGTTTGGCAAAAGAACTAATGATGACTGAGGATTTAGATTTCTCATATCAAATAGATGAAATTGCATTTTCGGGTGGAGTAGGAGAATTGATTTATGGGGTTAGTAGTGAGTATAGAGATATGGGACATTTATTAGCAATGAAAATAAAAGAGAATCGTAACAAGTACAATGCATCAATTGTTGAGCCTGATAATAAAATTAGAGCGACAGTAATTGGTGCAGGCGCTTATTCATTGACTATTAGTGGATCAACCAGTTTTTCAGATGAAAATATAAAGTTTCCAATTAAAAATATACCAGTCCTAAAAGTGAATGTAGATAGAGAGTTTTTAAGTATAGAACATGTAATAAAAGAAATTAAACTAGCATATTCTAAATTTGATCTTGAGGAGGGACAAGAAATAGTGGCTTTGTATTTTATTGATCCTGTAAGAGCCGCATATAAAAAACTAAAATTATTTGCACAGGCAATCGAATTATCATTAACAGAGACTATAAGGAATAATTTACCAATAATTTTAATTTTTGAAAGAGATATTGGCAATTCAATTGGTAATGTAATTAGAAGAGAAACAAGTATCAAAGAAAATTTAATGGCGATAGATGAATTATCATTGAATGATGGAGACTGGATAGATCTGGGTGCGCCATTAGTGAGTGGACAAGTATTTCCTGTTACCATAAAATCATTGGTCTTCAATAGTGATTAGTTTATTTTGATTTGACCAAAATAATTTCTTTCAATAGGAATATTTGAAAAGAAATAAACAAATACAGATCTATGGTTGACGATTTATTAAGATTAGATGGACAAAATGCGATAATTGGAGGGGCTACCGGAGGGATAGGAAAAGGAATTGCAAAAAAATTTTCAGAGGCCGGAGCAGATTTACTTTTAATTTCACGGAGTGAGGAGAAACTAAAACAATTATTATTAGAATTGAATAACAGCAAGCATAGATATTTAGTAGCAAATTATGAAGATCCATACAAATTAGAGGAGATAGTTAGAAATGAGTTAGAAAGTTCGGGAAAAAAATATTCTATCATAGTTAATAATACAGGAGGCCCCCCTTCAGGAAAGGTATTAGATGCTAGTAATGAAGATTTTATTAGAGCGATGAATATGCACCTAATATGCAATCAGGTGATGGCAAAATTAGTTATTCCTCATATGAAAGAAATAGGTGACGGAAGAATAATTAATATCATTTCTACATCTGTAAGACAACCAATTGATAATTTAGGAGTTTCAAATTCGACAAGAGCAGCAGTTGCAAATTGGGCAAAAACATTATCAAATGAAGTAGGTAGATATGGGATTAAAGTAAATAATATCTTACCAGGAGCCATTAATACACAAAGATTGGAACAAATAATTCAAAATAAAGCAGATAAATTAGAAACTACCTATTATAATGTTGAGAAACAAATGATTGGATCAATACCCTTGGGTAGGATTGGAGATCCAGATGAAATTGCTAATGGAGCCTTATTTTTAGCTTCACAAATGTCAAATTATGTTAGTGGAATTAATTTGATTATTGATGGGGGAAGAACCCGGGTACACTGATGTTTTATTAGTATGATTTTTGTGTATAGATTAGTAATTAGTTAATAAATAATTTAATAACTTTAAAATTTAAGATCATCAAAGGGATATTGATTTTACCATGGCAAATGATCTTCCAAAAATAATGAATTATATAAACGGAGAATTAGTGCCTCCAAATTCCAAAAAATATATTGATAATATCGAACCTGCTACGGGAAATACGTATTCATTAATTCCAGACTCTGATGTAATTGATGTAAAGAATGCAATAAAATCAGCAGAAAAAGCATTCAAGAAATGGTCAAACGTATCCATTGAAAAAAGGGCAGAATATTTGGAATCAATCTCATTGAAATTACTTGAAAAATTGGAATATCTATCAAAAATTGAGTCTAAAGATAACGGTAAGCCTTTAAAATTGGCAAAAAATGTAGATATTCCAAGGGCAGGAAAAAATTTTAATTTTTTTGCTTCTGCAATAAAGCATTTCCATTCTGAAAGCCATGAGATGGTTGACCAAAATAATCTAAATTTTACTTTGAAACAACCTTTGGGTGTAGTAGGAGCGATTTCACCTTGGAATTTACCATTATACTTGTTTACATGGAAAATAGCACCTGCATTAGCAGTGGGGAATACTGTTGTTGCAAAACCATCAGAAATTACACCTATGTCGGCATTTGAATTGGCGAAGATATGTATTGAAGTTGGATTACCTAAAGGTGTACTAAATATTGTACATGGGAGAGGAAATATAGTAGGCGAGAACATTGTTAATAATGATGCAGTAAAAGCGATCACATTTACAGGAGGAACTATAACAGGCAAAAGAATTGCTGAAATAGCGGCCCCTAAATTTAAAAAATTATCATTGGAATTAGGAGGTAAAAATCCTAATATTATTTTTGATGATTGTGATTTTGATAAAATGATCCAAACCACAATAAAATCATCTTTTGCAAATCAAGGTCAAATATGTTTATGTGGATCGAGGATTTATGTCCACGAAAACATATATGAAAAATTCAAATCGAAATTTATAGAGGAAGCTAGCAAATTGAATATAGGTGACCCGAATTTAGAAGATAATGATTTGGGAGCGATAGTTAGTAAAGAACATTTAGAAAAAATATCATCATATATTAATCTTGCAAAAAACGAAGGAGGTACAATTTTATTTGGAGGAAATAAACCAAAAATAGAGGGAAGATGTAAGAATGGGTATTTCATGAGTCCTACAATTATCGAGGGATTAGGCATAGATTGTAGAACTAATCAAGAGGAAATATTTGGCCCGGTAGTAACATTACAAAAATTTTCAACTGAAGAGGAAGCGTTAGAATTAGCAAATGGTACAAATTATGGATTATCTGCAACATTATGGACTCAAGATATTTCAAGAGTACATAGAATGGTTAAAGAAATACAAGCAGGTGTAATTTGGGTTAACGCGTGGATGGTCCGAGATTTAAGAACACCATTTGGTGGAATGAAAGACTCGGGAGTAGGAAGAGAGGGCGGATTTGAAGTATTAGAATTTTTTACAGAAAAAAAGAATGTGTCTATTTCTTATTAAATTTGAATTGTTTCATAACCATGAATTATAATAATGACATAAGACTAGCATAATAGTGATTATTGCAGAAGGAGATCTATACGCATTACTTGGAGCAGCAAGTTTTGCCATATCATCGGCAATAATAAAAAAATTAAATAATCTTGGAAATGCAATTCAACTAAATTTTTTAAGAACACTAATAGGAGCAATTATTTTCATAATTCATTTTGTATTTTTTATTGATTTAAATTTAGTAAATAGTATTTCAGGATTGATTTTGTTCTACCTGATTATTTCAGTAGTAATGAACATAGTTATAGGCGATACTGCATTTTTTGAGTCACAGAATAAATTAGGTATTAAAATTGCAACACCAATTGTAAATACATATCCTTACTTTACAATAATATTAGCGATAATATTTTTGAATGAATTCATAAGCTATGAAGTTATTTTAGGATCATTAATCTTAATTCCTGGAGTTATTTTACTATCAGTCGACCGGGCAGAAAATGAAAATCAAGATGATTTAATAGAAAATAAAAGAGCTAAGAGATTTGATGATGATAAAGTAAAGGGATTAATTTATGTGATGATCGCAGTGTTTTGTTATTCATTGGGGATGCTATTTACCACTATTGGTACGGTAAACATCGATCCAATTTTAGCAAATAGCATTAGAGTACCAGTTGCAACCATTGGATTATTATTTTTAATGAGAGCATCTAACAAAGCTAATTTGGATAGAAAAAGCCTTGAGACTGAGTTAAAAGATGATTTTAATCCATTTACTTGGTCAAATAAATTTATAATTTTGATGTTAACTTCCGGATTGTTAGGTACTTACTTTTCTTCATTATTTTTGGTCTTATCAGTGCAAGAGATTGGAGCATCAAGGAGTGCGATATTATTTTCTACGGGGCCATTTTTTTCATTACCTATAGCGATATATTGGTTAAAAGAAAAATTAAGTTATTTTACCATCTTAGGCACAATAATGACAGTTGTTGGATTATGGGTGATATTAATTTAATTCTTGGAAAATTTATCTATTGATACGCCTAACCAATTTAATGCAGAGAGGCCATATATTTTTGCTTTAACAGAGTCATCAAATGCTTCCAACTCAGAAATGATTTTGCCTATTGACTTTTCTCCCAATGGAAATGGGTAATCAGATCCTAACATGATTTTGTCTTCGCCCAAAATAGATAAATTAAATTCTAATATTTTAGAGTCTGCAGTTAAAGAGTCTGCATAAAAATGACCTAAATAATCTTTAGGTGATTTACTTTGATTTGAAAATAAATCAGGACGAACATTATAACCATGGTCAATTCGACCAATAGTTCCAGGAAATGAACCTGCGCAATGTGCGAATGAAAATCTGAGTTTTGGAAATTCATCAAATATACCTCCAAACATCAAATCACAAATTGATTTAGATGTTTCTGCGGGCATACCAATTAACCAACCAGCCCAAAATTTTTCATCACGCCATGGCATTTTCCAAGGATGTACAAAAATAGCCATATCCAATTCTTGTAGTTTTTCATATAATGGCTTAAATGTTGAATTATCTAAATTTAACTCATTGATATGCGATCCAATTTGTATACCTTCAAATCCTAAACTATGTACTCGCACTAATTCTTTAATTGCTAAATCAACATCATTCATTGGTAATGTGGCCAACCCTACAAATCTATCAGGATGTGATTTAACTGCCTCTATCAAATTATCATTCAGAAATTTTGAGATTTCTAAAGTATGTTGAGGTTTTGCCCAATAGTTAAACATAACAGGTACAGTAGATAATACTTGTACATCAACACCTACTTCATTCATTTCATCAATTCGGACATTATAATCCCATAGATTATTATCAACTGTTCTAAAGAAAGATCCATCATCAAGCATCATATCTGCTTGTGTGTCAGATTTGTGATCAAGATAGACAAAACCACCATACCCAAATGATTTTTTGAAATCAGGTATGTGTTTTGGAAGGATATGACAATGAGTATCCACTTTAAAGAATGATGACATCTTAGAACATAATTTGTATAGGAATATAATTTAAGAATTATTCGCTCTATTTTAAAAAAATCACTATTTGAGGAAAATATTTTGAATTATATTATATTTACAGATCTTTTGGGAGATATCCTTATTTCATGGGAAAATATAATATTATTATGCCTATAAATCCTGTATTTAATTTGAAAGGTTGGTTTGATGAAAACAAAGACACTCTAAAGCCTCCAGTTGGTAATAAACTGATATATGAGGATGAAGATTGGATCGTGATGGCAGTTGGGGGGCCGAATTCGAGAAAAGATTACCATTATCACTTTAGGGGACCTGAATTCTTTTTTATGGTAAAAGGAGATATGGTCCTACAAATGAAGAAAAAAGATAGTGATGGTAAGTTAGTTAATGATGATGCTATTATTAAAGAAGGGGAGATATTCCTTTTACCAAGAGAAACCATTCATTCTCCTCAAAGACCTGAAGGATCTTGGGGTTTGGTTTTAGAAGCTAAAGCAAAACAAGGAGAGATTGACCAATTACACTTTTATTGTGATGATTGTAACAATTTATTGTATAAAGAAGAATTTTTGTTATCTAATATTGTAACTGAGTTACCTCCATTAATGCAGAAGTTTTTTGATAGTGACTCAAGAAAGTGTTCTGATTGTGGTTCTTATATGGAAGATCCTTCTCCATTTGATATGGGAACATATTTGGGAAACAATTAATATTAACTTTAATCTATTAAGGCCATAACTTTTAATTCAATAGCGATCGGTGTAGGCAATTTATTAATTTCTAGAGTTGTCCTACATGGGCGAATATGACCGATCCAATCTTTGTATAATAAATTAAAAACGGGAAAATCATTTTTCATATCTGTTAGAAATACGGTGATATCAACCACTTTATCAAGACTTGAGCCACAATCTTCTAAAATGAACTCTATATTTTGAAAGACTGCCAAACATTGGGATTTAAAATCATATGATATGATATTATTATCCGTATCAAGCTCCACTCCAGGGATATGATCTAAATCCTTTACTCTTGGACCAACCCCCGATAAATATAACATGTTGCCAACTTTACGAGCATGGGGATAAGCGCCAACAGCTGCAGGAGCACGAGAACTAATTAATTCTTTATTATCCATAGCCATTCAGTAGAGTTATGAAATAAATTGTTTGCTCAAATTTATCGGTCTCCTTACAAAAGTATATTACAATAAAGTAAGTTAGTGAGTTATAAATTGAAAATATTAGATATCAATCCAAGTATTGCAGGTATTTCTGGAGATATGTTCATTAGTGCATTATTGGATTTATTTGAGGATAGTACTGAAATATTGAAGGTTTACTCTAAATCAGTAAATTTGGATGATACGGATATAAAATTAGAGATTAAAAGGAAAAATGAAAACATATATGATGGTAATTTATTATATATTGAAAATGAGTTAACAAAATTGACTGTGAATGAAATTAATTCCAAAATTGATGAAATAGGACATATTTTAAATTTAGATAGTAAATATTTTGAGTATTGTAAATTAATATATGAAATCCTTATTGAAGGAGAAAAAAACGTTCATAAAACTGAACAAGTACATTTACATGAACTTGGTACATACGATACCGTGATAGATATTACACTAACAGCATATTTGCTTCAAAAATTAGAAATACAAAAAATTTCATTTCACCCAATTGCAACTGGAAGAGGAATGGTAAATACTAAACATGGTAAATTAGCAATACCACCGCCTGTTAGTCAACATATAATAGAGAAATATGAATTAGAAACCATGAATGGCCCAATAGGAGAGGCAGCAACTCCCACAGGAATTGCGATTATCGCAGCTTTAAAAAAATTATTCCCTAGTAGTAAAAGTGGAGTATGGATAAGAAAAGGTATAGGGTTTGGAAACAAGATATTTGATGATAGACCAAATATTCTCGTCTTAAGATATGGTAATGAAAGTAAGACTGTTAGCAAAATATCAATATTAGAAACGAATTTAGATGATATTTCTGGAGAAATATTGGGAGATGCAATGAATAAATTACTAAAAATAGGTGCATTAGATGTAAGCTATTTTCCGATTTACATGAAGAAAAATAGACCGGGTTATATGTTAAAAGTACTGGTTAAAGAACACCAGGAGGATGAGATATCTAAAATGATTATGAAATTGACAGGAACATTAGGGGTAAGAATACAAAAATTGGATAGACATATAGGAGAAAGAAAATCGAAAGTTTATAGATTGTTTGTAAAAGAATTTAATGAGGAAGTTAGTTTTTCAGTTAAAATTGGTAATAGAACTAAAATTGAATTCAGAGATATTAGTGAATTAGCAGACAGGTTTGAGATGTCACCTCTTGAGGTAAATGATATTTTAACTAAGTATTTGGAGGAATAAAATGATTGTAAATTTTGATAATGACCGAGAAAAAATAACTAATATCGAGGAAGTAATATTAGCAGAACCTAAGTCAAGGAATGATTTTGAAATTGTTATACTTGAAAGTTTGAAGACCAAAAACTCAGTACTGATTACAAGAATGAAGAAAAAGCATAAAAAAAAGTTGGATGAATTACATTTACAAAATCAATATAATATAGAGATAGATAACTATGGTAGAACTGCAATAATTAGAAAAGAAAATATAGAAGTTACCAAAGTAGCAAAAGTTGCCATATTATCAGGGGGGACATCTGATCAATATGTAGTAGAAGAAATAATATTTTGTTTAAAGTATTTTGGCATAAATGCATTAATATTTCCAGATATTGGAGTTGCAGGAATACATAGGCACAAAGATGCATTAGAAAAGATTGAAAATAATGCAAATATCAAATTACTTATTGTGGTTGCAGGTAATGAAGGAGCACTATTTTCCGTAATTTCAAGTCAAACAAAACTTCCAATGATTGCAGTACCTACAAGTATAGGTTATGGATATGGAGGTAAAGGAGAAACAGCACTTAAATCTGCGCTACAGAGTTGTTCACCAGGGGTTGTTGCGGTTAATATTGATAATGGATTTGGTGCGGCAGCATTCGCCAAAAAATTATTTTCATTCTGAAAGAATATTTTTACGTGTACGTTGATAAGCTATACCACCTACAACACCGACAACCAAAAATAATAAACTACTACCAACATCAGATATTGTAATTTCAGATCCATCTTGGGTTACATTTTGAGTTACAGTAATATTATTTCCCACGGATGTATCGGTTATACTTGTGGTTTCTGTAATAGTTTCAATATTTGTGTCGGTGAAAGTTTCTGTTAAGGTTTCTGTTGAAGTTACATTTGCTGAATTTTCAATTGATCCTCCATCGATTATTGCCCAATTATAAGAGTCGATTATTTTTTGTCTTGCTAAAGAAGCATCATTAGAATATTTAGAAAATCCTGCATCAAATAATATGTCATTTTGTAGAGTCAGTTCACTCCATTTGATTAAAATTTGATCATAAATTTCGGTTCCTAAAGTTATCAATCCAAACATATATTCCATATTAACAACTTTAGAAATATTCCAACTTCCTATGTCTATGTTGAAAGATGTAGCATTGAAGAACATTTTGTTCATATCAGTTACTGCTCTTACATCCCAGCTACTTATATCTTGATTAAATGAAATAGCGCTATCAAACATGGATCCCATATTAGTTACTTTATAAACATCCCAGCTGCTTATATCCTGATTAAATGAAATAGCGCTATCAAACATGGATCTCATATTAGTTACTTTAGATGTATCCCAATTTCCAATATCTTGATTAAATGCGGTTGCGTTCCAGAACGTACCTGACATCCAGGTTACCGATGAGGTATTCCAATTTCCTATATCTTGATTAAATGCTATTGCGTGAGCGAACATATTTGGAATTCTGGTTACTGAAGAGATATCCCAATTTCCAATATCTTGATTAAATACTTCTGCGTAAGAGAACATAACTTGCATAGTTGTAACTGAAGAGGTATCCCAATTTCCTATGGGTTGATTGAATGATGAAGCATAATAAAACATTTGTGTCATAGTAGTAATTGTGGATGTGTTCCAAGAGTTCATTGAACCATCACCTCCAAGGTTAATACAACTTCTGAAAGTCTGAGAAAATGAAGTCGTACTACTAAGATCAGGTGCATCAGTGGCGGTGAGCACTAAATTGTTGGCACCATAAAAATGACTATCAGTATTACCAAAACTAAATGAGCCCCATTGAATAATTTCTATTAATTTTAGCCGATCTCCACCATTATTGAAACGCCATCCATCCAATGTTCCATTAATTATAACGATATATGTGCCTGGAGATGTATAAGTGTGAGTACCAACATTTGAGGTTATGGTTTCATTTGTGCCATCACCCCAATTTACTGTGAAATTATATGTACCACCAATTATAAGTGGTAATTTAATTGTTCTGTTGTTAATTCCTATTCCAAATGACGTATTCCAAATAGATATAAATGAACCAGGATTGTTAGATATAAGATCGGCGTTCAATGTTGAATTAGGACTATAATTAGACGTATTAAAATTATCAATAGTCATTTCACTATTTATTGCTGTGTCTTCATAATATGAGTTTGTATGATATAAATTGGGTATTATTAATAATGTAAACGTAAGGAGTAACATTGCTTTTTTATGAACCATAGGATTGTAAAATTCGCTCATTTAATATAATTAATGATCCATACGGTATATATTGGTCAATAAAAATATCTAATCTTTAATAACTAATTTTACCTTACGTCTTTGTGATAACATTCCTGCTACTAAACCACCTACAAAAATGGTTGCTACAACTGTTAATGATGCATCTTGTATATTAAATGGTGTCGGAGGAATACTTGGAGAGGGGGGAGTTTCGGAAGTATTAGTAGGTTCAGTAGTTTCAGTAATTTCTGATGTTTTGTTAGGATCAAAAACTGTAATTATTACTTCATCATAAATCATATTAAAAGATAAATCATAAACTTGTATAATTAGAATATAAACTCCAGCATTCAATATATCGATATTTAACATGAGTATACCATTTTCCCATGATGTAGTTGAGACGTATGTGGAACCATTTAGAGTAACATTGTATATATGAGGTCTCAAATCATATAATGTATAAATAATTGTTTGATTTGCACTACCTGCGGGATAAGATATATCTGAGGAAAAATTAATTGTAGGCGCAACAG
>Ga0181584_10003886_pt1 | contig 11358 bp, 8 predicted proteins | sample 071ome_30_FD_132462 | JGI IMG/M metagenome (GOLD analysis project Ga0181584, IMG submission 132462) | Coastal salt marsh microbial communities from the Groves Creek Marsh, Skidaway Island, Georgia - 071406AT metaG (megahit assembly) | ecosystem: Environmental > Aquatic > Marine > Intertidal zone... | reverse complement strand
CGACCGGTGTGCATGTCGCGGCGTGCCGGCATGCAGGGCAGACTGCCGACATAATGATTGTCAAACGTCACCGCCCGCTGCTGGAACCGGGTGAAATTCGGTGTGTGGACCGTCTGTGAGCCATAGGGTTCCATGGCATTGCGGTTGAGTGAGTCCAGAAGTACGAAGACGGTTTTCATCTGATGACGTTTCTGAAGGTTGTAATCATGTGCGAGCCACACGCCCTTGCGGGCGTGTGGCACAGTTTGTCAGTTGCCGACTCTCTTGGCGAATTCCTCGATGCCGGGGACGCCGGCCTCGCGGTAGTAACGCAACGCGCCGGGATGCAGGGGAATGGTGAACCCGTTGATGATCCCGTCCTTGCCGACCTTCTTCCAGGCCGGATGCACGGTTCCCATGAAGTCGAGATTCTCCATCACCGCCTTGGTCGCCTGATAGACGATGTCTTCAGGCACATCCGACTTGATCAGCAATACATTGCCAAGCCGATAGGACATCACGTCCTTGGGCTGATCGGCATAGGTATTGGCCGGCAGATCACCTTCCGTATAGGCAGCCGATGCCTTGCGAATTTTCGCCGACAGGTCACGTGGAATGTCCAGAATCCTGACCTTGTGCTGTGATTTCAGCTTGATCACCGGTGGCATTGGCGGCGAGCCGTTCCAGATCAGTGCATCAAGCTGGCCATCACCGAGCATGTCAACCATGGCTGGCAGCTTCACCCGGAAATCCTTGAAATCCTTCCCGGGTTCAAGGCCTGCCGTGCGCATCAGAAAATCGGCATCAAGCATCGATGTGCCGCCGGGCTGACCCATGCCGACACGCTTTCCCTTCAGGTCGGTCACCGATTTGATATCGGAGTCCTCCATCACAATGACATGCATGATGATTGGCTTGATCGACATCCAGCCCACAATCTGGCCTGGTTTCTGGCCGGCGTAATCGCCTTCGGCATGGTGCGCCTCATAGGCAAGCTTGGTGTTTGAAAAGCCGGCCTCGACCTTGCCGTCAAGCATCAGCTGGACATTCGCAACATATCCCTTTGTGCCTTCAGCCGCGGCATTCACACCCTCGACATTCTTGTTCACAACCTCGGAAATGCCGGCCGCCCACTGATAGGCGGTGTTGCCGACCGGGTTCGAGCCGATGGACAGATATGTGTCTGCCTGCAGTTGGGCCGACATGAACATACTGCCGGTCACAGCCAGAGCTGCTGCTAATCTTGGGTAACGCATTGTTTCCTCCTGTTTGTCTGCTGGCGGTTATCACCCCGAAATCGGGATTCAGGCAGCGCCAGACTTCATGGTTTGGCCGATTTTCCAAGCTATCAAGGTGGCCAGAATGATAGCTATTCCAAGAAATTTGAATGTCATTTCAGGCATCAGAACGCTGAGCGATGCCACAGCCAGAATGATGCGCATCACCCAGGACAGGCGACCCAGCGCGTAACCCTGGAGAACGCAGGCAAGGGCGATGATGCCAATGATCGCCATGGCAAACACGCCGGCTATTTCACCAAAGCTGCCAACGGCCAGCAGGCGCGGCTCCAGAACGAAGAAATAGGGGAGCAGGAAAGCCACAAACCCGTATTTCACCGAAATCATGGCAACACGCATCGGCGGTTCACGACAAATGGCCGCGGCGGCGAAGGCTGCCAGGGCAACCGGCGGGGTAATGGAGGACAGCATGGCGGAATAGAAGACGAACATATGCGCTGCCATCAGGTCGACACCCATGGTGACAAGCGCCGGGGCGGTCAATGTGGCAACAAGGATATAGGCGGCGGCCGTCGGCAATCCCATCCCGAGGATCAGCGACGAGGCCATCGTCAGCACCAGCGCCACCACCAGATTGTTTCCGGAAATCGATATGATGAAGGAGCTGAATTTGAGTCCCATTCCGGTCAGCGTAACCACGCCGATGATGATGCCCGCCGTCGCTGTTGCCAGCGCCACCGGCAGAATGGCCTCGGATGCGGACACCGCCGCCGCCATGAGCTGGCGCGGGGACATCCGGCTGGACCGTCGCAGCACAGACAGGCCAAGCACGCAGAGAATTCCGGCAAGCGATGAATACATCACCGAATAGCCGGAAATCAGCGCGCCGATGAATACCGGAATCGCCAACAGCACATGCCCGCTATTGCGAAGCGACTGGCCAACATTCGGAACGTCAATATCATCAAGCGGCTGCAGCCCCGATTTCAAGGCCTCGAGATGGACGGAACAGAAGACCGCGATATAGAAAAGCAAGGCCGGCAGCAGTGCCGCCTTGGTGATTTCGAGATAGGGCACTTCCATGATATCCGCCATCAGGAAGGCCGCCGCCCCCATGATCGGCGGCATCAACTGCCCGCCGGTCGAGGCCACCGCCTCGACAGCACCTGCCACTGCGGGGCGATAGCCGGCACGACGCATGAGTGGAATGCTGATTGTGCCGGTGGTCAGAACATTTGCCACCGCCGTTCCCGAAATCATCCCCATCAGGCTGCTGCCGACAACTGCCGCCTTTGCCGGGCCGCCGCGTGACTTTCTGGTCATCGCAACCGCGATATCCATCAAGACCCCGCTGGCGCCGGTCTTTTCCAGCAACGCTCCCAGAACGACGATGATGATGACAAAGGTGGCGCTGACGCCAAGCGGTGTGCCGTAGATTCCATCCGCCCCGAGATAAACCTGTTCCAGAATGCGGACCACGTCATATCCGCGGTGCGCCAGAAGGCCCGGAAACTGGCGGCCAAAATGCGCATAGATCAGGAAAAATACGGCAAGCCCGACCATCGACCATCCGATGGTTCTGCGGGTGGCATCAAGAAGCAATATGATGGCCAGGATGGCGATTGGCATTTCATAGCTGGCGATGGACCCGTAACGCGAGGTGACATCGTCATAGAAAAGGAACTGATAGCCGGCAACGCCAACACCGACCACGCCAAGGACAAGAAATTTGGCGTGACTCCAGCCAAGTCCCAAAGGCCCCGCTCCGGGTGCCGAGAAGCCGAAGAAACGGATATAGACAAGCGCGATCACAGCCGAGAGATGCACGCCGCGCTGGATCATGTCCGGAAACACACCGAACATGGCCGTATACAGGGAAAACGAAACAAGGGCGATGCTGACAAGCGCGAACGCCATTCTGGGCATGCCATCCAGCTGCGGGTTCGAGATCGTGCTCATCTGGATGCCGCCTCAACCCGGTCGATATTGGATATCTGGCTGAAATTGAATTGCGGCGAATACACCATGTCTGAAAGCGCCAGATATACCGAGGCCATTGCCGGGGTGATAATCTCGGTCTCGCTGGCAAGGATGATCCGCGCTTCCAGCCCCATTGCGGTCAGCGCGTCGCGAAATGCCTGCGAATAGGCATCATGGCGGCCAAGCGGGCCAGTCAGACAGACCGCCTCGGGATTCAATGCCTGAAGCGTTGTCATGGTATGTTTTGCCAATGCGGTGCCGGCTTCGTTCATTGCCCGTTCCACGGCATCGGCCCGGGCGTTGTCGGCATCCAGAAGAAGGCGAAGCTGGGAATTCTGGGTGCGGAACTGGTTCACAGTTTCATAGGATCTGCTGGTGGTGCCAAGCTTGTGCATGACGGCCCAACCGGAGGCCACCGTGTTCAGACAACCGTGCTTGCCACATGAACAGGCCGGACCTTCCGGGACAGCCAGCAGATGTCCCATGTCACCTCCAAAATTCTGGCTGCCGCGAAGCAACTGGCCGGCGGTGATGACAGCGCCGCCAAGGCCAAGGGCAGAGCGGATCAGCACCATGTCATTGATGCCCGACAGAACGCCAAATCTGTTTTCCGCCAGAGCGATGCAGCGCGTCACATTCTCGATCGTGACAATGCTTCCAAAGATGCCCTGCAGGCGCCTCTTCAGGTCAAAACTCGGCCAGCCAAGATAGGGCGCGCGCTGAAGGCTACGGCTTTCGGCATCAAGATAGCCGGCGACAGAGAAGCCGACGCCAAACAGCCGGTCCGCAGGCACATTGTGGCGGTCCAGTACGACATCGGCCGTTTTCTGTATTTCTGAAAGGGTTTGGTCGGGGTTGCGGATCTGCGTTGGATTGACGTCAGTTTCATCAATCACGCTGCCGCATATATCGGCAAGAACGATGCTGACATTGGTGGCGAGAACGTTCACGCCCATCACGTAGCCGCCGGTGCCATCGATCTGCAACCCGACACGTTTGCGGCCACGGGCGCCCGGACTGTGCTGTGAATCGACTTCCTGAACCAGGCCGGCGCGGAGCAGCTCGTTGACGATATTGGTGATGGCGGCATTGCTGACGCCAACCGACAGCGCAAGTTCGGTTCGGTCAACACCGGGCGAGTCATGGATCAGCCGCATGACTCTGGCGCGATTGGTCTTGCGAACCCCATCACTGTTTGACATGTCAAAACGCATCGGCAACGCCATAAGGGTCGGAAAAAGCCTTGTGTTGATTTTATTATTTTAGTTAATTAAATAATAAGTCAAGGCAAATTATGTGGCTGGTCTGGCAGCCTCCTTGCCATAACATCAAGGAAGCCTTCAAACATCAAAGGGGGATGGTCGTGTCAAAACCGAATATTCTGGTCATTCAGGCGGATCAACTCACCGCTCTGTGCCTCAAGGCGTATGGCACCCCCTATGCGCTGACGCCGCATATGGATCGTATCGCCGCGCGCGGCACAACCTATCTCAACAGCTATTGCAACAGTCCGGTATGTGGCCCGTCGCGCGCTTCCATGATGACGGGACGGTTGCCATCGAATGTCGGTGTCTATGACAATGCCGGCGAGTTCCTGTCTTCCGAGCCGACCTACGCACATTATCTTCGCACGCTTGGCTATCAGACCAGTCTTGTCGGCAAGATGCATTTCGTGGGGCCTGACCAGCTTCACGGGTTCGAGCGCCGACTGACAACGGATATTTATCCCTCTGATTTCAGCTGGACAGCGGACTGGTCGCAATATGAGGAGGAATATGCGCCCTCGCGGATGAGTCTTTTGAGCGTCGTTGAGGCGGGCACCTGCGAGCGCAGCCTGCAAGTTGATTATGACGACCATGTCTTCAACATGGCAAAGCAGGAACTTTTTGACATTGCCAGATCAGATGATGAACGCCCGTTCTTTGTTCATGCGTCCTTTACCCACCCACATAATCCCTTTGTGACAACTCAGGATTTCTGGGATCTCTATGATCATGAGGCGATCGCCATGCCGCGGGTGGGTTTCATTCCCTATGAGGAACGCGATCCATGGTCACAACGTTATTATATGACCATAAGGCAGGATGAATTCGACATCACCACCGAACAGCTTCGCAAGGCCCGTCACGCCTATTTTGCCATGACAAGCTATTTTGACTCGCTTGTCGGCGGGCTTGTCGACACGCTTGAAAAGATTGGTCAGCTTGAAAACACCTATGTGTTCGTCATCTCCGATCATGGTGACATGCTTGGCGAGCGCGGCATGTGGTACAAGTTCAATCCCTATGAGGCTTCGGTGCGCGTGCCCATGATTGCGATGGGGCCGGGTCTGAAACAGGGTCATTGCGAAACCGCGCTGACCACCCTTGTTGATCTGCTGCCAACCTTTGCCGACATCGCGAATGGCGGCAGCTATGCAGACTATGTCGCGCCCATTGACGGCAGAAGCCTGTTCGATCTTCCCGAGGCGGGAAGCGACGATGATCTTGTCTTTTTCGAATATTGCGGCGAGGGCGTGCATGACCCGGCATTGATGTGTCGTCATCGGAACATGAAATATGTGCGATGTGGCGCTGACCCGGAAATGCTTTTCGACCTGGCTGCCGACCCGGATGAACAGCGTAATCTTGCCGCGGATCCGGCATATGCGGATACCATCATGGCGATGCGGGACCGCGTGGCGGGTCATTGGGACGAGGCCGCCCTCGGCCAGCGCGTCCTGGCGTCGCAGAAGACACGTCTGTTTGTGCAGGAGGCGATGAAGAACGGGGAATTTCCGTCATGGGACTACAGCCCGCCATTCGATGCCAGCCGGGCCTATGTTCGCGGGGCTGTCGATCCCAGTACGACGGCGACCAAGGCGCGCAAGCGCTATCCCTTTGTGCCGACAACCCCGCCGCAAAACCCCCGCCCGCCAAGATAGGGTTGCCCGCCAAAATAGGGTTGCCCGCCAGGGTGCTGACGGGCAACTGACATCAGCCATAGATCTCGCTTGAATATCGGGTGGCGAGGAACACCTCCAGGCCCTCGATGCCGCCCTCATGCCCATAGCCGCTGAATTTCAGGCCTCCAAAGGGCGTTTCGACCGAATGCACATGCAGCGAGTTGACGGCCAGCATGCCAGCCTCGATTTCCTGCTTCAGGACACCGGCGGTTCTCGCGCTGCCTGTAAAGGCGTAGGCGGCCAGTCCAAAGGGCAGGCTGTTGGCCCGGTCGATCACCTCTTCAAGCGAAGAGAACCTGGCGGTGGGCGCGATGGGCCCGAACGGCTCTTCGGTCATGATCCTCGCCGTATCCGGCACCTCCTGAAGCAATGTCGGGGCAAAGAAGCTTCCCTCGCTCTGGATGCGGGACCCGCCAACCAGAAGTTCGGCGCCGTTGCTGACGGCATCCGAGACAAAGCCATCCATGATGTCGATACGGCGTTCGGCCACCAGCGGCCCCATATTCACCGCTTCATCAAGGCCGTCGCCGACCTTTACCGCCTCGACCTGTTCCTTGAACAGGGCAAGGAACCTGTCATGGATGCTGTCCTGAACGAAGAACCGTGTGGGTGAAATACAGACCTGTCCGGCGTTGCGAAACTTGCCGGCCGCGCAGAGTTTTGCCGCCGCCTCGATGTCGCAATCCTCGAACACCATCACCGGCGAATGACCACCAAGTTCCATGGTGCAGCGAATCATGTTCCGTGCCGCCAGCTGCTGAAGATGGATGCCGACGGGAACGCTTCCGGTGAAGCTGAGCTTGCGCGGGATTGGCGAGGCGAGAAGATGCTCCGAGACTTCCGGCGGCACGCCAAAGACGATGTTCAGGACACCGGCCGGCAGGCCTGCATCCGTCAGGGCGCGGCCAATGGCAATGGCTGTTGCCGGGGTTTCCTCGCTCGGCTTGATGGTGATCGAGCAGCCGGCAGCCAGCGCGCCGGCAACTTTCCGCATGGTATTGGTCGCCGGGAAATTCCAGGCAACGAAAGCGACCACCGGCCCGACCGGCTCCTTGCGGGCCTCATGCTGCATATTCGGAAAGCGTGACGGGATGATCCGGCCATAGACCCGCTTGCCTTCCTCGGCATACCAGCGCAACAGGTCGATGGCGACGCGAAGTTCGATCCGGGATTCACCAATCGGCTTGCCCATTTCACGCGTCAGATTGGCGCTGATATCCTCGAACCTGTCCTCAAGATGGCAGGCGGCCTTTTCCAGAACCGCCTGGCGGCTGTGCGGGGTCATCTTCCGCCAGACATTGAAGCCGTCAAGGCTGCTCTGCAAGGCTGCATCGAGATCGGCCGGGCTGGCATGCGGCAGGGTTCCGATGGTGCTGCCATCTGCCGGGCAGATGACCGGTTCGCTCTTGCCCGAACTGCCGTCGGTCCACTCTCCGGCAATAAGCATTTTCAAATCTGGATAGGGCATTCGGGACTCCTCTGTGTTTCCACGGTAACTGATACGCCTTATTGGCAGCGCATGCTATGATTGAGATAAAATAATATCGGCTGCCTTTTCGGCGATCATATAGGTGGGGGCGTTGGTGTTTGCCGATGTAATGACCGGCATGACAGACGCATCGACAACCCGCAACCCGTCGATGCCGCGCACCTTCAGATCAGGTGTGACAACCGCATCCTCATCAACGCCCATGCGACAGGTGCCGGTACAGTGATAGACCGTACCACCGCCGCGCCGCGCCGCATCAAGGATTTCATCGTCGGTCCTGACGTCCGGTCCCGGTACCATCTCGACATCCCACAGATGGCGGAACTCGGCCTGCTGGTAAATATCGCGCAGCATCTTGATGCCGGCGACGATGGTTTTCCTGTCACGCTCGGCACTCAGGTAATTCGGATCAATCCGTGGATCGGCGGCAGGATCGTTCGAGACGATATCCACCCGGCCGCGCGAATCCGGATGACACTGCCAGACCGCGGCGGTGAATCCCGAATAGCGGTGCAGGGGATCCCCGGGCTTGTCGACCGAGAGCGGCATCACATTGAACTGGATGTCCGGCGCCGGGGTCGGCGCATGTTCGGTGCGGGCGCCGCCACCGACCTGGCCGGCGCCGACGGTCAGCGCCCCCCGCCCCCGGATGGCCCAGTCCAGCCCCATCTTTGCAAGGGAAATCGGGTTGCGGACCTTATTGTTCAGCGAATTTCCGGTCTTCATCCTGACTATTGTGCGCATCTGGTAATGATCCTGCAGATTACCGCCAACGCCCGGCCTGTCGATGATCACCGGGATATCGAGGTCTTTCAGGAGTTTGCCCGGGCCGACTCCGGAAAGCTGCAGAATTTGTGGCGACTGGATGGCGCCGGCGCAAAGTATGACTTCCCGGCTCGCCATGATGTCCATGGCATTGCCATCGCGGCGAAGTCGCACGCCCTTGGCCTGCCTGTCATTGATGATGATCCTTTCCACCAGCACATTGGTCATCACCGTCAGGTTTGGCCGCTTCATGGCCGGCTTGAGGAAAGCCTTTGCGGCGCTGCTGCGCCACCTTTGCCCGATCGAGAGGTGATAGGCGCCCACACCATGCGTGGTGACACCATTGAAATCATCATTGCGGGGCAGGCCAAACTGGCTGGCCGACCGCAGCCAGGCCTCGCAATAGGGATGGTCATTGCGAAGCTGCGAGACCTGAAGCTCGCCATGGCCGCCATGATATTGTGAGGGTGGACCGGCAAATGATTCGAGGCGCCGAAAATAGGGAAGCACCTCATTGAAGGACCAGCCATTATTTCCCTGTGCCGCCCATTCATCAAACGTGTCCTTCTGGCCACGAATGAAGATCAGCCCATTGATGCTGCTTGACCCGCCGACCACCTTGCCACGGGGCCAGTCGATCGACCGGCCGGCCGTGCCTTCGCCGGGGGTGGTTGCGAAGTGACGTGAGACTGACGGGTTGTTGATTGACCTGAAATACCCGACTGGCAATTTCAGCCAGAAATCTCGATCCCAGCCGCCGGCCTCGAGAACCAGAACATGATTGTCCGGATGCGCCGACAACCTGTTCGCAAGCAGGCATCCGGCTGATCCCGCGCCAACAATGACATGCGTGAAGGACGTGTTTGCGGGACGCATCTTGAAATTCCTAAACATTCTATATTTATTATGTTATGACTTTAATTCCTGTATGGCCGGTTGGCAAGGGTCCTATCACAGGGTGGCCGGACCGGATATCGGTCGCGCCGGCAACCATGTCTACAAATATGTGGACAAATACAGACCAGAACTCCGCGTCGGGAGGGATACAGGATGACACATGCCGCCTCTCTCCTTGATCGGGCGCAGCCATTGCCACTTTATTATCAGGTGTATGAAATCCTGCGCGCGCAGCTTGCGGATGGCGTCTGGAAAGCGGGTGATTTTCTGCCGCCAATCCCCGACCTGGCCGCGCGTTTCAGCGTTTCGGTGGTGACCATTCGCCAGGCGCTTGATCTGCTGCGCGAGGATGGTCTCGTGCTGTCTGAACGCGGCCGCGGCACGTCGGTATTGGCGGATCGCGCGGACACCGGGCCGCTGCATCTCGAATCGACGGTCAGTGACCTGATCCGGCTCTATGCGGATGACAGTCCGGAGCAGGAGCCGCTGGATGAGGGCGTTGGCATGCCGGCCCTGTCGGGAGCTGAATTCACCCTCTGCCAATCCTATTATTTCATGAAACGGGCGCATATTCGCGACGGTATGAGATACTGTCTGATTACTCTCCATATCGACGAAGAGCTGTTCCGCCGAAACGAGACGGATTTCCGCCAGAGGCTGGCATTGCCGGTGCTGTTTGAAAACATGGATCTGAAAATTGGCAGGGCCTGGCAGACGCTGCAGATCGAAAAGGCCGACCATGTGGTGGCTACCGCGCTGAAAGTTCCGCCGGGTGATCCTGTTGCCAGGGTCAAACGCTATATCACCGACAACGCGAACAGGCTGGTCTATTGTGCCGAGGTGCATTACCGGCATGATTGTATCCAATACAGGATGGAATTGAAGATATGATCAGGATCACCCGGCTGGAGGTGTCGGCGCATGCGCTGGCCGCCATTGCTGGTGGTGGCATGCTGAAACGGGATATCAGCACCAAGCCGCTGCAAAAAACGCATCAAACAGGTGAAAAGTTAGCAATTTCTTGGTCGCGTCTTTTCGGTGTAGTGTTGAGAGTAAAGTTTCCTGCCGCAGTGCGCTGAAGATCAAATGTTTGACGAAATGTTAGATGGACCGGTGTTGGATGGATCCGGGCCCGATGGATCCGGGCCCGAAGCACGCGAACCCTACCGCGCATTGCTGGCCTGGCTTCACGATCAGGATTTCCGAAAGCTTTCGAAACAGTCGCTTCAGGCCGAGGAACTGTTTCGGCGGATCGGGATCACCTTCAATGTCTATGGGGGGCGCGACGGTGAGGAGCGGATCATCCCCTTTGACCTGATCCCGCGGATCATTGCGGCCAGTGAATGGCGCCGGCTAGAGCGTGGCATCGTTCAGAGGGTGGCGGCGATCAATGCCTTCCTTGCCGACATCTATCATCGCCAGGAAATCATTCGCGCCGGGATCGTTCCATCGGCACTGGTCCACGGGAACAAGGCCTTCATGCCGCAAATGTGCGGCTTCACCCCGCCGGGCAACGTCTATACCCATGTTGTCGGGGTTGATATCGTTCGGACGGGTCCGGATGATTTCTATGTTCTGGAGGATAACGCCCGGGTGCCGTCCGGCGTTTCCTACATGATCGAGAACCGCGCCACGATGCTGCAGATGTTTCCCGAATTGTTCGCCAGCCACCGCGTTCAGCCGGTGAGTGACTACCCGAAGCAGCTGTTCAGGTCGCTCGCCGGATGTGCCAGCTCTTTCATCGACAATCCCAATATCGCCGTTCTCACGCCGGGAATTTACAATTCGGCCTATTATGAACATTCCTTTCTTGCCGACGAGATGGGTGTTGACCTGTTGCAGGGCTCGGACCTCGAGGTGCGTGACGGCCGAGTTATCATCCGCACTACAGAAGGCACTGCCCCGGTCGATGTGATCTATCGCAGGGTCGATGACGAGTTCCTGAATCCGCTGTCATTCAACCCGGACAGTGTTCTTGGCACGCCGGGGCTTTTTGATGCCTATCGCAGCGGCGCTGTCATGCTTGCCAATGCCCCGGGCGCGGGTATCGCTGACGACAAGGCGAT
>Ga0181584_10003877_pt1 | contig 11369 bp, 14 predicted proteins | sample 071ome_30_FD_132462 | JGI IMG/M metagenome (GOLD analysis project Ga0181584, IMG submission 132462) | Coastal salt marsh microbial communities from the Groves Creek Marsh, Skidaway Island, Georgia - 071406AT metaG (megahit assembly) | ecosystem: Environmental > Aquatic > Marine > Intertidal... | reverse complement strand
TGATCTTACACAAATTGAAAATCCTCAAAGACCCGACAGAGAACAATGGCTTTGGAAACTTTGTGCTAGTCATTGGAATATGGAAGAATTGTCTAACGGGGCATGTTGGTCACACATGCGAAAGTACGTCTAAAAATTAGTATATCTTGGCTTTCGACCGCTTGAATCACATTTGATTGGCTTTAATAAATCAACCTGAACTACCTTTTGAAAATGATCCATTGCTGGTTGTTTTCTATCTGTACCTCCGGCGAAATGAACTATATTGGCACCGCTGTGCATAGCATGAGTTGACTTTTGATTGAATCTATGTTTATAGTTGTCCATAATTTCAAATAGATGACCGTATTTTGTTTGTGATAGATATATCAATCGAGGTTGATCATTACCTTTTCCTCTACCCCATTCACTGGGTTTCCATGCATTACGAAGTTCATCATTGCTGATGTTTGGAATTTCCTCTAACATTTTAATTACGTCATCATGTTTTCTAATAAACATTACACCGCTATTAAACATAGGACTAAACGACTTTACTGCCCACCCCTTATTAAGTATAAAAGGCTTATCGCTAAGTTTAAAAATAGATCTACAATCCCAATCAAAATTAACAAAGAACGCATCGTCATCAATCCACATAACTTCATTGTGGTTTTTTAATGCGTCTAATATTGAATATATTTTAATATAATGAGGTCTTTTAATTAACCCTTGATCATACTGAATGCCTGTATAATTTTTATATGCTATGCTGTGATGGTTAGCATAATTTTGATGATTAATTTTTGAATTAAAACGAAATTCGTTTCCTCCGGATATTATAATCATAATAACTTTTCTAATTGTTTAATTAATTTATCGTGCGACTCTTGATTCTTTGAAATGATATAAGATGGCCAACGTTCTACGGTTAACACAGAGTGTATATAATTATTTTCTTTTACAAACTCTGCCACTGCTTCAACAACTCCCCAATTCCTTTTTGCTTTGTATGTATGATCGTGTCCCATAATATAACCATCGTCTTTAACAAGAGCATTAACAGCAACAAGATCTTTCTTACAACCTTCGTATGTATGATCGCCATCGACATAGGCCCAATCTAACTCCTGTTCTTTAATATAATTAGGTGCGTTGTACGTTAAGTCTCTAATAACTTCGATTGGATATTGTTCTAATTCTTTTTTAATACTTTGATATCTTTTTTCAAAGCCTTCGTCGTTGGTGTAAAACGGTCCTTGAATATGTTGACTAATAGGTGCCCACAAATCGATACAATATAGTTTTTTAAGTTCCATAGTTGTAACAAGATGTTTTGAAAATATACCTTTTCCTACACCTAACTCGGCTCCTACGGTTCCTTTTGTAAGATATTTTATTAAGTGTTCTCTTGGGTGATTAATATTATGCATTATTATTCCTAAATATCACTGGTTGTAAATGTAAACCCGGTGTTCCAAGTTTAAATTCTTTGTTTCCTTTGTCTCTAGGCATGAAGGAAAATACCGTTTTGTTTTGTTTCTTTATATCTGTTAAATTCCATGCTACTTGTTCAATTCTATTTTCCCAAACATATTCATCAAAATATTTTTGAACATCTGGAATTTCATAGTCATCAAATACAACTATTTTGCTTTCTTTTAGTTTGCTATGATCGTATTTAACCGTTTCATAACTATGACCTCCATCAATAAACACAAAATCATACACACCTTCCGTTAGTGTATCCTGTGTCCAACCACGATGTAGTTCAAAAGAAAAAAGACTATTTTGTACTTTTCTAAACTTGCTTAGAACTAGATTATAATCGCCAGGTCCTTTGCCATTTATCTCTTGTATATCACTGCTATTATTAGCAAGATTAAAAGCATCATAACCTACATACTTGTGTTTTACATTTAATTTTATTAGATGATGAATTATTTGTAACGCAGTTTTAGCATTATGGGTTCCTATTTCACAAATAGTACTTGGTTTAAACTCTGTTAGAATTTCTCTAAAATGCTGAAAATATCTTTCTTTCATTAGCCATGCCAGTAAGATTCTGTTCTTGAAACTTTTAGATCTTTAGCGTCAGATTTTCCTCTAAACTTTCTATCGCCTTTCATATGATCTATATAGGCTCCAATTTTGCTATTGATAATAGGATGACCTTCACCTTTAATTGTTACGTTACTAAGACTATGTTCGTTAAATCCTTCAACTCCTCTAAACTCTTTTACAATTTCAAAGAAAACATAACTATCATGCCATTCCTTCATTGTAAAAATTCCTTCTTCGGCATTGTCCCATACATATTGAAATCTACTTAAGAATCTAGTACAAACATCGTCTTTTAAATTCATGCTGTAAAATCCACACTCGGGCCATTTTGGTTCTCTATTGAAGTATGCTACCGTGCTGTTAACAGGAATAAATTCTTCTAGGAAACTTAAAGGCATTGGACTATGACAATATGTGTCAGCATCCATCCAAATTAAAACATCTGTTTCGCCTCTATGTAATATTTTTGCACAATCAAAAATAGCATATACTTTATGGCAAAAACGTATTGCGTCCCATTTAAATCCTTTGTGTGAATCGACCCTGCCCTTTGGATTTTCTCTACCATTTGCTTTGTCAACATCTTTCCATGTGTGTTTAAATCTTTGAATGTACGGGTCGCTCATCAAATCCTTAACAATAATATTATTTTTAGTTTTTACTGGAGTACAATCTTCAGCATACACATATAAGTCTATTTCATCTGGCCAGTTTTTTTCAAAACTATCTATCATACGTTGTCCGTATGTTTCTAAGCCTTTTTGATTAAATGTTGTGACTACCGAAAATTTTCTGGTCATTGTAAAACTCCATAAATAATATACGTATATTTAGCACTATCAACAAAGGTACAAAAATAATGAAAATACTAGTTACAGGTGGAGCAGGGTTTGTTGGCAGTCACCTGTGTGAACGTTTAACACAACTAGGTCACCAGATTTATAGCCTTGATAATTATTTTACAGGTAGTGAGAATAACCATGTAAATGGTGTGGAATATATAAAAGGAAGTACCAAAGATATTGAAGACTTGGTTAAAATAACTCCAAATTTAATATATCATCTAGGTGAATATTCTAGGGTTGAACAAAGTTTTGATGATATTGATATTGTGCATGAGTTTAATTCTGTTGGAACGTTTCATGTATTAGAGTTTGCTAGAAAAAATAATTGCAAATTAGTTTATAGCGGTAGTAGTACAAAATATGGAGACCTAGGTCCTAATTCATCACCGTATGCTTTTACTAAATCATTAAACACACAACTAGTTCAAAACTACGGAAATTGGTATAACTTGCCATATGCTATTACATATTTTTACAATGTGTATGGACCTAGAGAAATAAAAGAAGGTAAGTATGCTACATTGATTGCATTGTTTAATGAACAAATAAAACAAGGTAACGAATTAACCGTAGTATCTCCTGGAACACAAAAAAGGAATTTTACTCATATAAATGATATTATTGATGCGTTGATATTAATTGGAGAAAACGGTTATGGAGATGAATTTGGTATAGGTAGTGACGAATCATTTAGCATACTAGAAGTTGCTGAAATGTTTAAAGGAAGTATAAAAATGATTCCTGAAAGAAAAGGAAACAGAATGACTTCTGCTGTTGTTACAGAAAAAACAAAAGAGTTAGGCTGGCAACCTAAACATAGTTTAGAACAATATATAAAGGAAATAAATTAATGAAGATAATAGATGCGTTTGTATTTTTTAATGAGTATGAATTAGCAGAAAGTCGTTTGAGATATTATGCTGATGTAGTGGATCATTTTATTATCACAGAAAGTAGTTTAACATGGAAGGCTCAACCCAATGAACAAAAATTTCCTGCTCTTTTAGAAAAACTACCTACACACATACAGGATAAGATAACCTATAAGTTCGTTGAACATCCTGTTGAATGGACCAACGATCCTAAAAAATGGAAATGGCCTGAAAGCAGAACAAAAAATGCAATGGCGTTTTTAGCAAAAGAAATTGCACAAGACAATGATTTATTTTTGTTTAGTGACATTGACGAGTTTTGGCATCTAGATAGATTAGAAGAAGCCAAAGAAGTTGCAGTTAATAACTATTGGTTTGCTTTTAAACAAATGTATCGTGTTGTTCATGTACATTGGTGTGCTAGATACGGAGATAACTGGTATGGTACAAGAGGTTGTCTTGTAAAGAATTTAGTAGGTGAAAGTCCATTGATTAATGATACTATAACATACAAAAAATCAAAAACGTTTCAAGAAAACCTTCCACCCATTGTTGAAAACGGCGGATGGCATTTTAGTTACTTTGGTAATACACAACAGAGATTATCTAAATTAGAAAGCCTTACAGAATTAAAACATTGGGAAGAAAAGACTGGAAGAAGTTATAAACAAATTGCACAAGCAGGCAAAGAAATGGGTGCTTGGAATAATTCAGTTGGTAAGAAAAAAACACAAGCAAGACATGTACCTAGAGATGTTGAGTACTTAGGTATAGATAAAAATCTACTAAAAATAATGATAGAGTTTGATATTTTCTTTAGCGAGTATTTTAGACTTTCAAAAGACTACGAGGACCTTGTTAATGAGATTCAGGCTGTTTAGAGAGAACGGTGCGTTAAACTCAGCACCTGTGTTCGATGCTTTTGCAAAAAGTTTGGATATCTTCTCACACGAAGAAAACGAAAGTTTTGAAGTTGCTGTCATATGGAGTGTGCTTTGGAATGGTAGGATGGCTAAGAATAAAACAATCTGGGATTATTGCCAACAAAATAATATTCCTGTAATTGTATTGGAAGTGGGCGGAATAAATCGAGGCACTACATGGAAGGTTGGAATAAACGGAATTAATAGAGAAGCATACTTTGGCGAGCCTGGAAATCCTAGTGACCGTGCTGAAAAATTTAATCTTAAATTAAAACCATGGATCGAAGATGGTGAACACATTATTGTTTGTGGTCAGCATGACAAAAGTCATCAATGGCGTAACATGCCTCCAATGAGTACTTGGGTTTACGATACTATTAGCGAGTTAAGAAAGCACACAGACCGACGCATTATTTTTAGGCCTCATCCACGTTGTAGACTTAGTGGTATTGAACATGAATTTAAAAATGTTATAAGACAAGAACCAGCACAAGTACCAAACACATATGATGATTTTGATTTTGGTGTTGACAATGCGTATGCAGTTGTTAATTGGTCAAGCAATCCGGCATCACATGCTGTTATCAATGGTGTACCTGTGTTTGTAGGACCTGAAAGTTTAGCATGGCCTGTTGGTAATCCAATGTTATCAACCATTAACGATCCATTAAAACCGGATAGAACGCAGTGGTTAAATGACCTAGCATACACAGAATGGACAATAGAAGAAATCCAAAAAGGCGAAGCATTATTAAGATTACTTCCAAAATTACACGAATTAGTTCTTGCAAAAAAATAGGTTTTGTGCTATAATACATAGTATAAAATTAAATTAACATAGGTGACGTAGTCAATATGCAAAATACAATACAACTTCCGGATAATTATACCAATTGTGTCGAAGATGCTATCTTATATTTGGGTGGCGGTCGAATAACAGATTTTAATTCTTTTGACTCTATAAGCATACAAGCATACGACCATCCTATTACAAGAAGTCTTGCTACACAATTAGATAATGGACTAGCATTTACACAAAAGCAAAGTATTATTGCAGAACGACTTCTTAAAAAATATGCAAGTGCATTACGTATCGTAGGATTTGATATTGATAAAATTTTAAATGAAAAAATATATAAAGAACCATTTAGAGTAATCGATAAAACAAAATCAATTTATATTGACGGCGAAAAAATTGTATGTAAGAGTCCTTTTATTCCTGAGTTAGTTAACTCATTTAAAAAACGAAAGAAAGTTTCCTATGAACGTGGAGATTATATTCCGGATACTAAAGAATGGAATTTTGACTATAATGAACCCAATGTTGATTTCTTATGTAAACAAATCAAAGGAAAAAACTTTTCGGTAGATGCAGATGTAAAAACTGCATACGATAAAATGTTAAAAATATACAAAGATGGTATAAATTACTATCCTATTCTTAAATATAAAGATAAGTTCTTTGTAGAAAATATTGTATTATCACAGGAAGATAATGAAGAACTATCTAATATCACAGATTATCGTATTGCTGTTCTATGGGCAAAGAAACGTGGTTGTTTAGCATATGATGATTCTGTTGTTGATCTTTATGACTATCAAACACAATATGACAAGATTATACTAGGTGATGAGTCTGTGGTTAGCGTGGATTTTCGTAGGTATCCAATGAAAGACCTCATCAGCACAATTGATAAAACTTCTACGACAATTATTTTTATCCAATCAACAAACAAAGAGCAACTTGAAAATTGGATTCATTTGCTTAAGAACAATAACATTGATCAAAAAGATATTGCTGTATGTTTTCGTTTTAAAAAGGATAAGGAAGCAAATCAATTTATTAAAGATCAGGGTGTAAATCAATACTCTCCTAATAAGAAAGTGTTAATAACAAATGAGCGTATTCCAAAAACATTTGTTAAGGATAATATTAATCCAGATTTAATTATTGTAGATCTACCAACAAAACCTGCACACTATAAAACGCAAATTTATCTTGAAAATAAATCATTAGTAGTGTATAATAATGTATCAACTAAAGGAAAAATTTAAGTGGCTTCTTGTAAACTTGTAATTAGAGATGAAGTAAATGTAAAGTTTGAAGGGTTAGATCTTTCAATGCGTAAACATCTTGTCAATAAATTTAAGTATGAAATTCCATACGCAAGGTATTTGCCAGCATATAAATTAGGTCGTTGGGATGGTACCGTAAGTTTCTTTGGACTAGGTGGTACAACGTATGTTAGTATGCTCGAAGAAGTATTAGTAGAACTTGATAATAAAGGTATATATGTCGAAGTTCAAGACTTACGTGAACCAACACAATTGAAATTTAATCATATACAAGAAGATTATTGGGGAGACACTTGTTGGCCTAAAGGACATCCAGCAGAAGGACAGCCAATTCGTTTACGTGATTATCAAGTTGAAGTTATTAATAATTTTTTAAGTAATCCACAAAGTCTACAAGAAGTTGCTACTGGAGCAGGTAAAACTATCATTACTGCTACACTTTCACATTTATGTGAACCATACGGACGTAGCCTAGTTATTGTTCCTAACAAGTCTTTGGTTACGCAGACAGAAGAAGACTATGTCAATTGCGGCCTAGATGTAGGTGTATACTTTGGTGATAGAAAAGAGTTGGGACACACTCATACAATTTGTACTTGGCAAAGTCTAAACATTCTTAGCAAGAAAACTAAGAATCATGAAGCAGTAACAACATTCCAAGAAGCAATGGCAGATGTCAAATGTATTATTGTTGATGAAGTACACCAAGCAAAAGCAGATGTATTGAAGCAACTGCTTACACAAAACTTTGCACACGTTCCAATTCGTTGGGGACTTACAGGTACTATTCCAAAAGAACAATTTGAGTTTCAAGGTATTAGAGCAGGACTAGGTGAAGTAATTAACAATATTAGTGCAAGTGATTTACAAGATAAAGGTGTACTTGCACAATGTGATATTAATATTATTCAAACTGAGGATGTACAAGAGTTTAAAACATACCAAGAAGAACTAAAATATCTTACGACAAATGAAAAACGCTTAGAATGGATTGGCAAATTGATTGAAAAAATTAGCCAAAACGGCAATACTTTGATACTTGTTGATAGGATTTCCGCAGGAAATATGTTACAATCTAATATAAAAGATAGTGTCTTTATTTCTGGAGAAACTAAAGCACATGATAGAAAAGAACATTATGACGAAGTTAAAGAAAGTACTAATAAGGTTATTATTGCAACTTATGGTGTTGCCGCAGTTGGTATTAATATTCCTAGGATTTTTAACCTTGTTCTTATTGAGCCTGGTAAGTCTTTTGTACGTGTTATTCAGTCAATTGGTAGAGGAATTAGAAAAGCAGAGGACAAAGATCATGTTCAAATTTGGGATATCACCAGCAGATGCAAGTTTGCTAAACGACATCTTACACAAAGGAAAAAGTTTTATAAAGAAGCGAAATATCCGTTTACAATAGAGAGGATTGCAATAGATTAAATTATGAAAATATTAACATTAGAAAATAGAAGTTATGATTTAAATAACCTACCAAAAGAACTAACGGAAGACATTCGTTATAGTGTTTTAGATAATTCAGATCCAAAGGATCCTGATTATTTTTTTGTTCCTCTAATTTATTTAGAAAGTTTTAGTTCACCTGCTGTCGTATTACAAATAGGCAAGTATCAAGTTCAAATGCCACTTGAATGGAGCATGGTAGTTGGATCACCCGAAGATGGTGATTTAGAAATATTGCCATTAACAAGTTTGAATGACAGGGGGTTTGACACGTATGTTTTTAATCCATTAACAGGATTTAGACCGGACTTTATGCCAGTTGATGTTATCAATGTTTATCAAGATGTTAAATGGTATTTTCCTAAATTAAAAGCCGGGCACTTACTAACCGTACCGTTGCATGACGGTCCGGAACCACCATGTGCATATTTTATTAAAGAAGTATCAAGGTCAACGGAAGTGTTAGACTTTTCGTTGTTATGGTAAGAATATGCTTTTTAAATTTAAAAATAAGAAGATAGTAGTAGATTTATTTACAGACGATCAACATGCTTATGATATGTTTAAGCCGAAGCCGTCACGTGAATTCATCCCGGACTGGTGGAAAAAAATGCCTGCTAGTCGTCCAGACAAACATCCGCAAACACATGTAGATGGTTTAGAAATTGCTTCTATGAAAACCTGCCCTGCGATTATTGGTTTTATGAAAGAAGGATTTATTATTCCTAGTTGGGCCAGTATAGAAGTTCAACGTCATATAGATGGTAAAGTAGCATGGGACGTATTACCGACAAAATATATGTCTAGTCATACACATGCCGCAGAAGATTATGCAGATCATAAACCAGGAATGCATCATATGAAATTTTATATGCCCTGGAGAATTGTTGAAAAAACAGGAGTTAAATGGTTATGGTTACAGCCTAGTTGGCAACAGCGTAATCCGTTAAGCCACTGGCAAAGTCCAGGTACTATTAATTTTAAATTTACACACGTTGCTGAATTTAATTTCTTTATGCCACCCGGTGGTAGATTATCAATCAAACCCGGAGAACCAGTAACACAACTTATTCCTATGAGCGAATCTCCAATTGAGTTGAAATATCATTTGGTTACAACAGAAGAATGGGAAAGATTAGGAATGTATAAAGGTTGGCGAATAAACAACTTTAAAGAACGTATTAAAAGGTGGAGACAAGAACGTGAGTGATTTTCAATCTTGTAGTTTACCTAATGTATCTTATATTACAGGTAAAGTTCCTGATTATATTTTAAAATCAATAAAAAAAGAAGTTGCATCGATACAAGGATCATTCGATGGAAACAAGATGAACGAAACTCTTGCAGGGCATATTAAACATGAGTTTGCATTAAAAGATTCTACATATGAACTAGAACCTTTTGTAAAGGATATGGCACACTATTGGCATATTGATAATAATATAGAAGGAAGCCGTTTATATAATTTAGAAAATACATGGGTTAACTTTCAATCTAAACATGAATTTAATCCAATGCACGGACATGGAGGAACTTTAAGTTTTGTTATATGGATCAAGATACCTTATGATCTTAAAGCAGAAGAAAAAGTTTTTCCAGAACCAAACGGTGGATATAAAACATCAAAGTTTGAATTTTTATATAACAACGTATTGGGAAATTTAACGGGAATGACACTAGATGTTGATAAAAGTTTTGAAGGAACAATTTATATGTTTCCAGCATCTTTACAACATTGTGTTTATCCGTTTTACACTTCAGACGAATACAGAATATCTGTATCCGGAAACTTATATAGAATAGCAACGTAGGAGATGAAAGGACGATGACTATGAAAGCAGGAAAAATATGGGGTCAAACAGAGTTGATCCATGCAAACGGTGTATTAGAGTTTCACCGTATTGAATTTAAAGCAGGGTTTAAATGTTCGGAACACGAACACAGATATAAATGGAACGGATTCTTTGTCGAGTCTGGCAAAATGATTGTGCGTGTATGGCAAGACGCTGATCAATCAGGCCTTGTGGACGAAACAATTTTAGGGCCAGGAGAGTTTACACAAGTAAAACCTGGAAAAGTTCATCAATTCGAAGGCATTGAAGATGGTGTAGCATTTGAGTTGTATTGGGCAGAGTTTAATCACGATGACATTGTTCGTCGTACTATTGGTACAAAGGTTAAAAAATAAAAATGAAACTTACTATTGCTGGACACGGCTTTGTTGGGAAAGCACACGAAGCATTGTTCAAAAAAACAAATGAAATTACAACATACGATCCCCCAAAAGGAATGAATGAGTTTGGCAATCCTGACGGAGTTGTTGTTTGTGTAGGAACACCACAAGGGGATGACGGATCATGCTATATGGGCCACGTGTTTGAAGTAATGAAACTGGTTGACGTTAGCATTCCTGTATTAATAAAAAGCACAATTAGTCTTGAAGGTTGGTATCAACTAATTAAACAATACCCAGATCATAAAATTACATTTAGTCCAGAATTTTTAAGAGAAGCATCTGCAATAGAAGATGTGCTTAATGCTGATTCTGTGTTACTAGGCGGCGGCGATGAAAACATATGGGTTGATGTTTTTAAAGGTTGCATGTCTAGTGGAAAGGTTGCAATATTCAATCCAGAAGAACTAATACTTGCAAAATATTTTCGTAATAGTTTTTTATCAACAAAGGTTGCTTTCTTTAATCAAGTGTATGATTTCTGTGAGAAAATCGGTGTAAACTTTGATGAAGTCCGTGAAGCAATTAGTATGGATAAGCGTATTGGTCCAGGACATACACTAGTTCCGGGTCCTGATGGACAAAGAGGTTTTGGAGGACATTGTTTTCCAAAAGACACAAGTGCGATAGTTAAAACAGCAGATGGTTTAGAAATTGATTTAAGTATTATCAAAGAAGTTAGGAAGTACAACGAAACAATTAGGAATGGTTAAAATTTACGAATCACCAGATGGAGGACAGACCGTGTATGAAAGAGACACCGTAACAGGTGAACGTATTTGCATTGAGAAACCTACATTTCCTGATTGGTACATTGACGATCACGATTGGTATGAAATTTGCGAACTAGCAAATCAAGGAAATAAAACCTTGCAAAAAATGTTAAAAGAGATTAAGTTAATACATGATCTAAGTAAAGATC
>Ga0181584_10003848_pt1 | contig 11409 bp, 8 predicted proteins | sample 071ome_30_FD_132462 | JGI IMG/M metagenome (GOLD analysis project Ga0181584, IMG submission 132462) | Coastal salt marsh microbial communities from the Groves Creek Marsh, Skidaway Island, Georgia - 071406AT metaG (megahit assembly) | ecosystem: Environmental > Aquatic > Marine > Intertidal zone... | reverse complement strand
TTCCGGGCTGTGCCTGTTGATGAGCGTGCACCCGTTACTACAAGCGTATTTAGATAGTGGATTGATCACGTGGTACGAGGTGAAAGAGGGCAACGACAAGGAACGGCTGACGGAGACGGAACGTGCCGTCGTCGAGAGACAACTCGGCGTGACGAACCACTTGGTGTGTAAAGTGGCGCTCCAGATAGCCGCGCCCGCGCTCCTGTTACTCTCGTGCGGCGTCGGTGCGTGGTGTTACGGCTCTGTGGAGGTCACGGAGAGCTCTCTCACGCGCGGTCTCGTCCCACCGAGCGTCGCCGCGTCCGCCTTTTACGCCGTCGGTTGGTTTGCGTGCGCGTGGAGCGTCGTCGTCGGCGCCGCCGCCATCGCGTTATCCCAACCGAAAGCCCTGTTCGCCAACCTCGCGAGATGAACGCACACGGCGCGATACACTCGTGCGAACCACCCTAGTCTCTTCGTTCATCGGCGAGTACAGTTGTAACGTCAACGGCGCCGCTCAAACATCGACGCGAAGGTAAAATTCTCCCTCTCCTGTCATTCGGAGCCCAAACCTCACACGTTGAAGCGCGCGCGTCTCGGTGGATGTCGACGCCGTCCCGTCGCGCGCGCGCCCAGACCGATCACACTGATTCATTTCGGTTCGTCATCGCGCGCGAGAGAGGCCTCCGCGACGCCTCCCCGACGGCTGCGCGAGTGCGCCCGTCGACCTCGCGCTCTGCATCATGATGAATCGTTCTACAGACGATGGCTGACGACGACGCACACGTACGCGACGCGCGCGCAGGCGAACGAAAGATTTACGCGGTAACGTTGATTGATTTATTCATCTCGAATCGATGAAGCGACAGAGATTCGGTGAGGGCGTCTCGGACGAGGGAAGAGGCGGGCGCGGGAGATTCGGGACGGGGCGCCGAGACGACGGGTACGACGGATACGAGCGGGCTCCGCATGGGTGGGATCGACGACGAGACGATGAGAGGTACGGGTACGACGATAGATACGAGGACGAGCGATACGGATACGGGTACCGCGATCGATCGCCGCCGAGAAGGGAGTACTATTACAGAGGGTATCGCGATCGAAGAGACGACTGGAACGACGAACCGCCGCCGCGCGAATATTATCGCGGGCGTTCGCCGCCGAGATATCGCGACGAGGAGGCGTACCATCGAGGAGGCGAGCGAGACCGGTACGATGGGTACCGCGATCGCGAGCGCAAGCGTTCGCCCTCTCGTGAACGACGACGGTCGCCGCCGCCGCCGCCTTGCGAGACGCCGGCGACGTCCCGCGCGCCGCCAGACCCACGGCCCGCGGCGGCCGATTGGGATTGCGCGCACTGCGGTGCGTTTAATTTTTCTCGGAGAACGGCGTGTTTTCAATGTTTTTCTGAAGACGACGCGGGGAAACTGCGTAGAGAGACGGGTCGCGACGCCTCGTTGGGCGCGGTGCACGGTCAAGCCACGCGCGTCGTCTTTCTCAAGAATATCCCGCTGGATGCGATGGAGGAAGAGATCGCGAATAAGATCGGCACGATCCTGGATAAGTCACAGATTCGCTCGATTCAGATTCCCACGGAAAAGACAACCGGACGACGCAAAGGTTTCGCCTTTGTCGATTGTTCGTCGATTGAAAACGCCACGCTCGTCAAGGACGCGCTCAACGGCGCGACGTTGCGCGACGACTGGTCTCACGGAGCGCTGTCGGTGAACTATTCATTCTCAGCGCGATCACAGAAACAGTCAACCGTCAACTCCACGGCGACGAATGCGATTTTACAGGCCACCGCGGCGTCGGCGATGACGAAATCCGACGGCGCTCGAGATTCCGATTACGTCTACGACGAGGCGACGGGATATTATAGACACAAAACGACCGGTGTTTTGTACGATGCAAACACCGGTTTATTCTTCAACGCGGCGACAAAGTCCTGGTACTCGTGGAACGAGAAAACGCAGGAGTACACGATCGTGGGTTCAAACGCGAAGAGCGACCGAGACACCGAGCGAAACGCGAACACCGCCGAGACAAAGGACAAACGTCCCGTCGTCGCCACCGTCTCCTCGGCACCGACGACGACGACGACGACGACGACAAAATCACCGGCGACGACCGACGTCGCCGACGTTCACGGCGTCTCGCTCACCATTCCACAGTATAGAGACCGCGCGAAGGAGCGACGAAAGCTTCACGGAGAAAACGCGTTGGATCGACTCGTCGCCAGCGCCGCCGACGGCACGCAGAGCGCCGTGCAGGGCAGAGTCACGGGTGGGAAAATTCGCGCGCAGAGAAAAAGACCGTGATTCGAACGCGTTCGTCGTCACTTAATCACCACACCAGTCCATTCCTAGCACTCGAACGTCGACGACGTTACGTCGTCAACCCCACGGTCACACACGTCCTACAACCGGTCACACACGTCCTACAACCGCGCGCCCCACCACACATCGCCGCGCGCGTCGACGCGAGACGAAAACTCGCGCTCGAGCGTATAGTCTCTCGCGCATTCGCGTCGTGCACACGTCGCACACCGCCCGCGCTCGTTCCCGCGCGACGGATCCGTGATCCAACCGCAGACGGTCGTCGATCCATCCGTTCGCACAGATGGCGCCACGCGGTCGACGCGCGCTATTCACGGCGTCTATCGCGTCTCTCGCGTGCGCGCTCGCGGCTCGCGTCGTCCTCGCGAGCGCGAAGACGCACGTCTTCTATTACAACGACGTCACGCACGAATCTCGCTGGGACGATCCGGACGGGTTGACGACGTATCAAGACGACGACGGACGAGACTTTTGGGTGGACGTCAACACGGGTGAGAGCACGTACGAGAGCCCGTTCGAGTGGATGAGCACGGTCTCGGAGGATCCCGCTCACAGAGGACAAAAGTATTACGTCAACAAGCGAACGAAGGAGTCGACGTGGGACCAGCCCAAGGAGTTGGCGTGGCGACGCATCGAACAAGAGGTGGACGCGTACGACAAGCACGTCGACAGCCAATCCGTGAAGAGCGGCGCCGCGTCGGACGCTGAATTGTGACGACGCTGTCTCACTCACATCGCATCGCATCGCTCGTGGCGACGAGGCGAGGCGAGGCGAGGTATCGCGCGGGCGCCTTCGTCTACGCGGTCTCTGTCTTCTCTCCACCCTCAACATCCCATCACGCCTTTTAGCTCACTTGTCACTGCCATCATCATCATCATCGTCATCGCGTTCTCTTCTCCCGCGACGCGTCGTCGTTCCCGAATCACGTTCCGTCCCGTCCCGTCCCGTCCTCGTCGGCGCGAAAAGATTACCGCGAGTGCAATCTCGTGTCCAATCGTCGCGACGCGCCTCACTCGTCACCGGACGACGCCGACGCCGGTGGACGAGTCGCGCGCGAGACTTGACGCGCCGTGCGAGACTCGACGCGTCGCGCGCCCGCCGTCGACGGCGACGTCCGTCGACGCGCATCGCGGGACGGTAAGATGTCCCCGCGCGCCAACGACCGAGGCGATACGCGCGCGGCGATGGACGACGAGGCCGCGACCGTGAGCGCGCGAGACGCCGCGGACGAGCGCGGAGACGCACGTCTCGCGCGATCGTCCGAACCGTCGACGTCGACGCGTCGCGCGGACGCGCGAAGGGAACCGTTGGTGGAGACGTTCGGGCGACTGGCGAGAACGAGCCGCGCGGCGGTGGCTCACCATCCGCGCGTGCGAGCGATTCGACGCGTCGTCGGGCGACACGGGGTGGACGATTTACCACCGAACGCGACGTTGGTCATGTTCGGTGCGGTGTATTGCGAAAGGGGCGAGGAAGAGGAGGGTGAGGGCCGAGACGCGTACGAGCGCGGCAAGGCGGCGTGGATGCGCGACTGGCGTTCGCGGTGTTGGATGACGTATCGTCGAGGATTCGAAGCGCTGGGAACAAGCGAGTGGCGAACGGACGCTGGGTGGGGATGCACGCTGCGGAGCGCGCAGATGATGGTGGCGAACGCGCTGAGCGTGCACAGCAGAGGTCGACATTGGCGTCGAGAGTTGGAATCGAGCAACCGAGGAGACGAGGCGGCGACCGGAGACGACGACGACGGCGACGACGACGAGGCGCCGAGATTTTCGTTTCTCAGCGACATGGTGAATAAATTACGAATTCCGGAAAATAGACGCACGAAGCGCGGATGCGACGCGCAGGAGGACATCTTGCGATGGTTTGCGGATGACGAGCGAGCGCCGTTTTCCATTCACAGAGTGTGCGAAAAGACGTCGGAATGGGGAATACCGCCGGGACGTTGGTTCGAACCGAGCGTCATGTGTCGAGCGTTTGAAGAACTCGTCGTTGGCGATGAAGCGCTCGGCGCATCTCTCGCGGTGCACGTCGTGCGAGCGAGCAAAGATCACGACGGAGGCGTGCCGATGCTGGACGAGCGCGTACTTCGCGCGAAGAGCGTCGACGTCGACAAGGCGCTCCTTCTGTTCGTTCCTCTCGTCTTGGGCGTCGGACGCACGATCAACGCGAGATATCTCAGTCAACTTCAGTCCATACTCTCGTTCAAACAGTCCGTGGGCATATTGGGAGGGCGTCCGAACGCCTCGCTTTACCTCGTCGGATACTCGGACGACGTCTTCTTCTACCTGGATCCGCACGTCGTGCAGCCTGCGTCCTCGTACGACGACAGAACGATGGATATCGAGAGTTATTACTGTTCTACGCCTCTGCACGTGCGCGGTGAAAACCTCGACCCGACTCTCGCTCTGGGATTTTACTGTCGAAACTGGGACGACATCGACGATTTATTGGCTCGAGTGAGAGCGCTCAGCGAGGCGAACGTCGCCGCTCCTATACTTTTGGTTCGGACCCCGACGGAGCCGATCGAGGAACAGATCGTTCGACGCGTCCCCGAGCGCGACGATGAATTCAGCGATTGGGAGTTTGTGTGAACTTGAGTCGTCGCGTCGCTATTCTTGTTGTAAGATCATAAATACCAATTCGTATCAAATCAACGGATTCTATTCGTTAGGTGTTCTACGCGTCCTGAACGGCGCGTTCATCTATTTCTACCGCGTCTGCGTCAACCAGAGACGCTTTCGAACTCGTGTTTGATGCGCCGAGCGGCACGAAGGCTTCAGCGCTCGTCGTCAACGTGGACAGCATCGCCGCCGCCTTCTCGGCGAGGCCCGCGCCGCGACCCATGGAAAATCCTCGCGTACCGTCCGGACCTTTCGTAATTTTGAACTGCGAGCCGGAGAATTGACTATCGCGGTTCACGCGCGGAGACTCAGATCGACTGACTGGCGCGTTGGGATCGACGGGCGCAGCCACCACAACCTTGACTCGTTTCGCCGCGAACTCTTCATCCTTTCGACCAACTTGAAGAGAATACTCGAGCTCATCGCCGACGTTCAGCCTGGATTGACCTTCAATCTCTGCGCCGTGAACGAACGCCTTGCCGCTCTCCCCCGTTCCTTGATCGACGTGCTCCACGAAGCCGTACAGTCCGTCGCTCTTGATGGACGTCACCTTGCCCGTGAAACGCATAATCTGAACTTTACACGCCGATTCGACCTGCGTTCGCTTATCTGTTCGAACGCAGAATTGAACCATCTCGCCTTCGCGCGGATTTTGTCTCGAATCGAGGAGACCGTGACGATCGAACGCGTATTGCTTGCGTTCGTCTCGACCGGTCGTTTCCTCGACCATGCCCTTTGGTACGGAGCGTTCTCCATCTCTCGACGGGAATCCCTTGGTCGTGAAAAGAAGTTTCGCTCTGCAGATTCCACGAACCGGCCTCTCATCGATAGTTTCAAAGACAGCGCTTCCTTTGGGCGCAAAGCGGATGCCGCTCGCGACAACCTTGCCCGTTCTCGGCTCTGTGATGACGCGAAACTGCACCTCTTGCCCCGTTCGCGCAGTGCTCGCGTCTTCATTCAACTCACTGAAATGAAAAAAAATGTCTTTCGCTCGTGAGCAGCACTTGATGAAACCGTACCCGGATTTGATCACACTAATCACCCCAAACTCTTCCTCCACGGCAACCTTTTCCCTATTCCAATCGTCGCCATCTGCTCCAGTTTTATCTTCTTGCTCCTTGGCGTGCGGGAACGCCTCGCACACATCCATCGCGCGCATCGTGCGAGAGTACGGATCGAACGAGAGCGTAAACTTCACCTTTGTGCCTTGCTTGAGCTTGGACAGACGACACGCGTCGGCGAGATCGGCGCCAGAGAAATCGAGCTCGTCCTTCATGGAGTCGACGTCCACGTCGTTCTCATCCGGCGCATCCGCCGACCCTTCATCCGACTCTTTCGTATCCTTCTCCGTCGAGGCGTTGGCATCCTCGGCGACTTTCGCCCCATCGTACGTAATTCTACCCCCGTACGCGTCTCTCTTCATCTTCCCGCGCAACGTTCGAGACACCACACCCAAGACGCCTTCCGCTTCCACTCTCACCTGCACCTCGGACGCGTCGCACTTTTGCACGTCGAACGCGTTCATCTGACCGTCTCCCTTGGGACTCGGGGCGACGACAAACTTGACCAAATCGCCCGGATCGAGCGCCGGCTTGTCGCGATTCGCCAGCTCGCGGTGAAACTCGCTCGCGTGAAAGAAGACCTGCGCCTCGCGAGGCGGCCCGCCCCTCGATCGAGCGCCGCCACCAATCTCCAATCGCGCGCCGCATCGAATGAACCCGAACGACTCCTTGAGAGTCACGATGCGTCCGTACTCGCGCTCGCCCTCGGCCACCGGTCGCGAGGTCGCGTTCGGCGCGCGTCGCGTCGGTTCATCGGTTCGGCGCGAAAAAGAAGCCATCGGTCCCGCGTCGTGTCGCACCCTCGCGCGCGACCGAGACGACGACGGCGCGGTTCTCGACGCGCGAGACGGTGCACGCGATCAGTGTCGATCTCCGAGCGCGCGGTGACGACGGATGCGGCGCGCGCGCGCGCGTCTCACGCTCTCGAACGCGGTGTGTCGTGTCAGGGTTGAGGTCGGCGGCGAGGCGCGGCGACGTTCATCGATGGCGGACAATACTTCAACGTTCAACTGCTAATCAATTCAATTCGTGCAACACGAGAATACAAAAACAATCCACATCGATCGCAACGCTCACTTTTTGGGCGTCCACTCGTACAACCACACGTTGGGCGCGTCTTCAAAGGAGACGCGCGCGCGTTCGTCGAACGCGCGATCGATGAATTCAAAAAACTGTGAATCGTGCATGAGATTTTCGCGAAAATGGTACGCAAAGACGACGACACCGTTCGGTGCGACGAGCCGGTGAATGGTCTCGGCCAGCGCCTCGAGCACGCGCACGGGTTGATGATACAACACGTCCGAGACCACCACCGTATCGAACGTCGGCGTCGGCTCTTCGAGTTCACCCCACGCGCACGCGCGCACGCACACCGGCGAATCCCCGCGCGCTCGATTTAACTCGACATTTTCCTCCAAAAGCGCCAACTCACTCGGCAGATCCGTGAGCGTGACGCTCGCGGCGCCCAATTTGGAACATACCAGCCCCGGCATTCCCGTCCCCGCGCCGAGCTCGACGACGCGTCGTCCTCTCACGAGCGCATCCACCCTGTCGCCGTCGCACAGGTATTCGCATACGAGCGGACACGCGTCCCACACCCACCTCGCCGTCGGGTCCACCGCGATGTCCCCTCGGTTTTGTCGCACGGTGACGACGACCTCGTCGTCGTCGTCGTCGGTCGACGAACCGCCGCCGCGTCGAGACACACGTTGTCGAAATGTCACCGTCTCCGCGCGACGATCGACGCCCGTCGTCGACGAGCGTTTTGACGACGACGCGCGCGCGATGATTTTCATCGTCGTCGTCGTCGTCGTCTCGGCGTCGGCGACGACGACGGGATCGTCCACCGTCATCACCGTCCCAGCCGTCGCGCTCTGCCGATGGATTGAAAAAAGATGGTCGTCACTCGTCGGTCGACTCGATGACGGCGTGCGCGCCCCGACCCGCGCCGACGCGTTCGACGCGTTCGACGCGTTCGACGCGTTCGACGCGATGGGTGTCCTCCTCGACGTCGTCCGTCGTCGCGCGTCCTCTCCCGCGCGCGCTCGCGGACGACGCCGACCTTCTTCGTCCCGCGCTGGACGGCGTCGACGTCTCGACGAGCGCCGCGTTGGCGCCCATCGTCGCCGCGGTCTTCGGCGTCGCCGGCGTGCGCGCGGCGTTACACTTTCGGCTGCAGTTTCAAATCGCCGAGTCTCTCGGCGCGCGCGTGCCCGAGGAGGCGCTCGTCGTCGAGCTGGGCGTGGATACGAAAAATTTGTATTATTATCCGAAATCGACGCGGCTCGTCGTCGGCGTCGATCCGGATGTGAACGCAGACCTGATGAACCGAATCGGGATCGAGACCGGGATGCCGGTGTTGCCTCGATCGGCGCCGATCGCGGGGAAGGCGTCGGTGGAGGGGGAGACGGTGTGGGGACAGCGAGCGGGGACGGTGGATTGCGTCGTGTCGACGGGGTGCATGGAAAAGATGGGCGACGACGAGGTGGAGACGGTGGCGAAAAAGGCGGCGATGGCGTTGCGACCGGGTGGACGGTACGTGTTCGTGGAACCGGCGGGTGGGAACAGAGGGCAGGCGCTGTTCGACGCCTTGGAGGCGACGGGGGCGTTTGAGTCGCCGATCGCGTTCGACGAAAAATGGGCGACGCTGCCGCTGGCGCCGCACGCCGTCGGCGTGGCGATTAAAAAGACGTCCGAGTCGGCGAGAGCGGACGAGAAGGAGTCCATTCCGCGTCGTCGTCGACGACGGTAGACGATGGAGCGCTCGCGTGTAATAGTATTTCGTTTCACGAGCGAAGCGTCGGCGCGGTGGGTATGTCACACGTGCGTTGATTTACATTCGTCTCGAGCTACGCGTCGATCGGGTCGGTCTCGTCGTCGTCGCCGCGGTCGTGGCCGTCACTTCTTTCGGTGCCGGCTCCGATTCACCCTTTGCGCACTCGGCGCACGTCCAAGGACCTTTCGGCGTGCGCGTGAGTCGAGGCTTGAGACACTTGAGATGGAAAATAATCGAACAGTCGTCGCATCGCACCGTCTTGCACTTGTCGACGACGGCACACACCGAGCAACAGTCGCTCGATGGTTGCGCGACCCTGACGTGCGCGACGTTTTCGTCCTCCTCTTCTTCTTTTTCTTTTTCCTCGGTCTCCACCACGAGCTTCGGGGTCGCCTCCTTGACGTTGACGTTGAGCGTCACCTTGGGCGTCTTCGGCGGCGCCTCTCGCACGTTGACGTGCATGGCCACCTTGGGCGTCTTCGGCGTCGCTTCTTTGACGTTGATGTGCATGTGAATCTTCGGCGTTTTCATCTCGGCGGGCGTCGGTGGTTCCTCTCGCGGTGCGTTCGCGAGTTCGGCGTACATTTCCTGTAACGTAGCGTTCTTCTTGCGTTCCTTCAACAGGGCGCGACGCGTCGCGCTCAACGCTCGGTGCAACTGTTCCATGCGCGCGCTCAGAGCCTTACCGCCTTCGCATCGACGGCGTTTCTTCGTCTTTCTGCACTTTACGATGATCGATTTCGCCGGTGACGCGCGGTACTCGTCGCTCGTCTGCGCATCCGCTCCCTCGACGTCCTCCTCCTCGGGCAACGCGTCAAAGTCGTTTTCGGCTTCGAGCCACTCGCGAACGCGCTTCTTCGCGCTCGGCGGCGTCGGCAAACCCGCGAGAACGCCGTCGAGCTCTTTCGCCGCGTCGACGTCACGTTTGGCTTCAGCCTCGAGAGTCTCCACCGCGCGCATGATGAGATGGCTGGCGCCGTCATCCGCGAACAACTCGCGAAGACCCTCAGGCATCGCGCTCGGCGTCGTTCGAAAGACGTCGTACCCGTCCAAGTTGAAATCAGCCGCGACCGGCGTGTTGTGAGGCGCGCGCGGGCGCTTCATCTCCGAGCTCGGCGTCGCGACGAATTTCAGCCGAGCGATGAGATTATTCGAGTCGTTCGGTGGCGTCATCGCCTCGACGCTCTCCGTCTTCTCCGCGAGCGTTTCGCCTTCAGAACCGTCGAGGGTACCGATCGGAGAAAACTCAGAGGGCGAGCGGAGCGCCGTAGATTTGCGTTTGGATGACGCACGAGGCGTGTCGTTGCGTTTCATTCGAGCGCCACCGCGCGTGAACCTCGAATCTGGAGTGTCGTTCTCTTCTCCGTCTTCCACAGCCTTGAAAGAGATGCTCGAGCGACGCTTGGTCTCGCTCGACGCCTTGGTCTCGGGAGCCGGAAGCATCAAGGGAACCTCGGGCGCTGGAAGCATTTTCACCGCGCTCTTCGGCGACTTGGACGTCGACCGTCGTCGTCGCGGTGAACGCGGCGCGTCGAGAGCCAAAGGTGCGATTCGACCGCACAATTCAACCTTGCCGTCGTGCGGCGCGATCCACTTGATGGCTTCCAACGCCTCCTCCCCGGCGAAGGAGATGGATCGTCTGCGCGCCGTGCTCGGACGAACCGCCAATCTGTTCTCGGGTGCCTTGAGCGCGCTCTTCGCCGGTGATTTCGGCGTCATCGCGCCTCGTCGCTCGGGCGTCCTCGACGGCGTCGGCGCCATGTTTTCCGCGTCGTCTCGGCTCGGCGTCGATTTCGGCGACTTGAGCGGAGACGCGCTCGGAGGCGTGTTCCCTCCGTTCTCTCGCAACGGCGATCGAACGACAGCGTCCAAAATCTGTTCAAAAACAAACGTCGCCTCCTCTTCGCTCGTCAATTGAATCCCCACGCGGTCGCCGTGTCGCAGCGCGACGGCCGTCTCGACGTCGAGGATGGATTCATTCAGCGACACCGGGTTCAGTTTCGACATGTTCTTCAGCACCATCCGATCGTCCACCATCTGAAACACCGCGTGTCGTCTCGACACCGCGGGTTCGACGAATCGCACGTCCACGCCTTGCTGTCGTCCGATGACGAACGGCGCGTCGCGCGCAATGTCGAAAACGCCGGCACTCGCCGTCTCATCCTTTGCATTCTCCACGACGCGTCGCAATCGTCCCACGACGGCGGACGGGGACGCCATGTCGTCTCGATGCGCGTCTCTCCTCTCTCTCCTCTCTCCTCTCTCCACTCTCGCGTCGCGTCGCGTCGCGTCGCGGTGTGCGTCGTCGTCGTCTCGTCGGGGGAACGAATGTCGATTCGTCGTCTCGCGGGTATCGTGAGTCCCTCCTTCTTGAGTCACGACCTATCGGAGTGAGTCATGATCGGTCAAAGAGTCCCTCTCCACGCGCGCGCCCCGGTGGGTGACGTCGACGAACCGGTGTCGACGCGAGAGGGTCGAGACGGCGACGCGCGTTGACGGCGACGGCGACGATGGCGATGACGACGATGGCGATGACGACGGTGACGCCGCGCGCGACGGTGACGCGCGCGCGCGCGGTCGGGGGTGCGGTGACGCGAACGGTGTCGACGACGATCGGCGCCGCGCGACG
>Ga0181584_10003839_pt1 | contig 11420 bp, 7 predicted proteins | sample 071ome_30_FD_132462 | JGI IMG/M metagenome (GOLD analysis project Ga0181584, IMG submission 132462) | Coastal salt marsh microbial communities from the Groves Creek Marsh, Skidaway Island, Georgia - 071406AT metaG (megahit assembly) | ecosystem: Environmental > Aquatic > Marine > Intertidal zone... | reverse complement strand
GAGGTGTGCAGGTCGTACCGGGCCATCTTGGACACGCCGGGCATCGCTGCGGATCCGACGGCGTGGGAGGACGCCCTGAAGCACGCCGCCTGGTACGCCGTCCTGGCGCCCAGGGACTCGGACCAGGTCACGCTGCTTGACGCCACGAAGGCCGACTCGAGGATGGAGTCCATGCCGGTGTACAAGTCTCTACTCTCGCATTTCTCGAAAGACGAGATCCTGTGGTGGAATGTGCTGTCTCAGGAGTTTGCCGACGAAATGGCGTCGCAGACGGACGTCTTTGACGAGGATCGCAAGCAGGCGTTCAGGTTGCGCGTCGTCCAGCACAACATCTACACGATCAGCTCGTTCTACAGCCACATCTCGATGCCGAGGCTGGCGCAGATCCTGGAGCTGAGCGAGGCCGAGGCGGAGAAGCACCTGTGCGACATGGTGTCGGAGCGGGGCCTGGCGGCGAAGATCGACAGGGCGTCGGGCACCATCAAGTTTGGCGGCGTCAAGCCCAAGACGGCCGTACTGAACGAGTGGAGCAGCAAGATCTCCAAGCTGCTCCAGACGCTTGAGTCGACGTGCGAGATGATCTCGAAGGAGCAGCAGCAGTACGCCCTCGCGTCTCGGTCGTAAGGCACGAACGCCAAGCAGCAGCCAGGCAAAGCTTGTGTGCCGAGGGTGGATGATGGAGAGAGAGAACTCGTTCGCGCTGCCCGGAAATTCGCACCCCCCCAAAAGAAAGAACTCGTGTGTGTAACCCCCGACGACCCCTTGCGCGTTTCGAACCCACTCGGGCGGTATCACGCTTCGGAAGTCGAGGGCGCGAGCGAATCCAATTTCGAACGAGGCGATTCGTGTCATGACCCCGTCGTTCGTGCTGGACACGGGCGTCCAGGTGTCGAGCGTCGTCGCATCGCTCAACGATGGCAAGGAGCTCCTCGAGGCGCTGGGAGAGGGCGGTGGCGACCTCGCGTCGTCTCAAGAGACCCGCCTCCTCCTCCTCGTCGGCCTGCTCCTCGAGGGGGTCTCCAGCGGAAAGCTCGCTCCGGAAACGTTCGTCGAGCGCGTCCAGGACATCGAGGCGTTCAAGAAGGCGGGAGCGGAGAACTACGAGTTGGGTGACGCGCTCTGGATGGCGTGGCAGCTGCTCGGAGACGACGGCGGCAACGACGGCAACGACCAGAGGGAGGGCCGGGACGGGGCGGCCGGACAGCTGCTCGCGCGGACGGCGGCCACCTTGATGCAAAAGGAGTGCGTGTCCCGGCGGGTGCTCATGGAGGTCAGTGACGGCGAATTCATGGAGGCGGTCGGGCTGGTCGCGTCGTACAAGGACGGGTGGCGGAAGCGGGAGATCCGGCTCAACACGCGCAACGTCTACGCGCAGCGGAAGTTCAACATGCTTCGGGAGGAATCCGAGGGATACTCCAAGCTTTTGACGCTGCTGAATCAGTCCGGAGACGCCAAGGTGTCGACGGAAAACCTGGAGGGCATCCTGATGGAGATCAAGTCGCTCATCGGCTACTTTGACCTCGACCCGAATCGCGTGTCCAGCATCATCCTAGACGCGTTTGCGGCGCACCCGGACAACGAGACTTTCATCGATTTGATCAACGGATTCGGCATCCATAAGTGCGCCGAGTTCCTCGGGTTTCGGCTGGCCAGCGGCGAGGCCGCCCCCCAGGGCCTGCACCAGACGGCGGCGCTGCTCGTGCGCAGGGGCGTCCTCAAACTGGAGGACCTGATTGCGCAGTTCATGCCCGTCGATGCCGAGTACAAAGATTGGTACGCGGCACGGACGGCAAAGCTGGACGAGTCGGTCAAGAAGATCGGGGTCGTGTCCCTGGCCAGCAAGGCAGGAGAGGACATGCCCGTGCGGCGGGCGGGACAGTCTGCGCGCACCGTCGAACTGGACACCGATTCCTTTAGAAACATCATCGGCGGCGACGACCAGCGGCTGGAGTTTCTGGGCCACCTGCTGGCGTGCGGTGCGTGGGACGATGCCATGCTGCTCGTGAAGCACCTCGGTGACCACGGGGTCCGCGACGTGGCCGCGTGCGAGTGCGTCGGACGTGCACTGTGCTCCATCGTATGCGACGAGCTCGGGGGCGCCCCCGGTACCGGAACCGCGGCCGATGGCCCTGAGCTCGGCGAGCGGGCCATGGCTGCGATCGCCTTGCTCGGACAGCACCTGCACTTCGACCTGCGGGCGTTTGCGAAAGTACTCGCTGCGGTCAGCGGATTGATCAGCAGCGGGAATCAGGGCAAGAAAGAGCTTGGCCAGCAGCTGCTGCTCGGCACGCTCCTGCCGGCCTACAACCTGGTGCCGTCCAACGTGGCCATCGCCAGCTCGCTGTGGTCCGATGTGCTGTCCAAGTTGACGTACCCGGAGCGGTTCCGGCTGTATACAGAGTTCGGCGAGCTCGTCGCGAGCTCGCCGCTGCTGCAGGCGTCTGAAAAACTGGCAGAGACAGAGGCGCGGAGGATCCTGCGCCGGGTGACGGCGCCCACCACCAACAAAGACACCCGGAAGACTATGCGGCCTATCGGACGGCTGCTGGCCAAAGTAGCACACGCCAACCCTTTCGTCGTCTGCAGGCAACTGCTGCGGCAGGTCATGGGCATGCCCGGGATGGTCGCGTCCATCTCAGAGTCTCTCAAGTACCTGACGCCGATGGCGTTCGATGTGCTCACCTACTCGATCGTCAAGCAGCTGTCTTCCGGCAAGCGCAAACTCAAGGAAGACGGCGTCAACCTCGAGGAGTGGTTCCAATTTCTCGCGCTCTTCACGGGCATCGTCTGTCGGACGCAGCGGAACGTCGAGGTCACCGCGCTCGCGCAGCTCGTGGCCAACAACCTCAAGCAGAGCGAGTCCCTGGATCTGCTCGTTCTCAAGGAGATCATCACGTCCATGACAAGGATCTCGCCGACGGTCGATGTCAGCTACCAGCAGCTGGACGCCCTGGCCGGCAGCCAGGCCCTGATCCAGTACGTCGTCGGCGAGGAGGAGGGCGGGAAGGAGATCGGCGGCAAGACCAAGGACCCTGTGCGGGTGCTCCAGCGGCTTTTGATGGCCCTCAAACAAGGGCCCGAGAAGGAGCAGCTCCTGCTCCCTCTCCTGCTCTTGCTGGCCCAGCAGAAGACGCTCATCACGCTGGACCCGCCGTCAAAGCACCTGAAGCTCGCGGCCGAGCTCATCGACAAGTGCCAGGAGGTAACGATGCAGTACATCGAATTTTTGCAGAAGTCGCTGTCCTCGGAAGAGTACCAAGCGCTGCTGCCGTCCATCGAGGACCTCGTCGTCGACTACAAGATCGACCTGGAGATCATCATGCAGCTGTACCGCCCCATCCTGCGGACCGTCAAGCCATACGCGGCCAGAGACAATCAAGTCGATACGGACGACAAGGTCGATCCGATCGATCCGATCGACGGGGTCAGCGGTGTCGAAGGAGGGGACGGTGGCGAACAAGTCAAGAGGGCCGCCGGCGAGGACGGCGAGGTCGGCGAGGTCGATGGCGTCGAGACGAAACCGGGCAGAACGACAGACGACAACGTCGATCCGACCGCCTGGCCGATGATCCAAGAGCAGATGGCCAAGCTGGCACCAGACGGGGCGTTTTCGGGCATGTCATGGGAGCTGTTCGTCTGCTTCTGGGCATACGAGCTGCCCGACATGCGCGTGCCCACGGCCAGATACGAGGGGACGCTCAAGCAGATCAACATATCCAAGAGGAACCTCGAGGACGACATCGCGTCCCGAAGCAGCACACAGTACGGCGGCCAGCAGCAGCAGTCGCCCGAGGTGCCGCTCGAGAAGCTCAAGGCGGAGCTGGCTCAGCTCAAGAACCTGTGCGAGGTGCTTCCGGCGGACATGCAGGCCCAGCAGGTCAATACGACGACGGTGTTCAAGATCTTTGAACGCGCCTCGCGCTCCTGGGTCCTTGCTGGCAGCGGTCACGGCGATGATGTCGGCGACCGCGCGACGGCCGGTGGCGGCGCCGGTGCCGCCGCCGATGTCCAGGCCGCGGCTGCCCGCGAGTTCGTGCAGCATTGCATGCTTCCTAGGCTCTTTATGTCGCCGAAGGATGCCATCTTCTGCGTGGAGTTCCTGAAGCGGGCCCACAAGCTGGGGCCGCCCGGCTTCAGACTGCTCTCCGTGCTCGACCGACTGTTCAAGGAGCTCGCCTTCATCGCGAGGTGCTCGACCGAAAGGGAATCCATCAACCTGGGCATCTTTTTCGGGGAGATCATGGGCATGGTCTCGGGATGGAGGAAGAAGGCGACGTTCGAGAGGGAGTGCGCCTCGTCCGAGTCGTTCAAGGTCTTCAAGGGCGGCGAGCTTCTGCCGATATCGTTCCCGGAATGGACGCGGCTCACCGCGTCCTGGTCCAGCCGACTGTTTGAAGTGGCGAGCTCCTGCATGGCCGGGGACTACATGCAGATGAAGAACATGCTGCTGATCCTCAACCGGTGCACACGCGTGTACCCTGCGACTCGTGAGGACGCCGAGGGCCTGCTTGCCATCTTGCGGCCAATCAGCCAGGAGGACCCGCGCGAGGACCTCAAGACGCTCGCAAGAATGTACTGTACCTCTTTGGAGATGTCGATGCGGGATCGGCAGATGGTGCAGACCCGGAAGGAGTACGCCGGGGGCAAACCGCCGCCCAAGAAGGCCCCGAAGACGGACGAGGCCAAGGTGGAATCGAAGAAGGGCGGCAACACTGGCCCCAAGAACGAATCCAAGGCAGATGCCTCGAAGACGAAAAAGTCCGAAGAGGCAAAGCCGAAGAGGCGCGGCGCTGCCAAGGACGGCACCGACAAGGGCGACCGCTCGACCAAGACCGAGCAGCGCGGTGGCAAGCACGAGGCGACGCCGGGTGACAAACGCAAGGCCGGCGCGGGGAGCACCAGCAGCAAGAAGCCGGCGGACAAGGCGGTGGACAAGGCGGCGAACAAGGCGGCGGACAAGGCGGCGGACAAGGCGGCGAAGCAGGACGAGAGGTCCAGATCGAAGCGCGAGGATGAGAAAAAGTCTAGGTCAAAAGCGGCTGAAGATAAGCGCACGGGCGACTCTCGCAAGAGAAAACGCGATGAGACGGACGCCAAGGACGACTTCAAGGACGGCAAGGACCCCAGGAACGTCAAGAGCGCCAAAGACAGCAAGAGTGCCAAGGACGCGAAGGACTTCAAGTCCAATAGGCCGGCCGACAAGGACAAGCGTGTCGATTCTCGCCGCGACGACCGGCGGTCGTCTCATCGGGACCGCCGGGACGATCGCCGGGACGATCGCCGCGACGAGCGACGTGATGACCGCCGCGACGAGCGCCGCGATGGAGACCGCCAGACCGACGATCGGCGGCGCAGGCCATCTTCGTCCGGCGACCGCGACGCTCGCAAGCGCGAAGACGACCGGAAGCGCGAGGACGACGACCGAAAGCGCTCTCGCTCGGAGCGCACCAGGGACGACCGCTCGACGCGTCGGCGGAGGAACTGATCGATGGGTTTCATTGCACAGGTAAAAGATGTTTGATTGAGGTCCGTACGCGACTGACAGGCAGCCCGACGACCGCAAAGTAGTCCCCCTCGATCCGGTCGACCATCCAAGCGTCTTGAATGCCATAGGCACCCTGACGAACGAACGAACGAGCGCAGCGCGAGTGAGTGTGAGACTCGAGAGGGTAAGCGCATGCGAGCTTGCGTCGATCGAGTTCAATACCCACCGCCTTGTCCTGACACGCTCCGCTGGCGATGTACTGGTCGACGTCCGCCTCATCGAGCTTCACGAAGTAGACCGTGGTCGTCACGGTGAACGACTCGACAGCGGCATCCGTTATTAATGCCACCCCCGTATGGACATTGTGAGACCGACCGCTCAAAGACATGAGCATCTCCCGGGCGTGCGCGGCGTCCAGCGGCTTCTCCCAAATCTGTCCCGGCTCGCCTTCGACGACGGTGTCGGCCGAGAGCACGATCACGTCCCGTCCCCCCACCTGGCGGAAGACGTCTTGTCCTTTGGCCTCGGCCGTCGCCCGGGCATACGTACTAGGGTCCGTGCGAGGGAGGTTCTCTGGGAAGGAGGACACACATACTCGGAAATCCTGGACGATCTGCTTCAAGAGCTCCTGTCTTCTGGGCGACTTGGACGCCAACACGAGCGTTTTGCTCGACGCTTCCAGCAGTCCACCGAGGTACGGCATGTATGAACTACGCTGTGTAAAGCTGGGCGGATTCAGATTTTTCAAAGCTCATGAGATTCTTGATCAAGAATCTCCGCCAGACTCCCCCGCTCCTCCTCGCCCCCGAACAGGGCCGCCGCCTCAAACCGCAGGCCGTTGAGGACGACCTCGACGTGCCCATCGCCGACGCCGTCGTTGTTGCCCCGTGCCAGCAGCCTGTCCGCCACCCGCTTCAGCTTGTCGAGCGTCAGCGACGACGGCACCCTCTTGGTCGCGACACGAGTGCCCCCGCGAACGAGCTCCATCACCACCATGGACTGTTCCATCGACGTGCACGCGACGCTGCCAGCCCCTGAGGCGTTCCTGGAGATGGCATACTGTCGTTCGAGCGCCGCGACCCGCGCCTCGAGCGGAACCGATAGGGATTCGCCGGGCACGAAACGATCCAGGCTCCGGACGAACGCCAGCTCGCAGTCGCGCCGCTCCGCCGCCGTGACATCGCTCCCGTTGATCCAAACGAGGCTACCGAGGCGGCCGAGGGCGATCAGCCTGTCCACGTCGGGCTCGTCCGTGCACAGCGGGTTCTCCGTGAACCGCAGCTGCTTGAGCCGGGGCAAGAGGCCCATCTCCTGGATACCCCGGTCCCAATCGGCCACCCCGTTACGAGCAACGCTCAACTGCTCGAGGGCCGGAAACCGGTCGCCGGCCGACACGCGAACCTCGTCGATTCCGTTCCCCTCCAGCGAGAGGACGCGGAGCGAGGGAAGGTCGCCGAGCGACCGGTCCAAGTCCGCCCACGACGCCAGGCCGTTCTGGCCCAGGTCCAACACTTGAAGCGCAGGGAAACATACCGAGCCAGTCCCACCGATGCGTATCCGGTTGTCGAAGAGGTACAGCTCGACGACGGCGGGAAACGCGGCCGCGATCCACCGCACCGTGTCCTCGCTCGTGATCATGCACCCGTTGAGCGCCAGTGTGGTCACGCTGTCGTTCCTATATTCAGTCCCCACGTCTCCGATGGGCACGTCCCCCATGCGATTGTTGCTCACGTTCAGCACCCGCAGGCTGGGCAGCGACGCCGCCAGTCCCAAAAGGGCGCCCCAAGACTGTCCCGACAGCAAGTTATCCGACAGGTCCAGCTCTCTGACGTTCCGAAGAAACGAGAGTCGGTCTCGCACCGACGATACGCGCAGACTGGCCAGTCCCGCCACCTCGAGCGCGCCGTCCTCTCTGAGGAACTCGTTGATCCGCTCAACGTCGCCCCGGACGACCTGATTCGCCGCCGCCGACACGTCCTTCAAGGTCCCATACTTGATCCGCACGGCTTCCTCCAGGGAGATCCCCGTCGACAGTCCATGCTTGACAAGGGACGCGTACCGCACGAAGGTCGCGGCGCCCGGGACGCTCGAGAAGAAGTACGCCTTGCCGTCGTGCGAGCCGTCGTGCTTCCCCCGCCCCGGATCGTCCCACTCGAGGCCCACCCAGAGACCCTCGTGGCCGTCGACGGTACCGACGTACCGTACGGTGGCCCGGTGTCTCCCGTGGACGACGACCCGTTGGCCGAGCGCGAGCGATGTTTCGTCGTCCTCCTGGGTCATTCAAACGTCGATTGGTGATTGATAGATCGCGTTCGTTTCGGCCGCGCCTGTCCGTCTCGCTCCTGAGTAGAATCCATCGACGACGACACCCGCGCCTGCCAGTGATGGTGGTGGTCCTGATGATGTTTTCGTTCTCAAGCCATCGGCCAGAGCTGACGATCTGTCAGTTCAATTGTCAACGATCTCCGATCCCGTCGCTTCTCGCGCATCTGTGACAGACGGACCATGAAGATGCTCACGGTCCATCGATTCCGTAGCGGCGCCTCTGTCTGCACACGCCCGTCGCGACGGCCGAACGATCCGCGAGCGCCAACGGCCATCCCCGCGGGGACCAAGGACGAGCGCGTCAGCAGGCTGGAGGACTTTTTCGAGAGCGCGACGATCGAGAGCTCTCTGTTTGAACGGGACGCGAGAGAAGAGATCGCACCGAGGGACCAGTGGTCGTCATCGGGCGCCGTGGCGGTCGTCTCGCCCGTCTTGCCCGTTGCACCCGCTGATCTTGGTCTCGAGCCCAAGATACAGCCCAGATCACCAATTATCGGAACAACACAATTGAAACGAACGACGGAACGTGCGAACAAGGCAATAGAAGCGATCAAGGTCCGACTCGGGAGCGTGCGGCTGGCCGACCCGAAGGACACCGCTTTGCGGACGCTGGCGTCGTACGAGTCTCGGTTGCGGGAGCGGCTGCATCGATTTGCTCCAGTCTCCTCCTCGTCTTCGGCCGCGTCATCGACGCGTTCTACCGTCTCGAAAGCTTCCGAGGTTTCCAGGCTGCCGCCGGCGCCGGCCGCCGCAAATGCGACGTCGCCGCCGCAGACGGGGGCCATAAAGACGACTATCACGGCCGCCACCGCCACGGCGACCGCCACGGTCACCGAGTTTCTGCGCCGCCTCTCTGTATCTCTTCCCGCGCCTCTGTCCCACGCCCTCGAGGCTTCTTCTTCCAGCAAGTATCGGGCGCCAGCAGCAGCGTTTGCAGCCGCCGTGATAATCGCCGCGCGTGCCATCGCGATGGTCAAGAGGCGGCGCGCGGCCGCTCACATGGAGGAGAAGGAGCGGGCCGTCCGAGAGCGGCGCGGCGAGCGGCAGCGTGCGCGTTTCCAGCAGATGTTCTCCGGCGAGGACGGCGTGGACGCGAGTGTCTTTTCGGCGGTACGTCAGAAGGGAGAGAATGTCGTCGTCGAGCGGGACGACCTCGAGGGGGACGAGGACGGCCTCGGGGGCATGGAGTCGATGGACGAGGAGGTCAAGAAGGCCTACAAAGAATTCGTGAAAAACTCCAAGCTCGGCGAGGGCGAGTTTTGGGACATCAACGACGAGGTGGAAGCCTTCGAGAAGATCGAGATTGAGTTTGACAAAGAGTAAGGCGTCATCGGCGGTGGTCGGCGCCGACCGCGTCGGCGACCGACGTGAACCCGTCCTGAGCTAGGCACGCCGCGAGCTCCCGCTTGACGCGGGGCACCAGCGAGGGACCCTCGTACGAGAGCGCCGTATAGAGCTCGACGAGTGACGCGCCGGCGCGAATCTTCTTGTAGGCGTCTTCGCCAGAGCTGACGCCGCCGACGCCGACCAGGACAATCTTCCCCTTGGTCAGCGTGTACATCCGGTGGAGCACCTCGGTCGACTTCGCGAAGAGCGGCTTACCACTCAGACCTCCCGTCTCGTGGCCGTGGATATGGCTCTGGACGGCAGGAGGCCGTTCGATGGTCGTGTTGGACACGATCAGTCCGTCCAGCTTGAGGCTGGTGGCGACCCGGGCAATGTCCTTCAGCTCCTCGTCGACGAGGTCGGGCGCAATCTTGACGAGCACCGGGGGCCGGTTACCCTCGAGTTGGTCCCTCTCCTTGAGGACGGCCTTGATCAGCGTCTCGAGCTGGGACCGGCTCTGCAGCGACCGGAGTCCGGGCGTGTTCGGCGACGAGATATTGACCACGAGATAGTCGGCGAGCGGACCCAACTTTCGCACGCCGACCACGTAGTCCGCCGCCGCATCCTCAGACGTCTTGTTCTTGCCGAGATTGATGCCGAGCACGCCGCCGCCGCTCATGAGCTCGCGCTGGCGAACGAGGTTCTCGCGGGCCCGGTCGGCGCCTACGTTGTTGAATCCGTACCTGTTGATCACGCACTCCTGCCCTGGAATCTCGACGCGGAAACACCGCGGCTTGGGGTTTCCCGGTTGCGGCTCGGGCGTGATGGATCCCACCTCGACGAACGCGAAACCGAGATCCAGGAGGCTGGCCGCGGCGACGCCGTCTTTGTCAAATCCAGCGCTCAGGCCGAGCGGCGACCTGAACTGCTTGCCCCAGCACGTGATACGAAGTGATCCGTCGTCCGGGCGGGTCTCTCGCGGGAAGAGCCCTTTCGACGCCGCCCAGATGCCGATGTTGTGCGCCTGCTCGGGGTCGAGGAGGCGGAGGAGGGGGCCGACGGCGCTCGCCGCGTCGTACTTCAGCGCGACCAGGTCGTCTCGGTACACCGCGAGCGTCCCGCACACGGCGCCGCTCGACAAATACGCCAGTCGCCTCTGAGGGGGTGCGAGTGATTGGTGGCTAGTGACTTGAAGCAATTTCAAACTGGTCGGTCGGCCTGCGACGACGACGACGACGTACCAGGCTCGCGGACAGGGACATGCCGTGTGGTGTTTTATATAGGTTTGCGAATGGCGCCCGACGTGATCAATTGATCTTTGCAAAGGTCCTCGCGGACGAACTTTGTCCTCGATCGAGGATCCGGATCCTCCCGAAAAAACGATTACAGGTGACGAATTGTCCCCAAAACTATACTACTACTCCACTTTACTTCCACCACGGGTCAAGTCCGGTACGGAAGTCCTGCTCGGTCCACGGGCTGAGGGTGACGACGTCGTCGACGATGTCGGCGTGGGCGAGGGCGAGAGAGAGCGGGGCCGGTCCGCGGACGACCTTACCCTGGAAGTTGTACTGGCTTCCGTGGCACGGGCACATGAACTTGTTCTCGGCAGCGTTCCAAGGAACGACGCATCCCAAGTGCGTGCAGACGGCGTTGATTCCGTAGTTCTCGATTCCAGAGTCGTTGGTCACCAGGTAGGTGGCGTCTCCCTTGAGTCCCTGGACCAGCGTGCGGTCTCCAGACTTGTGATCCTTCACCCAAGCGGACAGCTTGACCTCGTTTCCAGCGGCATCACGAGCCGCCTGTCCTCCGGCACCACCTCCAGATCCCTTGGGGACGAAGAAGAGGGCGAACGGTCCGGCCATACCGACAGCGGCTGCAGTGGGTCGACGGCGAAGGCAACGGTGAGCTTGAGCGAGACGATCGGGCAACGGTGCACGAGACGACGACGACATCAACAACAACAACGACGACGCAAAGCACGGCAGCACGTGAATTCAACACGTACGGGCTCCGACGGCTCCCAGGAGCAGCAGGTTCATGATTCCACGCTTCTCCGGGGTCGGGACATCCTCCTGTCGAGATCAGGGAAGATATGTCGAGTGAGACGAAAGACCAAACGAGATGGGTGGGTGAATCGGCGTGTGTTTGTGTGTTTGAGGGGCGCCGGGCCGGTCGCTTCGTCTTCCTGGTCGGCTTGGCGGTCAGTCGGTTGGTGGGTCTGTCTGTCTGTCTGTCTGTCTGTCTGTCTGTCTGTCTGTCTGTCTGTCTGTCTGTCTGTCTG
>Ga0181584_10003838_pt1 | contig 11423 bp, 19 predicted proteins | sample 071ome_30_FD_132462 | JGI IMG/M metagenome (GOLD analysis project Ga0181584, IMG submission 132462) | Coastal salt marsh microbial communities from the Groves Creek Marsh, Skidaway Island, Georgia - 071406AT metaG (megahit assembly) | ecosystem: Environmental > Aquatic > Marine > Intertidal... | reverse complement strand
TAGGATGATCTTCCATTTGAAAACTGCCAGCAACATCACCTAGTCCTACATTGTGCAAATGTACATCAGCACTCATTGTCAGACTTGCAAATGTTTTGTCAGGAAATTTATACCAGCCATCTGCATGATCAGGATCATGTTCGCTCATTACCTTTTGACTGTTGTAGTAACGTCCTTTAAGCTCTACGTGTTGATTAAGTTCTACGTTAGCTTCTGCTAGTGCGAATGTGCTAGGTGTAGGTTCAAAGCCGTGAACTGTTTGAGCCCATGTAGCATACTCCATTGTGTTGTTAGCAACGTTCATACCTACGTCAACAATAGTACGTGCATCAGGAACACACTTGCGTAACCATTTTAAATTTCTGCCTTGGTATGGGCCGTTTTCTCTTGCAAAGCGTTGCACGTATAGCGCATCATCTTTCCATACCCAATACAACCGACCCATGCGATTGTGTATTAGTTCTTTAGTTGTGTCTGCCTGTAATTGAGGATATAGTGTTTTGAAATGATTTATATCCCATTCTTGCCATTTATAATTTTTCATGCCTTTTTCCATCTGTCTTTAAACTTGTCAGGATAAAAGTTAGTAGCAATTTCTGCTGCATCATTCCTAACAAGAATATCTAAGTTCGTATCATTTAGAACTGGGCTTGTACTGCTCTTAGGTTCTTTGTTATACGTACTATTATATATTTCTTCTTTGAAAGTGTCAAGTTGAATCCGGCTTATGTTTTCTAACTTAGCTCTAAATTCTTGGAAGTAAGCATTTCGATTCCAGCGGTTACTGTTGACTTCTTGTATTGTGCAGTTTGTAACTTCTTCAAAACCGTCGTCTGTAAACTGTAGGACATTTGCACCTACATTAGCATAACGCCAAAAAGGAGCAATGTTGTTGTTTAGATTATCGCCACCATCTTTGCGCTCTGTATTATGTACAGTCACAACAAGACTATGGTCTACTACAAAACGCACCATACTTAACGGATCGATCTTATTGTTGCTAAGAATTTTATTTAAAAGAAGTGTTTTAATATGATTCACTTGAAAGTTGTGTTCGCAGTGAAAACCACCTTCTTTAGTATGAAACTCTTTTGTAGTTAAACCACCTAATCCTAACTTTTGCATTTCTAACAATGCTTTACCTGTAATTAAGTCAGCACCACTGTTACCTGTCTTCTGTGTTGTGTTAAGCACATCGCTTTGTGTTTCACGAATACAAAATCCTAGTGCATTATAGTTTTCATTACTGGCTGTTTTATATCCTTCTCCTGCACTTGATCCGCCCATAAAGTGATGCTTGAACCAATGATATTCGTTTAGTTCATTTGCATCTTTCGTACCTACTGCATTTGCAAAAGAACGTAAGTCGCTCGCAAGAAAGTGTAAGCGGAGCCCCCACTTACATGCTTTCTCAATCTGTTTGTTTACGTCTTGATCAAAGAATTTCTTAAGGTTCATTGTAGCCTCTGATTTTGCCTAACTATTGTTTATAGTGTAGCATCAGTAGGATGTTCTGTCAAGTTTTTTCCGCCCAAATAATCTTTGTCTCGATAAGTTTTAATCATATGACACCGAACGCACAATGTTCTAATGTTATCTGCTGTATCTTCTCCACCTTCGCTTTTTAGAATTTGATGATCTCCGTGCATTACACCGCGGATAACTCGCATACGATCATAGTCATCTTCAATACAACTAATCTGAGGATCTTCTCTAGGATCGTAGCTACATTCTTCGCATACAAAGCCTCTATGAAAAGTATGCAAGCGATCTAAACGTCCTGGTCCGCCATACTCACGTAGTTGTACTTGATGTTCTCTACACAGGACATCTTGGCCAGGTCCCTTGCGCTCAGTGATAAAATTGTCACAATCCTTATGCACACATGTTTTCTGTTCTTTAAAAATGATGCGCATTTGCGCATCACTCTTAAATTCATCGTGCTTTGGATTACGGAATGGCATTACCAAAGGTCCTTGTTAAGTACACGGAATTCTGTAGAACCATAGTAACGTGGCACAGGATGTTCCAAACTCTTACGTAGCTGTGCAGTTAGATAGGTTGCACCATGTGGAATTTCTTTACGTGGTTGAGGTTCTGGACGATACATTTCGTCCCAGCTTGCATAATGATCTTTGTGCCAGCTGTAGTATGTGCTGTACACTTTGCCCCAGAATGTTCCTTCTGGACTAAAGTCTGCATCAAACAGGTCTTTCATTACAAGTGCAAGATCCTGAATATATTCGTCAGTTACAACAACATCTTGATCTTTACACGCACTAAAGTACCAATACATCATTACAATTTCTTTTGGCTCTGTTGCACGTTCTTGTCCTACGGCAGCAAAGTATTTTGCAAACCATTGTGTTACAATAGGATCATGTTTAACAAGCTCGTTCAAACGACTAATAGCACCTGCTTCTTCGTGGTCGCCAAACTTTTCGTTTGTTGCAAAGAGTTCATACGCTTCTAAATATTGCTGTTTAAGTTCTGCATCAATCCAAGCTGGGTTAGTACTACCGTCTACACGAACACCGTAGATCATTTGCATGAACAAATCAATTTCGTCAAGTCCTAGTTTATCATCACCATTAAGACCAATAAAGTTTTCGCGGATTTCTGCTTTCTTGCTCATAGGGTACACAACAATAGGTACCATACAATCTGCAAGTTTATCACCAAATACTTTACTAATAATAGTATAAAGTGCAATAGCAGTATGCTGACCATCCCATGCAATGTAATATCCAGGTTTGTCTGGATCTTCATATACTTGAATAGCCATTACTTTGCTTTCAAGAAAGCGACTGATAATTTTCATTACCCAACGGAAGTTGAGTGGTCGTTGCATAGTAGTATCAATAAGAATCTTATCAATAGAAACTTCTAACGCTTTACAAAGTTTAAGATCGCTAAACTTATTCCATTGTGGGTTGTTTGCTACAAACTCTTTAACTGCGGCTTCTAAACGATAACTGTTGAACTCGTCTAGTTGCTCGTTCAAACGTTCTTTTAGTGTCACAAAGTGACTGTCTTGTTTGTGATATCGTGAGTTAATCTTACGTGCATAAGATTCAATTGCTCGTCGTTGTTGACGGTTAGGTTTGATCATAAATTGTTCCATAGCATTTGCCTTTTCTTGTTTGCCTATGTGTAAGTAAAACATCTTTTTATTTTGATGTCAACCATTAATATCATATGTCCATTTGTATTGCCCGAGATCATTGGCTTCGCAATATTGAATAAACAATCCTGCTTCTCTACCATGAGCTTCAATCTCCCACGGACTATCCCAATAGTTGAGATTATCGCTCATCCACTTGCCTTGCCAGCGATGTTTTGCATTTCGTGCACCTACATAAAGTTCACCTCTAGCATATTGTTTTACATGAACCATTTCGTGAGCAAGTACTTCTAGTAATCTACGAAGTTTAAGTCCTCTATGCAATTCAATTTCAAACGTTCGAGGACGATCGTGCCATTGTTCTTCATTAGACAAACAATAACCGTAAGCATCTTCTAGTTTAGTTAATTTTACATGGATGTAAAGATCTTTCATTCTAGGCAATAGTTTTTTTACGCAAAACTCTGTCATCGCCCGAACGTGTCTCTTTTGACTTGCTGACCCACCAGTAATCTTAATTTGCATAGCTATTCTCACAAGTGTTTATTTGTACAACTATTATAGCAAGAATAGCTATGCTTGTCAAGCATATTAAGATTAACTAAATCAACAACTTATAAATCTTCTTGTTCTAATTCATCGTCAACTGTTGGAGTTTGATAGCCTTTGAGAGCAGAATCATCTGTGATATTTCCTAATCTAATGCTTTTGCTTGTTTTTACATATTCTCGTAATTTGGCTACAGATCCAGGACCCTCCCAAACACTATTAAGTTCTGCGTTGATCTCTTCTAACGGAATAGAAGATAGCGTATGTCCTCTCCCTAACCATTTGCTATCAATCCTATCATAAAACTTTTCAAAAAGATATTCTGATAATGGTTCAGCAATCAGGGAGTGATCAGAGATGTTAAAAGTGCCAGAGAAAGTATCTAGCGTACTAGTAAAGTTTGACATAATGTCCTCTTATAGTCTGTAAGTGATCCGGCCCTTGTTAAGATCGTATGGTGACATTTCAACTCTTACTCTATCGCCCATTACTAATCTTATCCTATGCTGTCTTAACTTGCCGCCGGTATAACAAGTTATGACATGTTCATTTGCAAGTTTTACCTTGAACATCTGACTTGGAAGTACATCAATAATTTCGCCTTCCAATTCTATAATGTCATCGTTCTTTGCCATTTGTCTCCTTCTTTGATATGGTGATGCGTCCTTCTTCTGAATTTATAAGCAATGTGTCGCCTTCAACCCATCCCATCTGTTCTAAAATTTCTGGGGGTATATTCATTAGAACATTTTCGTCGTCCCCTTCAATATCTTCAAATATATCTTCTACTTTGTATGTTATTACTTTTGACATATGGTATTTATTCGTAGCTTACAACTACTACATTCTCCTCTTTGTCTGGAATTTCAAAAGATCTAGCATGCTCAAGAGCATCATGTATGTCGTCAAACAACAGAGGTTCAAGATCAAAACAATGATCAGTTTGCTTTGTTACGTAAATCCAATCATCTTCTTGCTTATTGAAACAAATCATTATTGCATATTTCATTGGTTGGCATATCTCCCCATTTCCATTTCAAAGTTTTGGGCTGCATAAATGTTTTCAAAATGAAAAGTATGTTCATAGACATTTGTCCAAGTAGTGCAACTCCATTCATACTTTTCGCACTGTCTTTTACACCATGTTTTTCCTTTGTCAACTACATCACTATGAAGTCTAACTGTATAACCTGGTAGCCAGCTCTGTTTGTATTCAAATATTTGTTGTGGGGTCATTTTAGTCACAAAGATTAAACGCCATAGTTGATCTGATTGCTCCAGGTTTACTAGGTTCTACTGCATGACTTAACCATGCTGGAAATAAAACAACTGTTCCTTTTTTTGGAGGAAGTGCAAATAATCCGTGAGTAACATCTGTTTCTCTATGTCGTTTTGCAATTGATGTGTAAGGATTAGGAGATTCAAACACTGTCATTCCTGCATGTTCATTTGCTCTTATCCAGTAGATTCCGCTCACGCCATGTATACCGTGTTTATGGACAGGATGATAATCTGCTGTTTCGCAATAATCCTGTGTCCAAGCATTAAATTTCATTTGAGGATCTACAGAAATACCTGTCATATCACAAAAACTTTCTATATTTTTATAGAAAGCTTCCTTTAAATCTGGTAAGTCTTTATCAATGTCTATTATCTTTTTTTCCTCGTGAAAGTCTGAACTATGAATAGAATGTCTAGGAAGTTTTTCTAATCTGTCAAGGAACATTTCCTCTACTTTATCTGCTAATTGACTATCTATTTCGTTCCAGTATATCGGAGTAGGGAATAAAGGTCTTAGTTCCATTAGAAATCCAAATCTGCTGCTACTACAAATCTATCTTTAAATGATTGCAAAACTCCAGGTCGATGATAGATTTTACCTGGATAAATCATCCAATTTGCTGTGCGCCAGTCTGCAAAAAATTTTGTATTGTCTTCTGCCAAAGGGCCTTCTGGCGCCATTTCTGTTCCTGCTTTTTCTAAATCTTTTACATCGTCGGGTAACTGCAAATAAAATACACCACTTATTGTTTCATTCTCACTGACGGCGTGATGATGCCAAAGTTTTTCTGGTTCTTCTACTAGTTTTAAGGAAGTTTGAACTCCCCAGCTTCCTACTTTTTTAATTTGTACTTCTTTGCCTAAATAAGCAAACACACTCCAAATAAAAGCCATTTTGAGTTTGCTCCAGTGTTCGCCTTTGTGCCCAAAAATATTAATATTGGTTTGAAACTTTGGACTATTTTCCCAATACTGTCCTCTGTCAATTAGAGAAAAAATATCTTTAACAAGTAGTTTTCGATCTTCTTCTGTAATCAAGTTTGACCAATCATAATGTGTGTATAGATTGTTTTGCATAGATACCTTTCTAAGTTTTATACTATAATAGCAGATAACTTAGAGTTTGTCAAGTGTTAATTGCCACGAACTTTGGTAAGTTTTTTGAGAAGTGCGCCTTTTTCTATTAGATTGTTCATCTTATCTGCTCCATACTTTGCACGTATGCGGATAAGTTCTTCTTTTGGATTTTCTCTATTGTAGAAGATCAAACTAGGCCAACCTGGAGTACCGTCTTTTGGTTTACTAACAGTCATTTTTATATCAAGATCAAGTTGATCTCTATCTAGTAGTCTATCTAATTTTTGAAAGTCTAGCACATAATATTTGTTTCTTTCAAACTGGGCTAGTTGTACAGCTGGATCATTGTAGGTTCCGTGTTCTTTGATATTGTTTACAAATTGTTTCAACCATTTCTTTTCTGCGTCATCATCGGAGCCAGCCAACTCTTTGTGGAATTCGTCTCCTGCCTTTTTGTAAACAGCCATTACAGCATCTCTTAAATTTTCTGCACCTAAATATTGATTACCAACTGCTGATACATCTACGCCAAAATCTGCAAAGATTTTTTTGTATGCTTCCCAGCCATACTCGCCATGAGCTTTCTTTTTACTGCGCACTGATGTGCCGCCTGCTGCCGCCTGCCCAAATTGGCTAGTAGTGCCTGCCTTCAAACTTAAATCAAAACGCTGTTTTCTTTCTTTGCCTTCTTCGTCTATATATAACATATAGATATCAGTTTTGCGGCCTGTCATGTCTGATACACCATCAGCAATAACATGAACTGTATCAGGACGCTTATTGTTTTCAAAGAATCTTGCAAATCTATCAACAATTGCTGCATCATTTACATAATTAATACAATTGTTTATATAGCCTAGCATTTCTTTGTCAGCAGTCATAAACTCCCAGTCTACAAAATCTACATAATTTTTCATTGGTAGTTTTACTGTAAGTTTAAAATTATCTGTAATGTCTTCTGCTTTCGCAGGGAATGTAATTTCGCCGCCGCCAGACTTTAGTGTAGGGTCCGGAGCCTGTGTGTTTGCAAATCTATTAATTATTGCTTTTACATCATCTGCAGATACATCTCTGCCAGGACGAGTTGCCAATCTAGCTACAGTGGCAGCACCCAACACACCTTCCATAGTGTTACCACGATTTGCCATTTTGCGCTCACCAGTTTCTGATTCACCAGTTGCACCAAATTCGCCAGTTTTTTCTAACTTAGACATTGTTAAAGTTTCGCCTTCAGTAGACTGAAACTTTAATGTTCTAGTTTGTCCAGAACGGATAGCATTTACAATTTTATCTTTTTCTGCAGGATCAATTTTTACAGTGCCTGTATTTCCTACACGCACAAAGTCTTCACCGCGATCTATTTTTGCTAAAAATGTGTTTAAACGATCGTCGCCGTGTTTAACTAAATCATTAGCGGAAAGTTGTCTTTCAGATAAAATTTCACTGTAACGCATTGCTTGTTTCCCATGTTTAGTGTATTTATACGATTTTAGGAAACAACATATCTCTACAGAACACTTCTACCTCATCTTCAGGTAGGCCTAGACTTTTCATTACATTGGGCGTATGTGGATTTTGTTGCTGATTATGACAATAGTAATTTTGAGATGCAATTACTTCGTCTCTATTTCCAGCACCATTAAAAGCTGGTACTTCTTCAAACCATGCACGTAAATTGTCTAGCGCAATTTTAATAATTGCAACGGCTTCTTCTTCTGTTTTTACATTGCTGGCAGCAAGCATTTTATCTGTAAAAATGTTGCGAGCCCATTCAGGCAGTTCTCTTTTTTTACTAGGAACAAATTCTTCTACACTTTCTTTGTAACCGTCAATCATTGGATGGTCAAATGTGGCACTTGGTGAATAATCATGAAAGGCTCCAGTCATTTTATTTTTACCTGCAATTACATCAAAGCCGTATATAGGTGCATCATTATTAAGTATTGGGAAGCAACATACGTGCATCATCCAAAGACCTTTTGTGTCTCTAGCATCTACAACATCAATATGAGCACGACGAACGCTATCATTACTCCATACCCTATTAATCCAGCCGTTATCTGGTTGATTGAATGCTGCAAGTCCTGGCTCTTCAATTTCTGTAGCATGTTCATCAAAAATATTAATGATTTCATCTTGGCATTCTATTAGTTTATCCCAAATAGCACTCATAAAATTTCTTCCATTTGTTGAAATGCCTTAGTAGCAAAATCAAAACATATTTTAGCTTCTTCGGCCATGGCATCTGTTGTTTGAGATCTGATATGTTCTTTAATTGTATCAACATCTCCTTCAAATTGATACATTTTACCTGAGCCCGGAACACGCTTTGCTATCATCTGCCCTCCACTTAAATCTCCCATATGTCGCACATAAACATGAGCCATTAACTTGTCAGCATCGTGCTTGATAGACATGATATGATCCATGTATTCTTTGACAACGGGTAGTAAAGGAGGTTGATCAGGATTGCCAACTCCCCATAGCTCTTGATAGTCTGCATGTATCAAAGGAGCTCTTCTTATGCCGGGCAAATTATCAAAAATGCCTTCTGCCATTGCAAACATCTCTAATATATTATATTGCGGATGCTGATTAAATAAAAAGGTAGCATATCTTTCTTCAGATATACCACCTAAAAGTTCTTTAACAAAAGCCTGCCTTTCAGCATTTTTGTGATGTTCCCAAGTAAGCTCTTTCAGATTGCTCATTATGCCTCTTCTAATTTTGTCTGTAAAGGGAATCCGTTAGCTCTACTTAGATTAACCACCTCTACACTTTTCATCTCTGCTACTTCGTAATTATATGTTCCTACAACTGCTGCACCTTCATTGTGAATTTGCATAGTTATAGCTTCGCTAGATTGCTGTGAGTGTTTAAAAATTTGTTGCAATATTTGTATAACAAAATTAATCGGTGTATGCTGATCGTTCAACATAATTATGTTGTACTTACCAGGTAAGCTTTCTTTGATAACTATTTTTTCGTCAATGATTACTTCTGTATCTACGCTCATTAATATCTCCTAGGTATAAGTGGGGGAGACAGTGCTCCCCCTAGACAATTACTTGCTGTCTAATTCGCCTTCAATATAAGAATTATCGTTGATCTTAATTCTTTTAGGCTGTAGTTCTTCTGGAACTTCACGTTTCAAGTGAATGTTGAGCATGCCTAGTTCAAGGCCTGCACTTTCTACTTCTACGTGATCAGCAAGTGTAAACTCTCTACGGAAATTGCGTCCACCAATTCCCTTGTGTAGGTAGTTTACGTTTTCATCACCTTTCGGAGATGTACCTTCAATAATGAGCACATTTTTATCTTTGGTAATTTCTAAGTTATCCATACCAAACCCAGCAACGGCAAGAGAGATCATATACTCGTCTTCGTTAATCTGTGAAATGTTATATGGGGGATAACCGTTACTTTTGCTATTTGCGAATTGTCTTTCCATTTCATCAAATAGTCTATCAAAGCCAATAGTTGCTCTGTGAAAGTGTGGTAAGTCTAGAGTTGTTAGTCTTGTCATTTTATTTCTCCTTTTATATAAGCAAGATTAATGTATGAACCCTTTCGGCGTTCAAGTTTATTTATCATTTGCCAATCGTACTCGATTCATAAATTGCATTATGAGTTTGGGTACAACGAACAAATGTTGTACACTTTGACAAGTGCTTCAATCGCACTGCCCCAGCGTATGTACAGGTGGATCTAACACCCCCTAAGATCTCTTGTACTGTATCAGCTACGGATCCTTTGTAAGGTACTAGAACCGTCCTGCCTTCTGACGAGCGATAATCTTTAAGCCCGCCAAAATGCTTTTCATTTGCGCTTTTACTACTCATACCGTAGAACTGCACAAACTGTTTTTCTTCGTAAACAGACTCATAGAATCCGTCATCTGTTTTAGTTACTTCATTAGTTTCGTAAATCTTTGTAATTACTTCGCCACCGCCTTCATCGTGTCCAGCAAGCATACCACCTAGCATTACAAAGTCTGCTCCTCCAGCGAATGCTTTTGCTACATCGCCTGGAGTTGTACAACCACCATCAGCGATAATATGCCCACCAAGCCCGTGAGCAGCATCCGCACACTCAATGACTGCGGATAGTTGCGGATAACCAACACCAGTTTGTATACGTGTCGTACAAACCGACCCAGGGCCAATCCCAACTTTAATGATATCTGCTCCAGCAAGAATAAGTTCCTCCGTCATTTCGCCTGTAACAACGTTACCTGCAATGATTACAATGTGTGGATAACGCTGTCTAAAATTGCGTACAAATTCAGCAAAGCGTTCTGAGTATCCGTTTGCTACATCAATACACACATACTTTAGATTACTGTCTGCTTGTTCGTATACATCACGAAACTTCATTTCGTCTTTGTCAGTGATGCCAATGCTCATAGCAACATAGTTGGTACGGTTGTAGTCATCAGTATCAAAGAAGTCTACTAGTTCGTTCACACTATACGTTTTAACTAAACAGGTAAAAATACCTTCTCTAGAAAGACTGTCAGCCATTTCAAATGTACCAACACCGTCCATATTACTTGCCATAATAGGAACGCCACGCCAATGTCGATATTCTACATTATCTGGAAAGTCTGGTTCGTAGTTGCGGAATGTATAACCACGTTGTAGATCTACTTCTTTGCGGCTACCTAATACTGAACGCTTAGGACGAATTAGAACATCTTTATAATCTAACTTAACATCTTCTTCAAGACGCATTTTTTAGTATCCTCTTTCCTGTTCTTGTTTACGTAGCTTCTTAAGCCAACGAGCTCTGCCTGCTGCTTTTGCCTTTTTACGTTTTAAACTTGGTTTAGTATAAAACTCTCTTTCGCGTAATTCTTGAAGAATACCATCTTCTTGAACTTTCTTTTTAAATTTACGAAGTGCGAAATTGAAATCTCCGTTACGTACTTCAACTGTAAGGCCTTTTTTGCCTGTTTGCTCGTTTGCAAAATTTTTATTTCTTCTCAATTTTATCTCCTAGATTAAGTAAGAAATCTAATGTAAAAGTTCTATTCCTACTTATATGATTATATACTGAATCTTCACTATTTGTCAACCAATAAGTTTTTGGTTTCGCAATAAAGTATGAAAGAAGATCTCTAATATGCGGGGAAACATTATCAACATCTATAATAACAAGATCTACTAAACTAAAAACGTTTAGCAGCCACTCTACTTCTTCTTTGTTGTAGGATGGTTTATCATAATAGTACAAATTTATATCGTAATCTATTTTACCTAAAAAATTATATTGTAAGCTGTTTTGTGTTTCCTTAGAAGGATACATTATTAGCATTTGATAATCATCAGATCTCAAAATATCAAACGGAGTGATTAGATTAACTTTAGTCAAATTGTCCTACTCTTTGTTT
>Ga0181584_10003827_pt1 | contig 11438 bp, 13 predicted proteins | sample 071ome_30_FD_132462 | JGI IMG/M metagenome (GOLD analysis project Ga0181584, IMG submission 132462) | Coastal salt marsh microbial communities from the Groves Creek Marsh, Skidaway Island, Georgia - 071406AT metaG (megahit assembly) | ecosystem: Environmental > Aquatic > Marine > Intertidal... | reverse complement strand
GTCTATGGCTATATCTTGGCATACGCGCTGTTATAATCTTATTACAGGAGGGGCAAAAAGATGGATGCCTCATCAACCTATCAGGATAGTTTGCCGATTTCTTCGGACAGGCTTCTGGAAAAGCTGGATAGCCAAAATCTGGGCTATCAGCGAATTGATCATATCCCCTTGCGCACAGTGGCCGATTCAAAACAGGTCAGAGACGGCTTTCTGGCCTCGGAAGAAGGAGGCGGGCATATCAAAAACCTGTATATGCGCGATAAAAAAAAGCAAAATTATCTGGTGGTGCTGCAAGAAGATGCCGAGCTGGATTTAAAATTTGTGGCCGAGAAAATTGGCGCCAGCCGGCTTTCTTTTGGCTCGGCTGACAGATTGCTGGAAAATCTGGGCGTTCGGCCAGGCGCGGTAACGCCCCTATCGATGATAACAGGTGTCCAAAATCAGGTGCAGCTCTATATCGATGCCAGCCTGAAAAGCAAAAAACTGTTATATATGCACCCTCTGGTTAATGACCGTACAATTGGTATGTCGCCATCTGATCTGGAAGTGTTTTTAACCAGCCTGAAGGCAGATTATCACTGGATCGATTTTACCAAATAGCCCATAATACCGGCAAAATTGCCGCGTAAATCCAACAGGCAAAAAATTAAAGGAACGCAAGATAAATGGAACAGATAATTGCTGGTCAAAATACAGGCGATGTCATTGATGTGACGATGGATAATTTCATGGCCGAGGTGGTGGAAGCCAGCAATGCCAAAGTTGTTTTGTTGCAATTCTGGGCATCCTGGTGCGGACCATGTAAAGCGCTGGGCCCGATATTGGAAAAAGTTGCCGCCTCTTTTAGCAATGTACGGGTCGCACGGGTAAATATTGATGAAAATGAAGCGCTGGCACAGCAAATGCGGGTACAATCTGTTCCGGCTGTCTTTGGGGTGGTTGGCGGCCGGCCAATAGACGGGTTTGCCGGTGCCCAGCCTGAATCAGCGGTACGGCAATTTGTGGAAAAACTGGTCGCCCAGGCGCCCGGCGTGGCAGATATTCTTCCCCTGATAGAAGCAGGCAAGGCAGCATTATCTGCGCGTCAGGGCGAACAAGCCCTTGAGCAGTTTCAGCAAGCGCTGGCCATGCAGCCAGATTCGCTGGATGCGCTCTCTGGAATGGTGCGCGCCCTTGTTATTATGGGCGAGCTGGAAAGCGCGCGTGAAATTATTGACAGCCTGGATGAAGAACGCCAGGCTCGTCCGGAAATGCAGGATGCTATCTCTGCAATAGAACTGGCCGAAAAATCAGGAGAGGCAGCCGGCGAAACAGCCGCTTTTCGCGCAGCGATTGAGGCAAATCCCGATGATTTGCAGGCGCATCAGGATTTGGCACTGGCACTCTATGCCGCCGGTCAGACAGGCGAGGCGATGGAAATTCTGCTGGCCTCTATAAAAAGAGACAAGGATTGGCAGGAAGGGGCCGCCAGAACACAGCTCTTCGAGATTTTTTCTGCCCTGGGGCCAATGGATAAGGATGTTATCGCCGCCCGGCGTAAACTCTCTACCTATCTCTTTTCCTGAAATTGCCTATTTGTTTTCCAAAAAACCAACTTATATCTTCTGCATAGATAATTGTTTATGCGGTCGGTTTTTCGGGGAGACGCCAAAAGATGGCGAAGACAAGAGGGCCATTTGAGCCCGAATTTTCAGAATTGCCCAGACAGATACCTGTCTTTCCTCTGCCCAGTGCATTGCTGCTACCAGGCGGCAAATTGCCATTAAATATTTTTGAGCCGCGCTATCTGGCAATGGTGCGCGATTGCCTGACGCGCCCGCACCGGCTTATCGGGATGATCCAGCCGCGCGCTGATGAAGATGATAACCTCTACGAAATTGGCTGTGCAGGGCGAATAAGCAATTATGGCGAGTCAGATGATGGCAGATTGCTTATCACCCTCTCGGGAACAGCACGTTTTCGTATTCTGGATATAGAAGAGGTCAGAGATGGCTATAAAATGGCAACGGTTTCCTGGACAGAATTTAAATCAGACCTTGTGCCAAACGAAAACCCCATTAACAGAGCCAGCCTCATTGAAAATCTGCGCCATTATTTTGAATTAAAGGGCTATTCTGCTGACTGGAAACATATTGAAAATTGTGAGGATGAAAGGTTGGTCACGACTCTGTCGATGATTTGCCCCTTTGATGTTCCGGAAAAACAGGCTTTGCTAGAATGCCCTGATTTGCAAGAGCGGGCAAAATTGCTGATTGCCATTTTGGAAATGGCCAGCCATGCTGATGAAGATGAAAACACCATCAAGCATTAATTCTGACCCGGAAAACATTAATTCTGGACAGGCGGTTTCTGCCCAGCTTCTCTCGCTTCTTGTCTGCCCGTTAACCTTGTCCGGGCTGATATATGATAAAGAGCGCAGCCAGCTGGTCAGTTTGCAAGCAGGCTTGTCCTATCCGATAAAGGGACACGTGCCGATTATGCTGGAAGAGGCAGGCGAGCCACTAACAGACGAGCTGCGCGCGCTTTATACAAAAACCACCCCGCCACCGCCGCCCAAAAAAGAGGGATAGGAAAAGGGAGTAAAGATATGGCAGAAGATAGCCCCGCCCAAATCTGGCCCATAGAAATACGCTGCTCGGAAAACAGAGATCAGCTTTCTGTCCAGTTTGATAATGGCGATGCCTTTACATTATCTGCTGAATTATTGCGTGTTGAATCCCCTTCTGCAGAGGTACAGGGTCATGCCGCTACCCAGAAAAAAACTCCGCGCAACAAAACACATATCACCATCACCGAAATGATTCCCGTTGGAAATTATGCGGTGCGCCTGATTTTTAGCGATGGCCATGATACAGGTATTTTCAGCTGGGCGCTGTTGCATGATTATGGCAAGAATGCCAAAAAATTAATGGCAGATTATCACCAGCGTATAGCAGATGGTGCGGCAGAATAAGGCTGTCTCGTCAAGGCTGTTTTAGCCCGGGCGTCAGGCAGAGAGCTTGCCGGAAAAAAGCGGGGCAGGCGATAATTTTCCCCCCATGGCAATATCGCGAATATGATGGCGCAAGGCAGTTTTTCCAATAGCGGCCATCCCTGTTGCCCCCAGCATGGTGACTATCCCATTTGGCCGGGAAAGGGCGCGATCCAGAAGCTGGGTAGTGCCGGTCAGGGCGAGAATTTCTATTTGCCGGCGTTTCTGATAGGCCTCTGTTACCGAAAGATGACCAGCTGGCAGGCCGCGTTGATGGGCCTGTTGCAGGCAATCCAGTAAAATAGCTGCATCGCCAAGTGCCAGATTATATCCCATCCCTGCCAGAGGGTGCAACGCATGAGCCGCATCGCCAGCCAGCACAAAACCGGGGGCAACGCGCTTTGGCACATAAACCGGGCGAAGCGGCCATTTCAGGCGGGGGGATATGACGCTCAACCCGCCCAAAGACGCGCCAAAGCTGGCCTGTAATTGGATGTTAAAATCATCCTCATCCATCACTGCCAGCTCTTTTGCCCTTCTATCTGAAACTGTCCAGACCACCGATGCCTGATGACTGCTGGTGGCCATAAGTGCCAGCGGGCCTTGGGCACAGAAAATTTGCCATGCACCATGATTTATTGCCCGGCTGGTTTGTATATTGGTGACAATAGCGGTTTGGCCTCTGGCCTGATCTTTGGCATATAATCCGGCTTGCTGGCGCATTGCGCTGGCAGGGCCATCACAGGCAATAACCAAATCACATTGCCATTTCTGCCCCTTATCATCTTCCAGCTGGCAAGGGCTGGCCAGGGTCAGACGGGTAATGGAACGCGCATAACGGGGGATATTTTTGGTCAGGGGCAAAAGCGCGTCTTTCAGCTGCTGGTTGCCCACCACATAGCCCATAGGCGGGCGCTCGGAAGAAAAATGCAACGGCCAGGGGCTGGTGTCTTTTTGTCCTCTGCCGATAGGGTTTTCACGATGCTGGCGCTCGATTTTGACAAAAATTTCGCATAACGGCCAGGCATCTTTGGCCAATGCCGGCCAGACGCCCAGTGCCTCCAGCATCTTCATGCCGGCATGATGCAGGGTCGTGGTTCGATTATCCTTTTTCTCTGGTTTATCAGTGACAGTGCCGGAAAACCAGATAACGGAATAGCCGCAATGGCGCAGAACAGCGGCCATCATACAGGTCGTCAGCCCGCCCCCGATAAGGGCTACATCGCATGAATTTACAGGCTTATCTGTCATTTATCCTGGCTCAGGCTTTTTTTATAATGTCTATTGCGGCGGCAACCAAATCAGGCAGATTTTTATCACCGGTCAGCTGTAAGGCGGTGCATCCGGCACGCCTGCCTGCCTCGATATCGGATGGTCTATCTCCTATCATAACAGACTGGCCAAGGTCTATGTCCCATTTGCGGGCTAATTGCCGCAACATACCGGGTTCGGGTTTACGGCACGTGCAAGGGGTTACCATTTCAGCGGTTACCGCTTCGGGGTGATGCGGGCAATAGGCGATATCGGTGATGGTGATATCTGCTTTTTCTGCTTCTTTTAACAGATGGTTATGAAAGGCTTGCATCTGCTGGCGGGTAAACAGGCCTTTGCCGATACCGCCCTGATTGGTGACAATAAAAACAGCGATGCCGGCATCACAAAGCTGTTTTAGGGCGATAAGCGCCCCGTCCATCCATTCAAAATCCGCAATTTTATACATATAGCCGGTATCTTTTACCAGCGTATCGTCCCTGTCAAAAAAGACAGCGCCCTTTTTCATCCATCTTTCCTTTCTTTCCCCTGTTTTTTGCCTGTTTTGGTTTGGTTTTGGCACGCAGATATATTGCTCCGGCTCGTTGCTTGGTTTAGAGTGGGGACAATTATCAATTTGGCCATACATTCAGCTCTTTTTCATGGATTCTACTATTGATGCTTAATCCCGATTTTTCAATCTTCAATGACAATATGTTTATTCAGGTCAGGAAGATACTAGACCCGCTGAAGATAGAAACAAATTTATCGCCGCTTGATTTAACCATTGGAGAGCCGCAATTATCCCCACCAGACTGGCTGAACGATGTTTTGCTGAAAGAGGCAAAGAACTGGCAAGCCTATCCAAAGGCCTTTGCCGACCAGCAATTTCTGGAGGATCTTTCTGTTTATTTTGATACCCGCTTTGCCTCTGTTTCCGGCCTGTTTCCACTGGCAGAACATATTGTGCCGGTACCTGCGACCAGAGAGCCGCTGCATTTTCTGGGCTTTTGTGTAAAAGGGGCAAAAGAAAACAGCATCGCCCTGGTCAGCAATCCTTTTTATCACGCCTGGCGAACCGGTGCGCTGGCGGCCGGCGGCGAGATAGGCTATATCAACGCCACCGCAGAAAACGGCTTTCTGGCAGATATCGATAATCTGTCAGAAGAGGTTCTGGCACGCACCAATATTCTTTATCTTTGCAACCCGACCAACCCGCATGGGGCGGTTGCCAGCCGCGCCTATATTGAAAAGGCCATTTCGCTGGCACGTGCCTATAATTTTCTGCTGATAATGGATGAGTGCTATATTGATATCTGGCGCCATGAACGGCCGGTAAGTGCGCTGGAAATCGCCGCTGATATGTCCGCAGATCAAACGGGGGATAGCGATATCTTTGCCAATCTGATTGTGCTGAATTCCCTGTCCAAACGGTCTAGTGCGGCCGGTTTGCGTGCCGGTTTTCTATGCGGAGACAGAGAGGTGATTGCGGCCTATACCCGGCTGGTCGCCAATGGCGGGGCATTGGTGCCAACCCCCTTATTACACGCCGCAGGCGCGCTTTACCGCGATGATGTCCATAATCAGCATATTCGCGCCCATTATGATACATCCTTTGAATTGCTCAGCCAGAAACTGGATATAACTGTGCCGGGCGGCGGTTTTTTCCTGTGGCTGCCTGTGCCAGATGCGCTAGATGGTGATGATAAAAAAATGACTGCAGAACTCTATCAGCAAGCCGGTATTCGCTCGGTACCCGGCTCGGTAATGGCAAAGTTGAACGAGGGGATAAATCCCGGGGCAGGCTATATTCGTCTGGCGATTGTCCATGACCATGAAACCATTAAAGAGGCTGCTGACAGGCTGGCTGAATTTTTATCCAGATTATGATTGAAACTGCCCATGAATGACATAGAGGAAAACCCTCCGCTGATGTCGGATCGTCTCAGACGGTTTTTATGGCATCGATTATATGAAATTGGCGGCCTGGTCATTTTTAGCGCCGGGCTGGCACTGGGCATATTGCTGGTTTCTGCCAATCGTCAGGATCCATCCTTTAATACCGCCTCTGGCCAGAAGGTACATAATCTTCTGGGCGTGCCCGGGGCAGAGCTGGCCACCCTTTTATATGACGGGTTTGGTCTGGCAGCCGGGCTGTTATCGATAAGCCTGCTGGTGTGGGGCGCGCGTATAATCTTTCAAAAACATCTTAAACGCTGGCGGTTTCGCCTGCTGGGGCTGGTGGTATCCTTGCTATGCATCAGCGCGGGCGCGCACGGTTTTTTTGCCCCGGTTCAGGTGACCGCAGATGGCGGCATGACCGGCCGGATGATCTTTGAAGCGACTAGCCTGCTTGGCGATGATATTGTCTGGCCGGACTGGCTATCTGCACGCATCATGCTTGCCAGTATATTCACCCTGACAGGTGGGCTTATTTATATCTGGTCATCAGCTATCAGCTATCGCCGAATAGCCAGTGCGCTGGCCGTGCTGGGGCATCTGAGGCGGCTTGTACCTGCCAGAGCCCATTCAGCCGCCAGAGCCGAGCTATTGGATGAACAGGCAGATACAGCCCGGGCGGTTTCTGAAAAACCGAAAAAGAAGAAAAGCAAAACCCCTGCCCCCAGAAAAGAGCCGGTCATTTTAGACAGCGCCCAAACAGAGGATATGGCAGAAAATGTGGCGGCGATGGCTGCACGAAAATCACGGCCACAGGCCAGCTTTGATTTTGAAGGGGATGGGCGGTTTAAATTGCCCCCTCTTAAATTGCTGAAAACACCCCCCAAAGCCAGTTCCGGACCAGATAATGCTGAATTGAATGACAATGCTGCCCGATTAAAACAGGTGCTGGAAGATTTCAGAATTCAGGGGGAAATTGACGAGGTGCGCTATGGCCCTGTAGTGACCCGATATGGTCTGAACCCTGCCCCGGGTACGAAGTCACAGCGGGTTATTGCGCTGGCAGATGATATTGCCCGCTCCATGTCGGCGCTGGCGGTGCGGGTAGCGGTCGTGCCAGGTCAAAATGTTATCGGGATTGAGCTGCCAAATGATGTGCGCGAAATGGTGTTATTGCGGCATATTTTTGATGATCCGGCTTGGGAAACTGAAAGTGGTAAATTACCGCTTGCGCTGGGCAAGGATATTGCCGGGGCGCCGGTGATTGCTGATCTGGCCAAAATGCCGCATTTGCTGGTTGCCGGAACAACGGGATCAGGCAAATCTGTGGGCATTAACGGGATGATTTTATCCCTTTTATATCGTTATCGCCCCGAAGAATGCCGGCTGATTATGATCGACCCCAAAATGCTGGAGCTGTCTGTCTATGATGGTATTCCCCATTTATTGACCCCTGTGGTAACCGATCCGTCAAAGGCGGTGATGGCGCTGAAATGGGCGGTGCGCGAGATGGAAAATCGCTATCGCAATATGGCGAAAATGGGCGTACGCAATATTGATGGCTATAATAGCCGCTTGGCCGAAGCCCGCGATCGCGGCGAGATGCTGACGCGGCGTGTTCAGACAGGCTTTGATGCGGAAACCGGCAAGCCTGTCTTTGAAGAAGAAATACTCGATTTGGCTCCATTGCCCTATATTGTGGTGATAATTGACGAGGTGGCTGATCTGATGATGGTCGCGGGCAAGGAAATAGAAGCCGCTGTTCAGCGCCTTGCCCAGATGGCACGCGCGGCCGGAATTCATGTGATTATGGCCACGCAACGACCATCTGTGGATGTTATTACCGGTACGATTAAAGCGAATTTTCCCACCCGCATTTCCTTTCAGGTTACCAGCCGCATTGATAGCCGAACCATTTTGGGTGAGCAGGGCGCAGAACAGTTGCTGGGGCGCGGCGATATGCTGTTTATGGAAGGGGGCGGGCGGATTGTGCGCGTACATGGGCCTTTTGTGGATGATCGCGAGGTGGAAGAGGTGGCAAACTTTTTGCGCCAGCAGGGCGAGCCGGAATATAATGAAAGCGTCACCGAAGAAGCTGAACCGGCCGAAGCCGCATTGGGAGGGGATAACGCCCCGGCCGCCAGCGGCAACAGCCTGTATGATGAAGCGGTTGCCCTGGTTATTCGCGAGCAGAAGGCCTCTACCAGCTTTGTGCAACGGCATTTGAAAATAGGCTATAATCGTGCAGCAACGCTGATCGAGGAAATGGAATCAGCCGGGGTTATTTCCGCTGCTAATCATGTAGGAAAACGCGATGTCCTTATCTCTAATGATGAGCATTAAACGCATTATCTTTATCGCTATCTGGGTGCTTGTCTGGGGCATATCTGGCTTGCCAGCCTTTGGCCAAAGCAAGGATGTTTCCGAAACCCAGCTTATTCAGCGCGCAGAACAGGCCATTACCAGAATAAAAACCCTGCAAGCAGATTTCTTGCAAATATCGTCTGATGGCAGTGTGGGAGAGGGGATATTATATTTTCGCCGCCCCACCCAATTGCGGCTGGAATATAAAAATCCGGAAACCCTTACCCTGATCACCAGCCGGGTCTGGCTATATGTAGATGATAAAATCGCAAAATCTGTGCAGGCGATCCCGATTGGCCAGACGCCCCTGTCCCCACTTTTGCAGGAGATTGTCTCTTTTCGATCAGCAGAATTTAGCACAAGCGCAAGGGCCAGAGACGGGGTAGCAGTGATTACCATGACAAAAGAAGACGGGGAAGCAGCCGGCCAGCTTGATCTGGAATTTGATACAGATAGCTGGCAATTGCGGCGCTGGGTCATCACCGATCTACTGGGCGTAAAAACCACGGTTACCTTGCAAAACCCTGTCTATGGCAGGGCATTGGAAAATCGGCTTTTTGGCGTGCCTGGCTATGATCTGGCAGGCGATAATTAACTAGCTTGCCGCGACCATAAACTGGTTAAAATAATTTCGGCTATTTTCGTCTATGGCGGCTGGCTTGCGGCTATCTTTATCCACCAGCACATGGACAAATTCACCAGCGGCAGCGGCCAGGCTCTCTCCCTGTTTAAAAAGGGCGGTGTGATAGCGCACCGAGCTATTGCCCAAATGGCTGACGCCCAGCCCCACAATCAATTCATCTGGATAGGCCAGCTCGGCAAAATAGCTGCAGCTGGTTTCCACCACCAGGTAAATCCGTTTTCCAGCATGAAAATCCAGCATCTGATGGGTGACAAGAAAATGATTCACCGCTGTATCAAATAGCCGGTAATGCACCGTATTATTGAGATGACCATAAATATCATTATCATCCCATCTGGTTTGCATTGCAAAGTGATAGGGAAAATTATCCAGTTTCGGGGGGTGTTTACGTGTCATTTTAACTTTGTCTATTTCATCGTAATTTGATATGGGTTGGGCTTTATGCCTGTCCGCCTGTTTATGGCTTAGATAAGGCGTGCATAGCAGAGATATTTTTTAAAGCGTTATTGTGAGGCCAAACAGATGAAGCTGGCAAGTTGGAATATTAATTCGGTTCGATTGCGACAAACCCTGATACTGGACAGGCTGGAGGGGCTGGGACTGGATGTTTTATGTCTGCAGGAAACCAAAACTGAAGACCAGTTTTTTCCCGTAGATGCCTTTGCCGAAGCGGGCTGGCCGCATATCGCGATGCGCGGCGAGAAATCCTATAATGGGGTAGCGATCATCTCGCGCCTGCCTATCACAGAAAACAGCTATCAGAACTGGACAGGCCGGACAGATTGTCGGCATATCTCTGCCAGGATTGACGGCCAGACAATTCATAATTTTTATGTACCGGCCGGCGGGGATGAACCAGACCGAACCATTAACCCAAAATTCGGGCACAAGCTGGATTTTCTGGATGAAATGACCGCCCATTTTATCGCCAACCCGCCGCAATCCTCTATTCTGGTAGGTGATTTGAATATCGCCCCTCTGGAAGCAGATGTCTGGTCATCGCGCCAATTGCGCAATGTGGTTAGCCATACAGATATTGAGCGTGAAAAATTGCTAAACCTCATAGAGGTGGGGGGCTGGATAGATGCGGTACGCCATCATTATGGTGCAGAAGAAATTCTATATAGCTGGTGGTCCTATCGGGCGCGGGACTGGCAGAGCAGCAATCGCGGGCGGCGTCTGGATCATATCTGGGTGAGTGCTGATAATCAGGAAAAAATCGCAAAAATCGATATTGATACAGCGACCAGAGGGGCAGAAAAACCATCCGATCATGTGCCCCTGATCATAGAGCTGGCATCTTAAAACATGGATTTGCAACCGAAAATCCGCTAGAGTAAAGTGCGCGAGACAGACCGGCCGGAAAGGCACGTGAATGACCAGAACAAAAGAGCTTCCCTTTATAAAGATGCATGGGCTGGGAAATGATTTTATCGTGCTGGATGGCCGTGATGGAAGCCCCATGCCAGATGCAGGACAGATGCAAGCCCTTGCCCATCGGCATTTGGGATTGGGTTGCGATCAGTTGATGGTATTGATGCCGCCTGTTGAGGGGGTAGATGTTTGCCTGGATATGTTTAATGCCGATGGCAGTATCGCCGGCGCGTGCGGTAATGGCACCCGGTGTGTGGCCAGCCTGTTAATGGCGGAAAAGACAACCGACAGGGTGGTTATTCGTACCATTGCAGGGGATCTGCCCTGCTGGCGATCCGACAATCATGGCCAGATAAGTGTACAGATGGGCCCTGTGAATACAGGCTGGCAGGACATTCCCCTTGCCCGTGAAAGCGATACATTGCATCTGGATTTGGGTCTAGCCGATTTAGGTCTGGCAGTGGCTGTCTCGGTCGGCAATCCCCATGCGGTATTTTTTGTCGAAGACGCAGAGGCGATAGATATCGAAACATATGGCCCTCTTGCCGAACAACATCCGATTTTTAGCGATCGTGCCAATATTGAATTTGTCAGTCTGAAAAACCGTGGACAAATGCGGATGCGGGTATGGGAACGCGGTGTGGGTGTAACCATGGCGTGCGGGTCAGGGGCGTGTGCAGCAGCAGCAGCAGGCGTGCTGCGCGGCCTTAGCGATAATCAGGTAAAAATAGAGCTGGATGGCGGCATTTTGGATATTCACTGGCAAGAGGCAGATAGCCCGGCAGGCGGCCAGATTATTATGACAGGCCCGGTTGCCACAGTGGCCAGCGGCATTGTTTCTGCCCATTTTTTCAGCGCCCTTGCGGACAGGTAAAGCGGAAAGATAGAGCAGGGCATGAGCACACAAAACCGGCCAGACATACATACCTTTGGATG
>Ga0181584_10003819_pt1 | contig 11452 bp, 11 predicted proteins | sample 071ome_30_FD_132462 | JGI IMG/M metagenome (GOLD analysis project Ga0181584, IMG submission 132462) | Coastal salt marsh microbial communities from the Groves Creek Marsh, Skidaway Island, Georgia - 071406AT metaG (megahit assembly) | ecosystem: Environmental > Aquatic > Marine > Intertidal... | reverse complement strand
GTAGGAGTCTGGGCCGTGTCTCAGTCCCAGTGTGGCTGATCATCCTCTCAGACCAGCTACCGATCGTCGCCTTGGTAGGCCATTACCCCACCAACAAGCTAATCGGACGCGGGCCACTCATTCTGCGGCGGACCTTTCCCCCGAAGGGCGTATACGGTATTAGCGTTCGTTTCCAAACGTTATTCCGTACAGAATGGTATGTTCCCACGCGTTACTCACCCGTGCGCCACTAGATCCGAAGATCTCGTTCGACTTGCATGTGTTAAGCATGCCGCCAGCGTTCGTTCTGAGCCAGGATCAAACTCTTAGGTTTGACTTGATCGCCGAAGCGATCTGCCCACCCAAAAAAATCCATGACTATTTAATAGTTAACGTGGAATTCTCGGGATGGTATGTTTTTCATACCGGACGACATACAGAACGCATGCCGCCGCCCGCGAATTCCTTCCGAATATTTACCTTTTCAAAAAGCGAGCCGGGTTTGAAACCACCCGGCGTGAGTGCGGGTTATAGACACACTCGCACCCCCTGTCAAACCAAAAAATTCATTATTTTTGGTTTTTTTTCAGGGACCCCTAATTCCGGCATCAAAGATGCAGTTTTCAGCAGAGTTCCTGAGAGAGTAAGACGGAGATATTGACTATTTCCGTCGTGAGAATCATTATATATCAATGTGCTTTAATAAATCCAGTTTAATCTGTATGTACTGGACATTAATTCACCACCCGGAGGCCAGCGACTTGGCGCAGAAAACTCATCCCGAAGGTAAGCTACGGAAAAGTCTGGCTTTTACAACAAAGCTCCGGCAAAGACTTGTTGTGTGCTCCGCCGGCGTGCTGGCAGGACTGGCCATGCATTCATCTGTTCTGGCAAGCACGCTGAATGATACCATCATTGACGAGCCCCGAATCAACCTTACCAGCCTTGATACCAGCATTGTTGCGCCGACCCATCGGCCAGACCCGATTTTCCTGCTGCCGCAAGCCCCGGAAGAAATGGTTCTGCCCGAATCACGTCCGGACCGCCGGTCTCTTTTCCGGACCACAGATTTAGATTTGGCGGACACAGTCGCCCGGCTGACGGACACGCTTCTCAAAAAGGGTGACGTCATTGAGCTCAAGCTCAAATCAGGTGAGGGCCTTGCCCAGCTCCTGAAGCGTGGCGGCTTTACCGCAACCGATGCGCAGAACGCCATAGTGATGATACGACATCATCAATCCCTGCGTTCACTACCGATCGGGTATCGGGTGGAAATCCTGCCGCCATCGGAAAAAAGCAAAGGGGCCTTGCGGGTGCTCCTTGATGATGATTTTGACCTTACCCTCGCCCTCACTGAAGACGGCACCTGGGCAAGCGAGATAACCACCCGCCCTGTTCGGACCATCACCACCTATGTTTCCGGCAAGATTGACAGCTCGCTTTACAAGGCCGGTATGGATGCCGGCATGACCGAGGCGGTGTTCAACACGTTCGTTCAGGTGCTGGGGTTCACTGTTGACTTCCAGCGTGAGATCCGGAAAGGCGACCGGTTCGAGGCCCTGTTCGAAACCAAACAGGATATGATCACCGGCAAAACCAAGCCCGGCGCCACCCTGCATTTCCTTTCCATGACATTATCAAACCAGCAGATTGATTTCTTCCGGCATGTGCACCAGGACGGCACGGAAGGTTTTTATGACGAAGGTGGCAATTCCGCATCCCGGACCCTGATGCGAACCCCGATAAACGGCGCACGCCTGGCCTCAGGCTATGGCAAACGACGCCACCCCGTCCTCGGCTATTCCAAAATGCATCGCGGGGCTGATTTTGCCGCCCCTTCCGGCACGCCGATCATGGCCGCGGGCAGCGGCGTCATCGAATACGCCGGCTGGAACGGGAGCTATGGAAAATATGTCAGGATCCGGCATAACAGCACCTATAAGACAGCCTATGCGCATTTATCCCGGATTTCGAAAGGCATGTCACCGGGGACCCGTGTCAGCCAGGGGCAGATTATCGGCCGTGTCGGTTCAACCGGAAGATCCACCGGACCTCACCTGCATTACGAAATCATCGTCAGCGGACGTAAAGTCAATCCGATGACGGTACGCCTGCCGGCGGGCAAAAGCATGCCTGAAAATGAACGGGAGCCGTTCCGCAAAACCCTCGCCAGTATCGGGGAAGAACTGATCAGCCGGGGCGTGACCCGCTTTGCCAGCGATTAGAAAGCCGGGTTTTATTGAATTTCCGAAGGTTCAGGGCTGGTCTATGTGGCCGATTCAGCCTCATCAGACTCATCGCCGGTCACGTCTTCCCTGGCTGAAGCACGTCGGCGGGAGGGTGATTTTTTCGCAGGCTCAGCCATTTCTTCTTCGGCCTCACCATTAGCAGCATCCACACCGTTTCCGGATTTGCCCTCAGGCTGATCTTCAGACTGGTCTGCTGACTGATCTGCTGACCGGGCGTCATGCTGTGAGCCCGACTGGGCGTGACCATTGGCATGACCGTTCATCTCACCACCATCCTTGCGCCGGTCTTCGGAAGACGCGACGATGGCGCTGTGGATCCGGAAGTAATGGTCAGCATATTGATAATACGCTTCAGCGGAAATCCGCTCACCCGCCGCGGACGCATCATTGCCCAGCGAGACATATTTTTCATGCAAGTGCAAAGCGTTGCCGCGAAGCCGGACGTCTGGTCCGTTCGAATCAAGTGTTGTGTTGCGATTAATCTGGCCGTGTCCATTGCGGCGGCCCCGCCCACGCTGGCGGTTGTTCTTTCCGGGTTGTCTCATGTGAATAGCAGCAACTGTTGTTGTTGAAAGTCATAACCGGAACGTTGCCTTCAGGCACGGTATTTAAACGTTCTGGGAAAGAGGCATCATCAATGCCGTTGTGTGAACTTAGCAATACCCATGGGTATTTCAAGCATTAATTTGCAAAAAGACCAATTTATGAAAAAATAAAATCCGTCATAGGTCCTGAAATATCACCGGCAGGCCAGTTCCAGACAGCGGATAATACCCCCCAGATCTCTCTTATGACCAACAAGATCAAGTCCGGCATCCCCTGCAAGCCCTGCCACCATATCCTCCTGTCCCTGCCCGATTTCAACAAAGGCACGGCCGTCTTTTTCCAGCCGGCGGGCAATGGCGGGCAGAAGTCTGCGCCAGGCCTCACAGCCGTCTTCACCGCCATCAAGGGCAAGACCCGGATCATGGAGACGCACTTCCGCCATCAGCCCGGCGAGATCACCTTTGGGGATATAGGGCGGATTGGCCAGTATGAGGTAGAATTTCCCTGTCAGGGCCGTATCCCAGTCGCTGACCAGAAAACCCGCCCGCCCGCCAAGCTTGAGCGCATCGGCATTGGCCCCGGCCTGAAGGATGGCGTCAGGGGCAAGGTCAACGCCGGTGCCGTGCGCATCAGGGATATTGTTGAGAACGGAAAGAAGAAGACATCCGCTGCCGGTGCCGAAATCAAGGACTTCCGGGGACGGGACAGGGTGAGACTTAAACCACTCCAGTGCCCGGTCGACGACGCATTCGCTGTCGGGCCTCGGGTCAAGGGTTGCCGGGTTCAGCCCGAATTTCAGCGAATAAAATTCCCGCCATCCCCGCATTCTTGAGACAGGCTCCCCGGCACGCCGTCGGCGGATAAATCCGTCAAGCCTGTCCCTTGCCGATGGCGGCAGGGTGATGGTTTCATGGGGCAGGACAGCATTTTCACGTCCCAGCGCAAGCGCCAGCAACACGCGCGCATCACGCACCGGGCTGTCCATTATCTCATCTCCCGCGCCAGCGGCCAACTGTGCCGAAATTCCGGCCAGCACTGCCGAGGCTTGTATCGGGATGCCTTCCGCCTCAGGGCTGGCTTCAGCTGGCGTTGTCATCGGCGGCCTGGGCGAGTTTCGCGGCCCTGTCTTCGGTATTGAGCGCATCCACAAGCTCATCCAGCGCTTCACCGGCGATGATACGTTCGAGCTTGTATAAGGTCAGGTTGATCCGGTGATCGGTGACGCGTCCTTGCGGAAAATTATAGGTCCGGATGCGTTCGGACCGGTCACCTGAACCCACCTGCCCCTTGCGGGAGGCGGCGCGTTCGGCGTCCTGACGGGCCCGTTCCGCATCATAGATCCGGGCACGAAGGATTTTCATCGCCTTGGCGCGGTTCTTGTGCTGGGATTTTTCATCCTGCTGGCTGACGACGATCCCCGTGGGAAGGTGGGTGATCCGGACAGCTGAATCGGTGGTGTTGACCGACTGCCCGCCGGGGCCGGAGGCGCGGAACACATCCACCCGCAGATCCGCCTCGTTAATTTCAATATCGACCTCCTCGACCTCAGGCAGTACGGCCACGGTTGCCGCTGAAGTATGGATCCTGCCGCCACCTTCGGTTTCCGGCACGCGCTGAACCCGGTGCACGCCGGATTCGAATTTCAGGCGCGCAAACACTTCCGCACCTGAAATATTGGCGGTGGCTTCTTTATATCCGCCAATGCCGATCTCTGAGATTTCCATCACCTCGAACTTCCAGCCCTGCCGGGCGGCGTAGCGTTGATACATGCCGAAAAGATCAGCCGCAAAAAGCGCAGCCTCATCCCCGCCGGTGCCCGCCCGGACTTCAAGAATGGCGTTGCGGCTGTCGTCCTTGTCTTTGGGCAGGAGCAGCAGCTGAAGTGTGTTTTCCTCATCGGGAAGGGCGGCGCTGATCTCATCGATCTCTTCTTCAGCCATGGCGATGATATCGGCATCCCCCCCGGCTTCGGCAATCATCTGCCGGGCAGAGGCCAGATCCGCCTGCAGGCGGCGCACTTTCTGTGCCTGATCTGCCACAGGCCGCAGTTCCGCAAGCTCCATGGAGAGTTTTGTCAGCATCTCAGACGAGATATCACCCGAAGACAGCGCCTCTTCAATAGAGGCCCGTCTGGCGAGAACTTTTTCAAGATTATCCGCAAGGCTCATGATCTTATTCCCTGCCCATGCGGGATGCGATCAGCTCAATGACGCGGGCCACCGGCACCTCTTCCTGGCTGCCATCGGTCATATCACGAAGGATGACCATGCCCCGTTCCAATTCCTCGGATCCCTGAATGACAACACATTTCGCGTTGAGTTTGTCGGCACGTTTCATCTGTTTGCCCAGATTGCCGCTATACGGCATTTCAGCGCGAACCCCCCGCCGGCGCAGGTTTGCCGCAAGCCCGGCCAGAGATGACACCGATCCGTCACCAAGAGCGATCAGCACCACCGGTTCCGGCAAACTCACCGCGGTATCGGCCAGAAGGGCCAGACGCTCCACCCCGGCCGCCCAGCCAACCCCGGCCACGGCCGGCCCGCCAAGGGTCTCCGACAGGCCGTCATATCTGCCGCCACCAAGAACGGTGCCTTGCGCGCCAAGCGCATCGGTGATGAATTCAAACGCCGTATGGCAGTAGTAGTCCAGCCCCCGGACAAGCCGCGGGTCTTCGATACAGGAAACCCCGGCCTCATCAAGACAGGCGCGAACCCGGACTGCATGCTCTTTTGAAGCGGCGTTGAGATAGGCTGACATCTCCGGCGCACCGGCAAGAAGCGCACGATCACCTTCATCCTTGCTGTCGAGAATGCGCAAAGGGTTCAGCTCAAGCCGCCTGACACTGTCTTCGGAAAGTTTGCTCTTGTGCCCTTCAAGATATTTCACCAGCGCCAGGCGATAATCCTGCCGTGATTCCGCATCACCAAGACTATTGAGGTGCAGGGTGCAATGTTCAAGCACCCCGAGCCTGTCCAGCATCAGGGCCCCAAGCTCAATCACTTCGGCATCGGCCAGCGGCTCTCTCGGCCCGAGAAGCTCAACCCCCACCTGATGAAACTGCCGCATCCGCCCTTTCTGGGGACGTTCATAACGGAACATCGGTCCGGCATAGAAAAACTTCTGCGGCAGGGTCTGGGTCAGTCCGGCACTGATCAGGGCCCGCACCACCCCGGCTGTGCCTTCCGGCCTCAAGGTAAGGCCTTCACCACCACGATCCGTGAAGGAATAGGTTTCCTTGGTGACCACGTCGCTCGACTCCCCGAGAGGCCGCGCAAAAACATCGGTAAATTCAAAGATCGGGGTCGCCATTTCCGCAAACCCGAATAATGCCGACGTGCTCTTCGCCGTATCGATAACATGGCGATGGCGGGCCATCTCTTCGGGCATCAGGTCAGCGGTACCGCGAGGGGATTGGTATTTCACGATGCGTGATCCTTTCTTCTGGGGCCTGTTGCTGCCTTATTTCGTCAGGATGCGTTTTCAAGGCGCGCCGCCTTTATAGCGGCGGCGCGTGCCTCGACCAGTTCAACAACATGTTCGACAATATCACCATTCTGCAGGCGATGATCCGCCATGCCGGAAAGATAAATCTGATGGGTATCCCTGCCACCGCCGGTCAGCCCGATATCCGTCTCACGTGCTTCACCCGGGCCATTGACCACACAGCCGATAATGGAAACCGTGATCGGCTCATCGATATGTTCCAGCCGTTCTTCTATGATGCGGACCGTGTCGATGACATCGAACTGCTGGCGGGCGCAGGACGGACAGGAAATCACCGTCACCCCGCGATGGCGAAGCCCCAGCGATTTCAGCATTTCAAATCCGACCCGGACTTCTTCGGCCGGATCAGCCGAAAGCGAAACACGGATAGTGTCGCCAATCCCGGCCCAGAGCAGATTGCCGAGGCCGATAGAAGATTTCACGGTTCCGGCACGCAGACCGCCTGCTTCGGTAATCCCGATATGCAGCGGGCAGTCGATGGCTTCGGCGAGACCATAATAGGCGGCAACAGCAAGAAACACATCCGATGCCTTCACCGAGATCTTGAATTCGTGAAAGTCATTATCCTGCAGGATACGCGCATGATTGAGGGCAGATTCCACCAGTGCTTCGGGGCAGGGTTCACCATATTTTTCCAGAAGATCACGCTCAAGAGATCCGGCATTCACGCCGATCCTCATCGAACAGCCGTGATCCCGCGCCGCAGTGATGACCTCTTTCACCCGGCTGGATGAGCCGATATTACCCGGATTGATCCTGAGGCAGGCCGCGCCGGCTTCCGCCGCCTCAATGGCACGCCGGTAATGGAAGTGAATATCGGCGACAACAGGTACAGGGCTCTCCTTCGTGATGGTCCTGAGCGCGGCGGTACTTTCCTCATCAGGGCAGGATACACGGACGATATCGGCACCGGCCCGGGCAGATGCGTTGATCTGTTCGAGCGTTGCCTTAACATCACCGGTCGGGGTGTTGGTCATCGTCTGCACCGATATCGGCGCGCCGCCACCAACAGGAACCGGCCCGACCATAATCTGACGGGATGGACGACGTTCAATATGACGATAGGGACGCACGGTCATGCTTGGCTCCGGTTACACGTTGCGTGATACATCAAATCATGTGACCAGGTCAACGACAGCGCAAACCCGAAAAGGGTGCTTTCAAGGTGATTATCCACCTAAAGGCGGTTTTTTATGAGCGACTTGTCGAGGGGAAGTTCCTGAAGGGTTTCCCCCCACGCACCAAGGAGGAATGTTTCATCCTGGCCCAGCATAATTTCAAGCCCGCCGGCATTGCCTGTGGTGAGGTAAAGATCATCACCCCCGGGGATTGTATAGCTTTCATCTTTTTTCATCAGCCAGGCGGACACCCTGCTGCCATCGGCGCGGGTGATTTCAACCCAGCTCGTGGCAACGGCACGGATGGTCATTTCCTGATCCGGCACTCTGCCCACCGCCATGGCCTGGGTTGCTGTCGTGGAAACAGCGGCCGTGTCTGCGGGCCCGGTTGCCCCGGGCGATAACAGCTTTTCGTCATCACTTGCCAGGGGCGTTTCGCCTGCTCCGGCCATCTCCGGTGTCAGGTTTGTGCCAGCCGGATTGGTGACGCCTTGGATATCTGTGTTTTGAGCTGTGCCCGTCCCGGCGGTCATGGTGTTTTCAGGGGCAGGCTCCCCGACACCGGCCACGGTCGGTTGTGCCGAAATCACGGAGGGCGATGATACCTGCCCTGTATTTTCTTCGAGTTCGGTAATATCCGTGGCCGAAAGCAACGCTTCTGACTCTTGCGGTGTTGTATTGGCGAGCTGAATTTCAGATTGAGGTGCAGAGGGGCTGACATTGGCAATATACCAACCCGAATAGGCAAGCAAACACACCACAAGCGCCCCCGCCGCAACAAAGCCTGCATTGGTATTGGGCCGGGCTTTGTCCTGAACGAAGGCGTAATCGGGCTTCATCTCATTCTCGGAGAGGCTGTCGCGCAACATGCGGCAGAGTGTACTGCCATCGGCGCCAACCAGATTTGCGTAACTGCGCACATACCCGATGACATAGGTGATCGATGGCAACAGTGAAAGATTACCCTGTTCAATCGCGGTGATATGCTCAGGCAGAATACGCAGACGCTCAGCTATATCTGATTGCCTGAGCCCACGCTGGCGCCGAGCTTCAGCAAGCTCCGCACCCACAATGGCGAGAATATGTTCGCTCGTTGGTGATGTAGCTTTATCTTCCATCTCAAAGCCATCGCTTAGCTACAGAAAAACATTAACAATTACTGAATAAGGTAAAAAGAATCAGGATGGCAAATCAATTTTTTATGATAATCAACATATGCGCAAACTGAAGAATACACATACTATATGTTGATAAATCAACCCTGTTGAGGTTGCTCAACTGCACGGGATAACGCGGTGTTTTGCGAAATGTTCAGCCGTCAAGCCCGAATGCCGTGTGCAGGCTTCGCACCGCAAGTTCGGTATATTCCCGGCCGATCAGCACGCTGATCTTGATCTCGGAAGTGGAGATTACTTCGATATTGATCCCCTTTTCCGCCAGGGTCGAGAACATTATCTTGGCGATGCCGGGCTGGCTCCGCATGGCCATGCCGACAACCGAAACCTTGCAGACATCTTCCGCCGTCAGAATAGCCTCACAGCGGATCTCTTCCTGGATGGATTTAAGCACCTTTTCTGCCCGTGGCAGATCGGAGCCGCTGACCGAAAACGTGATATCGGTCTGGCCCGGAGCGCTGGCGGCTGTCTGCACAATCATGTCAACATTGATATTGTGATCTGCAAGCGCGCTGAACACGGTTGCGGCCACACCCGGCTTGTCTTCGATCCCGGCCAGGGTGACCTTGGCTTCATCGGCGCTGTAGGCTATGCCGCTGACTGAATTCTTTTCCATGATTTCATCCTCGTTGACAACAAGTGTTCCGGGCAGATCTTCAAAACTTGACAGAACCTGAAGCTTAACGCCATGCCGCATCGCCATGGCCACAGAGCGGGTCTGCAGAACCTTGGCGCCGCCCGATGCCATTTCAAGCATTTCTTCAAAAGTGATGCGGTCCAGTTTGCAGGCTTTGGGGACGATACGTGGGTCGGTTGTATATACCCCGTCCACATCAGTGTAGATATCGCACCGGTCTGCCGCAATCGCCGCCGCCAGTGCCACCGCCGAAGTGTCGGAGCCGCCCCGGCCCAGCGTGGTGATCCTGTTATCAGAGGCCAGCCCCTGAAATCCGGCCACAACCGCAACCTGACCCTTATCAAGCCTGGCGTTAAGATTTTCGGTATCGATGGATTCGATACGGGCGCCTCCATGAACATCATCGGTGTGAAGGGCGATCTGCCAGCCAAGCCAGGACCGGGCATCCACCCCGAGATTCTGAAGCGCAATAGCAAGTAGCCCCACGGTCACCTGCTCACCGGAGGAGACGACCACGTCGTATTCCCTGGCATCATGAAGTGAGCCGGCCTCACGTGTCCATTCCACAAGCTGGTTGGTGGTGCCGGACATGGCTGAAACCACGACAGCAACCTGATCACCTGCCTCGACGGCGGCTTTGACTTTCCGGGCAACGGCTTTTATCCGCTCAATCGAGCCTACAGACGTGCCACCAAATTTCATCACTATTCTGGCCATGGGTTTTCCAGATGGTCTCCTCAAGCTTGGGATGACATAAGGTCGTGCCATCTGATAGACTGAAAACAGGCCATTCGGCAAGAGAGGATTTTTCATGCAACCCGAAATTGACGCCAAATCAGCACCCGGCGACGCGGCATCTGACAAAACAGTCGACGCAGGAGAGATCCGTCATTTCGATCATCTTTCGGGAAAGTGGTGGGACCGCCGCGGGCCATTCGGTGCCCTGCATCGCATGACACCTGCCCGCGTCATGTATATCCGTCAGCACGCCCAGCGACTGCTGGGACAGGAGAGATCATCGGGGCTGAAGGGGCTCAGCATTCTTGATATCGGATGTGGCGGCGGAATTCTGGCCGAACCTCTTTGCCGGCTTGGCGCCAGGGTCACCGGCATTGACGCCAGCGCCGAGGCTATCAAGGCCGCCCGGGATCATGCCGGCACCGCAGGGCTGGATATCAGTTATGCCGCCATGACCGCAGAAGAGCTGGCCGCGGGGATGAAAAGAAAGCGTCGCCGCTTTGATATCGTTATCGCCTCCGAAGTTATCGAACATGTGGCCGATCGGCCGCAGTTTCTCAAAACCATGGCAGATTTTGCCCATGGCAATGATGCGAGCATGGCTGTGCTGACCACCATCAACCGTTCGCTGATGGGGGTGGCGCTGGCAAAATATGCCGCGGAATACCTCTTACATCTGGCGCCCAAAGGCACCCATGATCCGCATAAATTCGTTCGTCCGGAGGAGCTGAGAGAAGAAGCCGCCCGTGCCGGAATTGATCTGGACGACATTACCGGGATACGGCCGACTGTTTTTGGTGATTTTGCCCTGAGCGGCCCGCCCGCCGTCAATTACGCGGCTTCAGGCCTGATCCGCAGATAAGGTATCACTGCTCTTTCGGCAACCAGGGTATCCGGGCAACGGCGATACCTTCATCGGCAAGATCTTCGGCTTCCTGCTGGCTTGTCTGGCCATAAATGCCGCGGGGGTCGGCCTCCCCGTAATGGATTTTGCGCGCTTCTTCGGCAAAAGCGTTGCCGACGTAATCGCACTCGCTTTCCACCCTGTTCTGCAACTTCCGGAGTTCCGCCAGGATTTCGGCGCCAGCCTGTTGCTGCTCCGGTGTCATTGCGGGCGGAAAATTAGCTGTTTTCGCAGGCAGAGAGGTCGGCACCGGTTTGCTGTTGGATTTGGCAGCCACATTCGGGGTCATCAACGCTTTGGTGATGTCCGTTGCGCTGCATACCGGACAGGATACAAGACCACGTTCACGCTGGCTGTCGTAGTCACCTGACGAGCCGAACCATCCTTCAAACTCGTGCCCTTGCGGGCATTTGAGATTAAAACTGATCATAACCGAGATATAAGAACACCGTGACGTTTATGCAAGATCCTGACGTAATGGCCGGATCTGCCCCCGGGAAGAGGGTTATATCTTACCGTGGCAATGCTTGTATTTAAGCCCGGAGCCGCACGGGCAGGGGGCATTACGAGGCGTTTTCCGTGTATTATCCGGCTCCATCACC
>Ga0181584_10003811_pt1 | contig 11463 bp, 10 predicted proteins | sample 071ome_30_FD_132462 | JGI IMG/M metagenome (GOLD analysis project Ga0181584, IMG submission 132462) | Coastal salt marsh microbial communities from the Groves Creek Marsh, Skidaway Island, Georgia - 071406AT metaG (megahit assembly) | ecosystem: Environmental > Aquatic > Marine > Intertidal... | reverse complement strand
CGGCGGCGGCGACAGTCCCCGTCCCGGTTGTGGAGCGTCGGAGGGACGGACGACGGAGGAGGAGCTGCGGGAGGTGATGGGTGGGCTGGACCTAAACGACCCGGCGATCGTGGAAATGTTGGTGAGCGTCGGCGCGAGTCGAGACGTCTCTGGTTGTCGCGATACGGCCGTCGACGGGAGCGGTCGGCGTGCGGGTGCCGCCAGCGATGAGAACGATCTGAAGGACATGAATGACAAGAACGACAAGAACGAGAAGAACGACATTGACGCATGCTACTTTGCGTCCTACTCGACGTTCGACATCCACAAGGAGATGCTCCAAGATCGCGTTCGGACTCTGGCGTACCAGACCGCACTGGAAAAGAACCCGGCGCTCGTGTCCGGCTCGTCAGTCTTGGACGTGGGGTGCGGGACGGGGGTCCTGTCGATGTTCGCCGCGAGGGGCGGGGCGGCGAGGGTGGTTGGGATCGACGGGAGTGCAGTGATCGCAGCGGTGGCCAAAGATCTGTGTGCTCGGAACGGGTTTTCGGGGACCGTTCGGGTGGTTTCGTCCAGGGTCGAAGCGCTGTGCGACGAGGTGGAAGACGTGGCTCCGGGGGCCTTGGAGGCCTTGGAGGCCTTGGAGGGAACTCTGGGAGGTCCTGCCGAATTCGACGTGTTGGTGAGCGAGTGGATGGGATATTCGCTGCTGTTCGAGTCGATGCTGGATTCGGTGCTCCTTGCGAGAGATCGGTTTTTGAAGCCGGGGGGCGCCGTGTTGCCCGACATTGCCAATTTGTACGTTGCGCTGGGTGCTGCCGGAGCGGAGGGCCTGAGATTCTGGGACGACGTGTACGGGCTCGACATGGGGGCTGTGGGCGGGGCGCTGCGGGAGCAAGGCATGCGAGCGACGATCATCCGGGTGGTCGACGAGGCCGATATGCTGTCGCCCGGGGTGAAGTTCCACTCGCTGGACTTGGCCAGGATGGCGCGGGACGAGCAGGACTTTAGCAGCGCAGAGTTCTGCGTGATGACAAAGGCAGGAGCAGAAACTGCAGCAGCAGAAGCAGCCACGGCGACGTGCTTCGTGCTGTGGTTCGACACGGAGTTCTCGTCCAGGTTTTGTACCGAGATGCCGGCGGTGTTGGGCACCGGACCGAACGAGACGGCCACGCACTGGGCACAGACGGTGCTGCCGCTGAAGGAGACGATCGACTTGAAAGGGTGTCAGGGCGTCAAGGGTCGCATCAGCATGTCGCGGCAGAAGGTGCACAGGACGCTCGACATCAGCGTCGAGTACCGGGTGGTGACGGGCGGAGGGGAGGGCCCGACGGTGACCCAGCTGTTTTCGATCGGCGTGAAAGAGTAAATAGCAATTCTTACAGGTAATGAAATAGTTTCTTGTCGCAAAATTTCGGGCGAGTCTATCGACTCGTCGGTCGCCCATGGCACCGGCGACGACGCCCTATGACCCCATGCCCATCCCAACATCGTCCTCTTCCATATCCCCCTCGTCGTCCTCGAGTGCGAGTCTCACATACTCGTCCTTGGCAAACCTGAAGAACGAACGAAGCGCGTGGCGTGTGGCGCGAGTGAGTGAGTGAGTAGATGAGTAAACACCGTCGGTCGGTCGATCGATCCATCAACCGTTCCGCACGTACCGTTCCCATTCGCTCCCGACAAACTCGCGTTCCGCTTTGATCGTGAACGGGTCCCGCATCTCAAAGCTGATGAACTTCGTCAGATTGAAGAGCGTGTTGAACAGTGTACCCGAGAGGGCCCGGCTCTTCTTGAGGTCACGCATCGTGAAGAAGTACGAGTCTGCCGGCTGCACCATGTCGTGCATCTGGGCCATGACGTCGTCGAACGCCACCGTCTCTTGGGAAAGACACTCCATCCTGCTCAGCTGCTCCTCGTAGAACCACAGCAGCTCGTCCTGCGTCAGCCGCTCGTCCTGGCTCAGGTCGATCGCCCGGAACCAGTAGTTGATGGCCGAGTCTGACGTCTTGTCCTCCTCGGACAGGATGAACCACACAAAGTCCTCATACCCCATCTTATTCGGCACGCCACTGGCCAGAGGCCGCGCCGCCCCCTCGAACAGCCTGTCCGCGATCCTGTACGTCAGCGCGTGGTTCCCGTACCGCAGAAAGTCCTCTCGACTCAGCAGAAAATCGTGGTCCGTATCCAGGTCCCAAAACTTGCAGTAGATGACGTAGAAATGCTCGTACGAGAAAAACCTCGTACAAACATTCACGTCCTCTTCCGTCTCCACGCTCAGAATCGCCTCCAACAGTTTGCCCCGCTTGACGTCCCGCAGCGACAGCCGCTTCGCCCCCGTCGGATTCAGCAGATAGAAGATCCGATAGATCACCGTCTCCGCATACCGATCCTGAAACTCGGACGCCCCCTTCAGAAACACCAGCCCCGGGTGACTCACGATGATGCCCAGGATCACCGGCCGCAGGTCCTCGTGCGTGATCCACGTCGCCCCCTCCTCCTTCAGCACCTCGAAGAACCGCTTCTCCCGACTACTCCGCGCAAAGTCCGTCCGCCGCAACCAGTCCAACAGCTTCCCCACCGGAATCACGTTATCACTCAGCGAAGCCAGCTTGCGATGCAGCGCAAACCCGAGGCTCACCGGCAACCCAAACAGCTCCCGCAGCAACGTCTTCAGCGCCACCAGCGGCAACCCCTCCCCAAACGGCCTCAAAAACTCCATGATACGCCCATTCACCCGCTCCTCCGCGAACTGCAACGCATCCTTCGTATACAAGTAAAACCGGGGAATCTGGGCAGCGGAGGCGTTTTCATTCGTGATCTCCATGGCATCCCCGCCCACCCCATGCACCTCCCCAGCACACACCCGCTCCCGCTCCCCCCCACTCAGACTCTGCTCCGCCTGCATCGCCTTATTCCACTGCATATCATGCATCCGAGACGGGCCCTTGCGCGGCGAGATGGGCGGATGGTGGTGGTGCGGGTTATGGCTCGAGCCCCCCGACCGCGCGCTGACGGCCCCTTCGACACTCCCATGCTTTGCCTGCTCAAGCAGCTGACACACCAGCTCCTGCGATTCCTTCAGACTGAACCACCGAAGGAACAGCGAGTCGAGCTTCAGTTTCGAGCATGAGTATGTCGGCGATGTCGTCGCCATGGTCGTCGGAACGGATGGATGGGTACCTGTGTAGGAATGTAGTGACGTGACGTGTCGAATGCGTGAGTGAGCGAGTGAGCGAGCGAGCGAGCGATGGGGCAGAGAGAAGCGAGTGTGGGATTTCCCGGCATGATTAGCAACGGCATTCGGACGCACAAAATCAGCTGTCTGGGCAGTACGAAGCGTATGTCGAGTTTCAGGTCATTGTCAGTGGTGATGAAATAGCAATGGAGGAAAAGGAAAAAAAGTTGGGGAAGCGCCGACTCATTCTCCGGAACTGAGCTTTCCTCTGACGGGAAGGGAAGGGAAGGGAAGGGGAAGCCTCGCGTCGGCGGGGTCGGTGTCGAGACCGCCATACGAATACGCACCACGCGTGACGTCTCCGCCTTCCCTTCGCCCCCGGATCGTGGTCTACCTCAATCCGGGGTGCTCGATCCCAACGTCGTGCCCGCTGCCTGATGGATCGTGGCGCGACGAGGGGACGACGTCTCTCGCGGCTCGAGGTCGGCGTGAGCGTGGGGATGAATAACAACGGGGAGCTCAGCGACCCGTTGTTCACCCCAGAAGAAGAATGAACTGGCCCGGATCGCTCCGGAGAGAGCTCGCCCTCAGCCTGAGGGCGGTATCCTCCGAGAACGAGGCGGATCCGACCCTACCTCCCGTCTTCGCCTCGTGCACCCGGACGTCTGCGTCAGTATTTTATTCATCTATGTACTCGTGTACCCGAGCGACCTGCTCGTGTTTCCCTCTCGACTAGATAGAGGGGCGTCCGATTCGATTCGAGTTTTCCAGTTTTTCGATCCAGGTGGACAACTCGCCCCGGCCGCACCGAGCTTCCACCGGTTGTGTGTCTTCGAGACGGCAGGATGGAGCGGGTACGTTGTGTGTCGTACTTCTTGTCGTCTGCTCAACCACGTGGCGTTTCGTTTCGTCGGGCTCACGCTCGCTCACTCGCTCGATCATCACGCAAAACCTCAGTACGCACGAGAGGAGAAGGTGGGGGAGGGGACCTATGGGGTGGTCTATAAGGTGGGTATTGACTTCGAACAACGAACGAACCAACCTGCGGCCGCGCGCCCAGGCGCTCTCTCACTCTCTCACCCCCTCGCGCTATGCGCTTCGTTCGTTTGTTCACCACCAGGGTCGGGACAAGGTAACAGGCAAGGTGCTGGCGTTGAAGCAGATACGGTTAGAGCAGGACGAAGAGGGGATTCCGTCGACGGCGATCAGGGAGATTTCCTTGTTGCGGGACTTGCGGCATCAGAATGTGGGTATCGAACTCGGCTGGTACGCGCTCACGCACCCAAACGCTCACTCGGGGTCGTTCGTTCGTTCGTTTGCTTGATCGCAGGTGGTGGCGCTATTGGACGTTGTGCACGAGGACGGGAAGCTGCATCTGATTTTTGAGTACTTGGACAGTGACCTGAAGAAGCATATGGAAGCGAGCCCGGGGCACTACCCGCCCTTGATGCTGAAGAAGTATCTGTGGCAGATGCTGTCGGGGATCAACCATTGTCACTCGCATCGGATCTTGCATCGGGACCTGAAGCCGCAGAACCTGTTGATCGGGCAGGCGGAGGAGGCTGCGAGGATGGAAGGTGACGGGCAGAAGGCAGATGCCATCCACCCGACGCACGTGCTCAAGCTGGCGGACTTTGGGTTGGCGAGGGCGTTCGGGATTCCGGTGCGTCAGTACACGCGTGAGGTGATTACGCTGTGGTATCGGGCGCCGGAGATTCTGTTGGGGTGCAAGCAGTACTCGACGCCTGTCGATATCTGGTCGATCGGGTGTATCTTCAGCGAGATGGCGATGCTCAAGCCGCTCTTTCCCGGGGATTCGGAGATTGATCAGTTGTTCAAGATCTTTCAGGTGTTGGGGACGCCGAATGAGGAGACCTGGCGTGGGGTGCGGGAGCTGCCGGAGTACAAGGTGGGTATTGACCTAAACCGACGCTCGCTCTTCGCACGCCCTGACTCTCTCACTCGCGCTACGCGCTTTGCTCGTTCGCCAGGACGTGTTTCCTCAGTGGCGGCCGAGGGATCTGAAAGAGGTGTCGCCGATGCTGGACGACGACGGGATCGATCTATTGCGTCGGATGTTGGTCTACGATCCGACGCAGAGAATCTCGGCAAAGGCGGCGTTGCAGCATCGCTATTTCCACGATCTCTCTCTTGACGAGGAGTTTTGCAATAATGTCTAGGGTGTCCTGATCTGTAACCCGCTCAACATCAACATCACGCCATACCAAGCTTCAGCTCCTCGACCAGCGACTCCTCTCTTCGTCATTGGGTGAATACAATGCGTTGAATGCTTCTTACCATGTCTTATACTACTGGATTGCCACCAAACTATGCGGCGCTCCTTTGAAGATGATGAATGAATTGACCATCGGGATGAACGAGTGGTCGAAGACGAGGAAGGTCTGGTCGGTCTCTCATGTCCAAAACAAACTGGATACATACTCACGATGTTCAACACCGCTGTGATCGTAGGGGGAAGCATTTCAGGGCTTCTCTCGGCCCACGTCCTGAGCCGGCATTGCGACCGTGTCGTCCTCGTCGACAAGGATCCGCTTCGGGACCCGCCACGCGTGAACGCCGACACGGATCGTGCGAGGATGTCGTGGCGTCGAGGCGTCCCGCAGATGTGCCAGCCGCATCAGTTGACGGCCGGCGGGGCCCTCGCGCTCGACACGCTCTTGCCCAACTTCCACGACGAGGTGGTCGCGTTGGGCGGGGTCGACTTGGACCTCGCCAGGCACGTGTACTACTTCGATCACGAAGGGGTGTATCCCAGGTTCGACTCCAAGTTGCGCGGTGGGTGTTGCTGTTGCTGCTGTTGCTGCTGTTGCTGCTGTTGACTCGACCGGCGTCGCGCGCTCGACGCTCACTCGTTCGTTCGACGCTCGCGCGCTCGTCAGGTCTGGGCGTGAGCAGGCCGTTCTTGGAGCAGTGCGTTCGTGATCGAGTGTACCGAGAAAGCCGGAACATCGAAGTCGTCCACGACACGATGGTCGACTTTGAAGTCGCCGCGGACGTGGTAAAGGGCGTTCACCTTCGCGACGGCGGGTTCGTGCCGTGCGATCTCTACGTGGACGCGGCGGGGAGGAGCAGCATCCTGCCGGCGCTCCTGGCCAAGCACTCGATCGGCCGCCCCGAGAAGGTCGCCGTGGACGCCAAGATCAAGTCAGCCAGTCGACTGGTGAAGGTACGGAGGGGGCTGACCTCGGCCGACACGCTCGCACGCCCTGACTCGCGCTCGCACTACGCCCGTTCGCCAGGTTCCGGACGAATTTGATGAGGAGTGGAAGCTATTGGTGATTAAAAGTCTGCCGAATGGCACCAAAGGGGGCAGCTTGTTGCCGATGGAGGGTGGGGTGTGGCAGGTGACGCTAGCGGACGCCGGCGGCGAGGCCATCGCTCTGACCAACGAGGGGTTTCTCCAGTTCGCAGAGCAGCTGCCGGACAAGAAGATGCACGACATCCTCAGTGTGGCTGTTCCACTCAGTCATGTCGTGGAATACCGAGCGATGCGGAACGAAAAGCTGCTGTTCGACAGGATCGACCTTCCTGCTGGCATGTTGCCGATCGGCGACTCTGGTGGGTATTGAGCTCGCGTGCGCTCATATATGAAACTCTCCCTTGCTCACTCGTTCACTCGTTCACTCGCTCGCGCTTCTACGCTCGCGCTATTACGCTCGCCGACAGTCCAACGACTCAACCCGATTTACGGCCAAGGAATCACCGTGGCGGCGCAGAGCGCGATAACGCTCGCCCGTTGTCTGGAGCGGGCGGCGCGTGCCGACGTCCAGATCAGGGACTTCAGCAGGATGTACGTCCGCGATCTGTATAGATCGTTGGAAAACAGCTGGAGCATGGCGACGGCCTCGGACCTGCGCTTCCCTGCGACGACGCTCACCAAGAACGTGGCCCGTCCGACCGCGTTCGAGAGGGCGGTCACCGACAGCCTGCTTGACATGGCGCAGACAGATCCGAAGCTCTATCTCAAGCTCTTGGAGACGGCTCATTTCGTACGCACCGCCAAGTCCCTCACGTTCGACCTCCACGTCATCACCTCCCTGCTGGCCAACGCCGTCGGGCGAGTTTGGCGCGCTGAAAGCTCCCATAACATCTAGATGTAAAGTGATGCGGCAAACGGCAGCCCTCTTCTGATGCTCATTTTGCTCTTCTCGAAGCGGGCACTCAGCTCCACGTCGCCGACCACCTCTGCCGCCCGCTCGAGGCTGTCGAGGAGTTCGACCAACCTGCGCAACGCCCTGACGACGCTTCCCTCGAAGACATCAGTCGCATCGCAAATCGACTGGAACGACATTCCTTTGCTCCACTGGCGAGCGAGCGAGCGAGCGGGGCGCGAGTGAGAATCGAGTGCACGAGAGCGCACAAGCGATCGAGTTCAATACATACCAGATACACGACCTCCATCAAAGTCGGGCGGAAGTTCTCGATGTACTTATCCTCTGTGGTAGTTGTAGTTCGTCGCAGTGAGTTGCAGGTGTGAGGTGGTCGTAAGCATCATCCGCATGCTTCCGCCGCCGCCACGACAAACGCGAATGATCAACAACAACACGTACTGTCCACCCCGTCCATGTCGAGGTTGCTCTCCTTTGACACGTCGTAGATGTGGCCTGCCACTTGCTGCAATTGGAGAACGAACGAAGCGCGAAGCGCGAAACGCAGAGCACGAGTGAGACTGTCAGGGCCCGCGGCCACTCGTCGGTCGAGATCAAGCACCCACCTTCAGCCGCAGCAATGCATTGCTCAGTCTCAGCGGCAGCTTGGGGCTGCCCTGCGAGTTCTCGACCGGCACCATGCACGACAGCAGCGACGCCAGCTCGTGCTCGTCCATCGCACCAAACGTCCCGTCGAACATCAGCTCGGTCACCAGGAGCTCGTCTCCTGTGTCAATCTGGCTCGCAGCCCGTCCCTTGAGGGTCACGGTGTCCTCCTCGTCGATGTGTCCCAGCTTCCTCAGCACGTCCTTCCGCTGGCGGAACTCCTCCTTGAACGTCTTGAGCGGCGAGCGGGACGCCTCGTCTTCCTTCTTGCGCGCGATGCTCTGAAGCTCTGCGGCCTTCTTGAGCTTTTTGGTGATATCTTCGCCGTACTTGGCTTCGATGGCCTGCAGGTCGGCCTCGACGGTCTTCTCCTCGGCGAGAATGCCCTTGAGGCGTCCACCGTCCTTCTTGCTCACGTTGAAGTCGACCAAGGGGTCCAAGTGAGGCAGCTGCTCGCAAGGGTACTTCGCCATCAGCGCCTTGATGGTGCTCTTGACGCTCCGCTTGGCCTTGGGGTCCTTCAGATCGGCCGGAATCTGGATCCGGAGCGTGCTGACCTCGGACAGGCATGGCAGCGACACGGGAACGACGATCATCGACCCGTCCTTGCTGTCGACCGAGCATGGAAGGACGGTCTTGTCGCCCGCCGCTGCGACGCAGCATAGCATCACGTCGGCCCGGTACTGCTTGGCGTCCGACCTGTTGCCGCCCTCGATCCACTTGAGCGAGAGCAGGACGCCGTACCCCCAGTCCTTCTCGCCGGCATGCACGCGCACAATCCTACCCGGGCGAAGGAGATGCATGCACGAGTCGGGCTTGAGCAGGATGCCCATCTTCTCCCGTTGGAGCTCGACGTGCGCCCGCTTGGTTGCCGTGAACTTGTCCATGTCCTCCTGGGGAATCATCATGCTCTGGGCCAACTCGCGCATCTCAGCCACCTCTTTGTCAATCTGTGGGGCGGCCTGCTCGTGCTGAAACTGCTGGAACGACTTGGAGATGACGTACTCCATGTCGTCCTTCCGACCGAGGGACCTGCTCCGGATCAGGTTGAGCAGCGTGTAGTACGACAGCCTGAACGACGAATTCAGGCGGGACGCCTCGCCCTTGAGCATGTCCTTGCACGCCTGCTTGGTGAGCGTCTCGTCGACCATCAGCATGGTGAAGCCGCGGTCGTCCTTGCCGCGCCGCCCGGCACGGCCGGACATCTGGATGTACTCGCCGCTCGACAGCGGCCTTGTCTCCTGTCCGTCCCACTTGTTCAGCTTGGTAAACACGACCGTTTTGGCGGGCATGTTGAGCCCCATTGCGAACGTCTCGGTCGCAAACAGGCACTTGACCAGGTTCTCCTGGAACAGCAGCTCGACCACCTCCTTGAGGATCGGCAGGAGGCCCGAGTGGTGCACGCCGACGCCTCGCTCCAATATCGGCAGCATCGATTCAATGCAAGGCAGCTGGCGGTCCTTCTCGTCCAAGCACTGCAGGGCGGCGTGGACGATGCTCCGCACCGCCGCCTTCTCCTCGGCCGAGTTGAAGTCCACGTCGTGCGCGGGCCCGGCGGGTCTGCCTTTCGGACCTTTCGGTCTCTTCTCCTTCTTGCCCTTGCCTCCCCCGGTCAGGTGCTGTGCGTACGCCTCGCATTCGCGCCTGCTGAAACTGAACACGATCAGCGGATACAGCTCACGCTCCTTGAGCACGCCGATCAGCTTCCGGAGCTCCTTCTCTGTGTCGGGTCGCGTCTTTCTGTCGTCGTCGCCGCGATTCGTGTTGCTATCGTTGTTTTCTCTCCCGGTCGTCGACGGCGCCTCCCGGTCGTCACCGTCACCGTTGCCGTCCACGCCCCCCGCGTCTCCCGCGTCCTTCCAGATGGGCGAGTCCCTGGGGAAGCCCATCCGCATCTTGTCAAAGTTCTCTCCCTTGAATTTCGACCTGTTGTCGGCCAGCAAGTACAGCCCAGAGCCCCCCATCGGGTACCCGTAGTGCACGAGCGGGGTCGGCCGATAGTCGGTCATCACGACGTGACACGGCGACGAGTGCAACAACGCCACCCACTCGCCGAACTGAAAGCAGTTGGGCAGCGTCGCCGACAGGAACACCATCCGAATCGCACTCGGCAGCGAGATGATGACCTCCTCCCACACGACGCCCCGCTCGCGGTCCTGCATGTAGTGGACCTCGTCGAAAATCACCCAAGCCACCTCTCGGAGGGTGTCGCTACCCCGGTAGATCATCGAACGCAGGATCTCGGTCGTCATCACCACGCATTGCGCGTGCTCATTCAACGTGACGTCTCCCGTCATCAGTCCCACCGATCCAAACTCTTCGGCCAACTCGCGGAACTTCTGGTTCGACAGCGCCTTGAGCGGGGAAGTATACACCACGCGCTGCTTGTTATTCAGCGCCTTGGCGATCGCATACTCCGCAACGACAGTCTTGCCGGCGGACGTGTGGGCCGCCACCAGGACCGACTCGTTCCGCTCGATGCAGGCGATCGCCGTCGCTTGGAACGTATCGAGCGTGAACGGGTACTGTTTTGCCATCGGTTTGCCCGCATACTTTGGATTGTTGAGCGTCCCATAGTAGCGCGCCTCGAGCGCGGGTGGTTCGTACCCCTCGGGTACAGCAACATCGTGTCGTGCGGGGGCGGCCGTCTTCGGCGCCGTCTTTGGTCGGGATGCCAGGCCCGCCGAACCCTCCTCCAGCTCCCGCTTCCTCGTCCGGATCTCCTCACGAGTGGCGGAGGCGACGTCCATGCTGGGCGTGATGAAGCAATGCAGATGCAATGCTCTCGTAGAGGCGCCTACGCTGCGTCGTCGTCGATACGCTACTTTATGTAGCCAGTAAACGAAAATTCAAAGGCATGCGTGTGTCGCGAGAGCCGCTGACAGCCTGTGCGAGTTTTGAAGTGCGTGGAAATTCTCAACTCGAATCGACGCTGGGTATATGTGTCGGTCGGTTGGGATCTCAGGGAGACGTCGTACGTGGCCATCATCGAAGGACCACCACCAGAGGGGTTCCTACCCACCTGCCGTGTAGCCGTGAAGCACCGGACCACGCCGTGGAGCACCGGACCACGCCGTGGAGCCCGTTTGACCGCCGAGCGGGTGGGCGTGCTCTGCCCAGCATCTCCAGAGAGAGCTCGTTCAAGCGGGAACCTTTGACGGTCAAGTGGCGGGCGACGTGTGGGGTCGCTCCTCTCGTCTCCCTCGGCCACCAACAGCCGACTGGGCTGCGCGGCGACCTCGACACAGTTGCGCGACGTCGGGCGGCTGCACCCGCACGTCGATGCGACCGACACCGCCGACCCAACACCATTTCGCCGTTTTTCCTCCGCAAAATCCACCAGCCGTTGTATAAATGTATCCAAGCGCCATACATGTCGACAAAACCTCCCCAATCGCCCCCAAACACCACGATCGACGATGGCCCCGATTTCTCGGGGCCATCGTAAGCAGACGGTTGACGCTCGACGACGCCCCGAAGAAGATCGCTATTTGTCGTACGGCATCTCAATCATATGGTCATGCCGCGATCGTG
>Ga0181584_10003806_pt1 | contig 11475 bp, 13 predicted proteins | sample 071ome_30_FD_132462 | JGI IMG/M metagenome (GOLD analysis project Ga0181584, IMG submission 132462) | Coastal salt marsh microbial communities from the Groves Creek Marsh, Skidaway Island, Georgia - 071406AT metaG (megahit assembly) | ecosystem: Environmental > Aquatic > Marine > Intertidal... | reverse complement strand
CGCGAGTGAGAGAGTGAGAGAGTGAGAGAGTGAGAGAGTGAGAGAGTGAGAGAGTGAGAGAGTGAGAGAGTGAGAGAGTGAGAGAGTGAGAGAGTGAGAGAGTCAGGGTGCGTGATGAGCGAGCGCACGTCGGTCGAGATCAATACCCACCGGCTTCACCAGCATCTTGATCGGCGTGTCGATGTAATCCTGGCATTCGTCAAACTGCCAGCTGACCGTCAACGAGGGGTTCGCTCCGAGCTCGCGCCCTGCGAGCTCCACGAATAAAGCGCCCGAGATGGTCAGGTCCCCGTCGAACAGCTCGCCTCCCTGGTCGACGACCGTGGCCACAATCTGCTTTCCCGGCTCGGCACAGCTCTTGTCATCGCACTGAATCCGCACACAGCGCCCGCAACTGAACCCGGCATTGTACATGGCCGGCGACACGGCCAAATACCTGGAGCGGAAGTGCTCCTCGACGTATCCCAGACCGCACGAGAGGGATACAGCTCCGTAGCTCGACATCGGCCTGATCGAGTAGCCGGGCGCGGCAATCCCCGGAAGATCGAGACGCTGGAGGTTGCCTGGCGAGACAAAGAGAAGACGAGTGAGCGCGCAGTCGGTCTGTGAGTCGCAGTCGGTGAGTCGGTCGAGGGCCCTCCTCTGCTTCGAACTTCTCCTTCGAATCGTGAATTCTTGAACGAACCGTTGACCACCTCAGTCGCCAGACCGTACGTCTGCGCGGCCACCCCGCCTCCAAACAAGTCGGAATAATCTGCTCGCGTGGTGGTGGTATCGACGGATGCAGTGAGCGAGGGAAGCAGGGCGCGCGCAGGCTAGGTGCCGATGTGAGACGTGCCGTCCTGGGACTTGGGATCCTCGAAGAACGAGTCCAGCAACATCTGGTCCTCCGTCGTCATGGCAAACGCATCCTCCTGGGGCTTCACCATCGCCGCCTGCGCCTCCGGCTCCGCCTTCTCCGCCGTGGACGCGACCGCGTTCGTAAAGGCATCTGCGGCCGAGCTGAACTGGCCCGACGCCTGCCCCAGCAGCAGGGTCAGGCCGATCGTGAGGGACTGCAGCGTCGTCGAAATCATGTCTTTCAGAGAGTATTGAAAGAGATTTGAGTGTTTGCGGGCTGGGAGTACCCGACACGTATAGGCGACCCACGCGCTCGGGTCGCCTGGGTTCTTGGAACTTTGTCTTGGTTCGACTTGGGCTGCGACGAGCAGGCCGGTTCACTCACGATTCGCTCGACTTTTGCGATCCACATCGAGTTGAAATCTTGTGCAGGACCTATCAGAGGAACCGACTCACCGAGGAAGACGCTGCGAGGGCTGCGAGATCGCCCGTTTTGTTGCTGGGAATTCCGCGAAAGAAACGACGATGACGACGGCTACAGCGCACGACCGGTTTCTACCCAACTTGACCATGGCTTTCGCGGCCATTGACGCAGACCAGGACATCGACACGGTCCAGTACGTGTCAATTTTGAGCGAGCGAGCGAGCCATGCCCGTCTGTCGGGGGAGGAAGGGGAGCTGACCCGGTGAACGGTCGCTTCGCGCCTCCACGCCTCCACGCATCCCTCCGAGCATCCACACCTCACGCACGTTCCTCTCGTTCTCTTGGTGCAGATTTACCGGTGCCTGCGAGAAAGTCATGCCCATCTTTGACCACATTGGCGCCGTCTTTTACTTTGCCAAGAGCGAGATGGAGACCAAGAAACGGTACGTTGTGATGGTGTTGTCGAGTCCAGTCGCACTCGTTTGTTCCGCTCGCCTCGATCTTCCCTCTGAACCGCTGATCCGCTGATCCGCTGATCCGCTGATCCGCTGACCCGCTGACCGCTTACCACCAATCCACCGCCGACCAGAACCGTCGAAGCCGTCGCGCCAACATCCCCGACGCTCTCCATGATCGTGGCGCAGGCCAAAGCCGACGGGAATATCACCGTGAAAAACTCGCCAGGCCGCAACTTGCACCGCCTACTCAACACAATCAAGTTCATCTCAGCCATCTTCAAGGGGCTCCGGGTAGGCAAGACGCTGCGGGACGCCGTCTCAGACGTACGTTTATTTTGTTCTTGCCTTCGCTGCCGCCGTTATAGCTTGAGCCGCAGCCGCAGTCGTAGCCGCAGCCGCAGCCGTTGCTCAGACTGTAGCTGCGTCTCGCACACTCAAACACGCCCCCCTCACGCCCGCCCGCCGCACAACCAACCTCGGACACCTCAGGCGTACGATATCACCCTGGGCTTGCTCCATTCCTGGCTCGTCCGTACCGGCATCAAGGCCGGCATGCTCGGCCTGCCGTCACGCGAGCAGTTCATCGCGAGCATCGGCGAGACAGAAGACACTGCGAAGGGGCACGGCGAAGAGTTCATTCAGGCGGCCGACACGCTGTGCTTCGCCATCGAGCGGTTGTACGTCGGCGTCGACATGCCGGCGAGCGACTTCAAAATGTTCTGAACCCATGGCCTAAGTAAGAATTGCCTTGGACTACCGGGTCGCTTTTTCGCACTTGAAAATCTACAGCCTATTGGCGACGACCGAGTCGCCGAGTCGTCGTCGGTATTACGAACCAGATTCGTCGTGTCGTCGTGCGCTGTCGTTGTTCCAATCCCTCGTCGCGCCGAATCAGCTCCCAACTTCAATCTTTCAACCGCCACCATGGCCCACACGGCGGACGTGGTGCAGGCACTGCAGGCATGCATGAGTCCAGATGCTGGTACACGCCAACATGCCGAGAAACTGCTGGATACCAGCGTGCGTTCCTGTTCCTTCTTCGTATTCTCGTGGGTCAACTGCATGGCGGGTGGGAGCACAGTCGAGCTGTCCCTTGGACAGGACCGTGTCGACCGACATGATGTATGCAGACTTGCCCGATACCGTCGACGACGCCATCGAGATGCTCCTGTGGCTTAGGTCGGCATGGATATCGGCGTCGGCGTCAACTTGACCGTCGTCGCCGCTGACGTCCTCGACCTCCCTCTCTTCCTCTCTTCCTCTCTCCCTCTCTCCTTGTAGATGCACCAGGGGAACCTCCTCACCCTCGTGCAGGTCATCGCAGACCCGTCTGTCGCCTTTGACCTCAAGCAGGTTGCGGCCATCTATCTGAAGAATGCCATCAAGCGGCAGTGGTACTCCAATATTTTGGATGCGTCATTGAAGCCGACGTTGACGACGCAGCTGCTGCAGCTGGTGTTTATGGTCCCTGCGTTGCCGCCGACCGTGCAAGACCAGTTGCTCGAGTGTCTGCGGGTGGCCATCCAGGAGCACACCGCGCCGGTACGTGTATCTTATTCTTCTGTTGGTAGGCACGCGGATGTCTGGTCGCTGCGCTCCTCGCTCGCCCCACAAGAACGTCCCCCTCCCCCTTCGGGTGGACGGTCGCTGCGCTCCCGTCCATCTCATCCCCCATCTGACGTCTCGCCGCTCACGCTGTGGTCGTCCCCCCTCCCCCTCCCAGGATGTGATCAATCAGGTGGCGATGGGATTGGAACAGGGGAACGCTCCCGAGGTCACGATGGCGGCGCTGAAAGTGATGCGGATCGTGGCGAGGAAGTACGAGTACAGGGACGGCGACGATCTGGTCGAGCTGGACGCCATCGTCGCGGCGGTCTTTCCAAAGCTGGCGGCCGTGTTCCAGGCGGGGCTCGCGGACGTCCAGACGAACGTGGTGCTCTTGCGGCTCTGTTGCAAGATCTACTACTCGACGACGTACATGGACCTGCCAAAGAGTCTGGACTGGCGGCCGTGGATGGAGGGCATATTTGTGTTGGCCGGGGCGAACCACGGGGCCGATACGCCGCGGGACGTGAGCCATCCCTGGTGGAAGCTCAGAAAGTGGATCTTCAATATCCTCTATCGGTTCTTCAGAAAGTACAGCGCCAATAAGGTGGCGTCTCCTTCTTGCAGGGACAAGGACGAGCCGTCGTTGTCGGCAGCGGCGGCAGACGTGCACGCGGCCTCGGGACCCCACGCCGAGATGTGCATGAAGATCCTGCACGCGACGATCCACACGCTGTCGCTATACTCCCAAGGGAATTTCCTGTCGCCTCGAGTGGCGAACACTCTGCTCAACATACTCGACGAGGCGGTGCGGAAAACGCCCTACTGGATTGCGGTCCAGCCGCACATCGGGGAGCTCCTCCAGCACGTGGTCATCCCGATGCTCGCGTTCGACGACCTCGATCAGGAGCTCTGGGACGAAGACCCGGAGGAGTATATCAGGAAGGGATACGACATCATCGAGGATATCTACTCGCCAAAGACCTCTGCCGTCGCCCTACTCAGCGGGCTGTGCGGGTCGAAGAAGAAGAACCAGCTCGACTCGGTCATGGCGTTCCTGGCGACCGTCTTCCGGGAGGTGGCTGCAATAGACATGACGGCGGCGACCGATGCCAACATGGCCCAGGCACGGAGGCTGGACGGTGCCATGTACGGCGTGGGCTCGCTGGCAGACATCCTGCGGCGGAGCACGACGTACAAGCCGCAGATCCCGTCGCTGTTCCAGACGTATATTTTGCCCACGTTTTCGAGCCCGTATGGTCACGTGCGGGCCAAGGCGTGCTGGATATCGTCCGAGTTCGCGGCGGTGTTGCACGATCTGTCGCCGGAGACTTTCATGGACCTGATGCTGCGCGTGCAGGCCCTGCTCAGCTCGGACCACGAGCTGCCCGTCAAGGTGGACGCTGCCATCGCCATGCGCGAGTTTTTCGAGGCCATCGACGAGAACCAGGTGCAGAACTACAACTTCCTGCAGGCGCTGCCGTCGCTGCTGAAGGAGTTCCTGGAGTTGGCCAACTCGGTCGACTCGGAGGGCATCATGGGGACGATCGAGACGGTCGTCGACAAGTTTGGCGATCACATCGGACCGTACGCGCACGACGTCGCCGTCGCCCTCGTCGCGCAGTTCTGGAAGATTGTCAACGTCGAGAACGACGACGACGAGGACGTGTTCTCGGACGCCCTGGCCGGACACCAGGTGCTGGCGACCATCGCGACCGTGCTCGAGGCCGTCTCCAAGTCGCCAGAGATCATGGCGCAGATGGAGACCTTGTTGTTCCCGATATTTGACAAGTTTTTGGGAGACACTGGCATGGACGTCATCGAGGAGATGCTGGAGCTCATGACGGCGCTGACGTACTACTCGCCGGTCATCTCGGACCGGATGTGGTCGCTCTTCTCTCGGATCGTGGAAATCATGCCCACGTGGGGCGTCGACTTCTTCCAGGAGTTCATCCCGGTCGTCGATAATTTCATCTCGCGGGGCACGCAGGTGTTCGCCCAGCACTACCTCCCGGCGACCAACGCCATGCTCGAGAAGGCACTGGTCCGCTTCCAAGGCGGCGAGGAGGACGAAGGCTTTGGGACAGACGAGGAAGTGTTCGGCGGCGTCGGTATCATCATTCAGGTCATCTTGGAGAACTGCAAGGGGCAGGTGGACGCGTGCATCAAGCCGTACATGTCGCTGATCGTCGGCACGATGACCCGGAACGACGCCGAGCCGTTTGGCGAGGACCACGTCCTCGAGAACCTCCTCCTGGCCGGGGCTGACGCCCTGTACTACAATCCGGTGCTGACGATGAACGCGCTGCAGGAGAACGGGCAGCTCGCGTATTTCATGCACTCGCTCGGCCAAGCCGTCAGCAAGCGGAAGAAGAAGAGCGGCAGGCTGTACTACTTTTCGTCCACGAGGAAGAAGAAGACGGTCATCCTCGGCCTGGCCGCCGTGATGGCCACGCCCGCCGATGCCATGCAGCCGGGAATGCGGCAGAGCATCCCGCAGATCGCCGCCGCTGCCGTGGCGATGCTCATGGACCTGAAGAAGCAGGAGGAGGAGGCCACACGGCCGGGCACGGGCGGTTCGCTCCTCTCGGCCATGACGGGCGCGTCCCAGTCCTCTGCGGACTTCGATTTGAACGATTCGCGGGATCTCTCCGACTCTGGAGACGAAAGCGAGGACGATTCGGAATACGGCGACATGATATTCGCTCAGCTGCGGCGCTTGCGAGAGAAGAGCGCGGGCCTCGACGACGACGACGAGGGGGGCCTGATCGAGGACCTGTTCTTCGACGACGACGACGAGAATACGACATCGCCGCTCGACAACGTGTGCGCTTACACGACGTTCAAGGAGGCGTGCGCGCGGCTCCGCGGCGGCGACGAGCACGGGTTCATGACGGCCGTCGGCCTGCTCGACGACCAGCAAAAGGTCTGGTTTGAGCAGTTTCTGACGGCTGCGTGAACGCGAACGCGAACACGAACATTGATATTTCATGCAAATTAAACGTCAGGTGGGGTCGAAAATTTAGGCGAACATGGTCCGAGAGGCACTCTGCCTGTCCATCCAGAAGGTCGCGATGCCGCTGAAGAGCATCAGGAACGCGATCAGGCCGAACACCAGGGGATGGGTCGAGATCTTTGTCCTGAATGCGTCCCAGGCCGATTCGGACTCGTTCGTGGTCCGACGCTTCCGAGGGGGGGAGGGCGTGAGTGGGGGCGAGCGGGCGGGCGGGCGAGCGGCGATCTCGTACCTTGGCGGGCCCGTTCCGCTTATAGTGCGCCGCACTGCGGGCGTTAAGGACGCGCTTAGAGACAGCCTGCAGCGCGAGAGTGGTGGGCGTGAGCGGGAGAGCGGGAGCGAACGTGGCAGATCATGAAGTTCAGGGACGACAAATCAAATGGGGAGAGCCGACGCAGTTCTACGTGCGAAACGGAACGACTGCGGTTTTCTGGTCGTCTACTACTTCTTCGTACGTACCATGATGCGAGGTAACAACAGGAGGTAAAGTTGTGGTTCCACTAAAGACGCGTATCCGCCTCCCCGTACGTGTCATCTCCCGCCACGCTGCTCCCGCTGCTCCCGCTGCTACCGGCTTCCCCTCGTTCCATGGCGTCCATCTGTTCCTCCCAGAGCCCGACGACACAACGCTCGGGGGTCTTTGAAAACAGCGCTTCCTTCCAGTTCCCGAAGAACCCCCGGTCGTACGGGTTCTCCCGCCGTATCGACGAGTACTTGTTCCGGAAGTGCTCGTAGGTGGACGTGTTCTTGGTGATCAGGTAGCTGTGGAAGACGGTCAGCCCGCCGACAAACCAGCTCGCGAGGAACGCGTAAATCGTCACGGCGAGCGACCCGGGGTAGGCCTGGATCGCAGGGCCCCAGTCGCCGCCGTGCTGGTCCACGGCCGAGTCGTTCAACTGCAGCAGTGATACGATAATCACCCAGATACAGAGCACCGTGGTGCTAGAAACAAAGGCGAAGAATGTCGGGTAGTTCCGCCGGCCGATGCAGTTGCCTGGTTAACGAGCGAGCGAGCCAGCGAGCGAACGGTGTGAGCGCGAGGAGCGAGGAGCGAGGAGCGAGCGCACGCCGGTCGAGATCAACACGCACCGACCCACGGGCAGTGATGGTCAAATTTATCCACACAATTGTCGCACGCGGAGCAGTGCGCACACCGCGGCGGCCGGTAGTGGCAGCAGGTGGCACAGAACTTGGTCGTGATGGCATAGCCGTTCTCCAGGCGAAACTCGTAAGTTTGTTTGTGCGGACTCCTGCCGAGCGAGCGAGCGAGCGAGCGAACGAGCGAACGAGCGAACGAGCGAAGCGCGAGTGAGAGCGTCAGGGCGCGCCGGCGAGATCAGTTCGTCAATACCCACCGCCCGCTGCCGCCCGGGGACGACCTGGGGATGAACCCGGGGTCCCGCGTCGCCGTCATGACGAGCGTGCAGAACGGTACCAGAGTCAAGACGATGGAGAAGGCCAGGTAGGCCGGCGACATGTGTGCAACCTGACGAACGAGCGAGCGCGTGAGCGTGAGCGTCGGGGCGAGCGACGAGCGCACGTCGGTCGAGAAAGTCGGTCGAGGTACCCACCGTGTACGGGATGACCAGGGCGTAGAACACGGCGAGCGGCGCGATAATGAGGAAGCAGCTCGCGATCATCGCCTTGTAATCCGGTCCGAGGACGATCCTCCCTGGCGAACGGACGAGCGCGTGGCGCGAGTAAGAGAAGAGTCGGGTCGTGCGAACGTCGGTCCAAGTCAAGACCCACCGCCGCAAAAGCTGTAGTGCCAGCCCCGGTCGACGCCTCTCACAGATTTTTTCACTGCTGGGACATCTCTTGCGGTGTCGGACGCCGGGCCGAGACCCGCGGTGACTGCTGGCGTCATCCGAATTTCAAATTCGGAGATCTCTCTCTCTCTCTCTCCCTCCTGTTCTTGTCTTCCTTCCGTGCTCGCACGCAGGCGGCTCGGAGTCTGTCTTCGACTGCTGTGGGGGGTGGCTCTGTACGTTGCAATGGAATGGAAGTCGGAGTTGGGCGGCGATCGTGATCGGAGCCAACTCCGACGTCGCCACAGATGAAAAACGAATCGTGACTGACCGCCAGATGGTTGAGGGCAAGCTCAGGTCGGCCAAGCCCAAGGCCGGCAGTGGCGTCGGCATCTCGATCGCCGCCACTGCAAAGGCCGTGGCCGTGGCGCGCGACGAGCCTCCCCAGTATCATCCCGAGTTTGACCAGGTGGCCTATGCTCAGCATCAGCCGCATGCGGAGGAGTATCAGCGGGAGTGGGAGCGTGAAGAGTACCCCCAGTCTCATCAACCTTCAATAATTATAACACCTTGACATAAAACTCGCCCCCACGTCACACCCCCACTACCACCTGCTCCCGCCACGGACGGGCGGGGGTGGCTCCCTTCGGTCCGAGCCACCGCCCCATCGATCAGAGTCCCTACCAGAGCCGCTGTCGCGCCAGCCACCGCCGCCGCCGCCGGGAGCCGCACCGCCGCCCGCGCGACGCAGGTGGGGAGGCACGAACTTGCCGCCCGAGGGCGCGCCGCCGCCGCCGCCGCCTCCATCCCCACCCGCGCCGCCCCTCGCCCTCGCCTCGATCTCGGCCTCCCGCTGCCTCTGCTTCTCGGCCATCTCGTCGAGCTTCCTCTGGTGCTCGGCCTGCTCCCTCTCCTTGCGCTCGCGCTCCTCCTCCTTGCGCGCGTCCTCCTCCTCCCTCCTCTTCCTCTCGATCTCGACGCAGCACCTCCTGACGTACTCTCGCTTGCGGGCAATCTCGCGCTCGATCTTCTTGGCCTCGCGGGCCGCCTCGGCGGCCCGCTGCTTCTCGATCCTCAGGGCCTCGAACTCCGCGGCGCGGCGCGACTGGATCGTGTCGGCCAGCGACTTGGCGTCGTCCTGCATCCTCTGGACCTTGCGCTTGACCATCAGGTCGTGCTCCCAGGCCTTCTTGTGGCTCTCCATGGCGGCTTCCTGCTCGAGCTTCCAAGTCTCCTCCTCGTTGGTGACTTTGCTCTTCATGTACTCGTCCCTGAGCGGGGCCTCCTCCTCCCTCTTGGCGCGCTCGAGGTGGTCCATCTGCTTGGCGAGCTTGCTGAGCCTGCGCCTCATCTCCTGCTCGCTCTTGTTCTCCTCCCTGAGCATCTCGGCCTTGAGAGCGGCCACGTCGAGGTTCTCCGAGTCCTCGACCACCCGGCCCCTGGCGGCGAGCTCGGCCTTGACGCGGTTCTGCTCCTCCTCCTGCATCTCCTTGAGGATGCGCTCCTCCTCCCGCCTGACGCGCTCGGCGGCCTTCCTCCTCTCCTCCTCGGCCCTGGCCTTGGCCTCGGCCTCCTGGCGCTTGGCCTCCTCCTCCATCTCCTTCTGGAGAACGATGCGCTCGTGCTCCTCCTTGCGGCGCTCGATGACCTGCTTGCGGGCGAGCGCGCGCAGGTTCTCCTCGTCGGCAGTCTCCATGGCCTTCTTGAGGGCCGCGGACCTCCTCGCCGCGTTATTGGCGACCACGCCGGCACCGATGGCGGGATGCTTGGCATTGATGGCCACGAGCGCCTTGGACAGCTTCTTGGCCGCCGACGCAACCTGCGACTTGATGCCGTCCGGGGTCGTCGCGCTGCCCGCCGCGCCCCCAAAGTGCACCGTGCCGTTCCTGTGGTCGAACCTGGCCTGCAGGAACCCGTGACGCACCGCGTCGAGGATCAGCGCTTCGGACTCGTCGAACGACCACCCGAACGGCGCGAGCTCCGACAGCGACGACACCCTCATCGTCGAGTACACCTCGCTCAACTGGCGGATCGTCCTCGACAGCGCCACCTGCTGGATGAACGGCACGTACGCCGCCAGATCGGCCGCACTCTCCCCCGCCGGACACGCCTCGGTCGGCTTGAGCTCCTCCCCGAGCCCCTTGATCCCATCCAGCACCGGCGTCAGCGTCTGGCACAGCATCAGCGGATTGAAGTCACCCTCCAACGCGCTGAACACCGCCTTGACCTGCGGCGGCACCAGCTGCAGCAGCCCCTTGCGCTCGATATCAGCCAGCAGCGCCTGCCTCGACAGCAACACCCTCCGGTCGTTCCTATCGACATTGAACCCCAGCACCGCCGCCATCCTCACCGAGTTCTCCTTCTCGTGCGGACGAACATCGTACCCCCTCGCCGCCGTGTTGCCCCTGTCGTACGGCAACACGCTCAACGCGCTCAGCACCACGTTGCTCGCCATCGCCACCAGATCATCCTGCGTGAGCCCCTTGTTGAAGCTCCTCGAGAACGTAAACAGCCTGTACCACGCGTACGCATTGTACAGCCTCGCCTCGCTCCTCGTGAAAATCTGCGTCAGCCTCGCGTAATACGTCGCCATCAGCGACGCCTTGGGCGCCTTGATCCCCTTCGGCGGCGTCCCCACCAGCCCCTGAATATCCTCCACGCTCCTGAACGCCTCCGCCCACAGCTCCAACGTACACGCCGTCTTCAGCTGCTCGAAGCGCACGTCGATATAGCTCTCCCACGTCGCCGGCACCCCCAGATCCGTCCGATCCCTCCCCTGCTGATCCTTATACTTGATCAGCGTCCCCAGATGATTCCTCAGAATATCACACAGCCTCCGGAACTCTGTCGTCCGCTTGTACGCCACACAGAACCCGAACGCCCGCTTGGCCGCCACCGCATACAACCCCTCCAACCTCGCGTTATTCCTCAGCACATCCAACACGTTCCGATGCGACTCCCACAACAGCTTGAACCACGGCGTCACCACCTCCCGATCCAGCCGATCCGACGACTTCTCCCCAGACACGTAACTCAAGATCATCTCCTCGGGCGAAATGTCCTCCGCCTCCAAATCCCCAATTTCCTGCTCTGCTTCAGTTTGCGCGTCCTTCCCTTCCCCCATCGCCAGCGCCTCTGCCGACGCCGCCGCTGCTTTCTCGGACGCCACCTCGATCAGATACGCAATCACATCCCCCAACGACGTCACATTCACCTGCTGACACGCGTTCCGGTAGTTCATCAGCGCGTCTTTGATCTTCCGCGCCTGCTTCATCTCGACCGCCAGGTCGATATACTTGTACATCACGTCCTCCAAAGCTTTCGTCCAGTTACGCTGATGACGCTTGTTCGTGATCGTATCGTGCAGGGTCTGAAGCGCGTTTTGCTTTTGGTTCACCTAGCGTGGAGAAGCGTGTAGGTATTGGTGGCGTGAGTGGTGAGTGG
>Ga0181584_10003793_pt1 | contig 11498 bp, 7 predicted proteins | sample 071ome_30_FD_132462 | JGI IMG/M metagenome (GOLD analysis project Ga0181584, IMG submission 132462) | Coastal salt marsh microbial communities from the Groves Creek Marsh, Skidaway Island, Georgia - 071406AT metaG (megahit assembly) | ecosystem: Environmental > Aquatic > Marine > Intertidal zone... | reverse complement strand
GGGGGGGGGGGGGGGGGTTGTTTTGTGGGGGGGGGGGGGGGGGGGGGGGGGGGGGGGGGGGGGGGGGGGGGGGGGGGCTGGGGCGGCTGGGGTGTTTCTGGTGAGGGTGCTGCTGGCGGTCGTGCGGGGAACGAAGGTGCCGCTGCTGGGGGTCGGGCGAAGGGAGAGAGAGAGAATCGAAGGACGGCAGGCAGAGGGAACGAACAGCGGGATTGGGAGCAACGAACAGCGTGGTGCGGGTGCGGGTGGTGATGCAGCCGTGGAGCATCCCCAGGGTCTTTTGGCGGTGGCGTCGAGTATCGGCGTGGTCGGGCCGTTGACGGCGCTGACGCGTGTGGAGAAGTTTGAGCTCGTGAGCGACGCGGCTGTCAAGGCGTCGCTGGTGTATGAAGGTTTCAAGTGGCTGGTGCGGCAACACCGGCGGCGGCGGGACGAGAGAAACAACGAGTCTGCGACGAGTCGGGGGACGCTGCGTCGGGGGGACTCGCGGATTCAGTTGAGCCGCTTGTCGTCGGCGGAGCGGGTCGAGTTGCCGGAGAATGCCGAGGTGACGAGCATGAACGCGTATGCTGCGGCGTATAACCCAGAGATGCGGGAGATGCGGCGGATCCTGCGAGAGTGCGAGGTGACGCTCTCGGAGCGCTTTGACGAGGACAACGAAGAGCTGTTCCGGTTCGCCAAGGCGTGCGGGATCCTGCAGGCGGAGAGCGTCGAGGGCCGGGCGTCGTGCGTCGAGCGGGCGATTCGGCGGGTGATCCAGACGGAAGAGGCACGGGAGAAGGAGTTTGTGCCGATGCAGGCGGAGCGGCTGAAGCGGTGGGAGCGGGTGGTGTCATGGAGGGGGGTCACGCCGGCCGGGAGGCCGGTGCTGGTCGTGCGGCTGGGTCGCGCGCTGCAGTTGACGCAGACGGCGACGAGCCGGCTGGAGAAGTTCGTGCAAGCCGTCAAGACGCAGGTGGATGTCGGGATCCGGGAGAAGATGGCACGGAGCAAGTTCGGTACCATGGTGGTGGTGGTCGACTGCGGAGAGATTACGGCGTGGGAGGCGATTTCGAACTCGAGGCACCTGTCGGGGCTGGCCAAGGCGCTCGTGGTGTGGTTCACGTGCCACTACCCGGAGCGGCTCGAGCGGGCGTACTTGGTGGACGCGTCTATGATGGTCAACCGGATGTTTGTGTCGTCGGTGATATCGACGTTGGACGAGACGACAAAGGGCAAAATCGTTTCGACGACAAACTCGGACGAGTCGCTGCCAGTGACGCTGGCCAGTCTGCAAAAGGCCCGGTCGATCGCCGGGGAGCTCTCGTCTGTGATTAGCGACGCGACGACCGTGCAGGACGAGGATGGTGAGGGAGATGAGGGCGATGAGGGCGGTGAGGGCGGTGAGGGCGGTGAGGGCGATGCTGGTCGGGCGGGGGCTGGTGGGGTGGCTGCGGGGGCGACGACGCCAGACGCTCCGCAGGTCGAGGCGACCGTCGTGGTGACGCCGTCGACGACCACGTCGTCTACCGCGCATGCCGACGCGTTCCACACGCCGTTCGCCAAGCTGACGCCTGCCGGCGTGGGGGCGGATGCCACGAGTGCGTCTTTGGGCGAGGCACTGGCCTCGTCGCCTCAATATGCTTCCGAGAACACTGAGAACGCCGGGAACGCCGAGCACGAGAAGGAGAAGGACACGGCGAGGACCACAATCGGAAGTCACTGCCTGCAGCCGACGCCGCTTTCGCAGGGCTCGATCGTCGGCAAGCTGTTTGACAGCGGCGGGTCGGTCGACTCGCTCGACCTGCAGTTCCACCTGGCGCAGTACCCGTGGAGCGGCCTCGACCTGATGCTGGTGTTCTTCCTGCAGCCGCTGAGCACGTTCCTGTCCCCCGAACATCGCGACAGGCGCTCACACAAGCCTGCCGTCAGCCCGACGATGCGCTCGTCCGGCCTCGGGTTTAGCAGAGAGAACAGCTTTGAGAGCCTGGGATCCAACGCCTCGAACGCCTCGAACGCCTCGAACGCCTCGAACGCCTCGAACGGATCCAACGCGCTCAACGAACAGCCAACGCTCCACCCGATCAGGGGTGGCCTGTTGCCACTGCCGCCGCGGGGGCCACGGCCGGCGTCGGCGCGCTCTGCGACGTCCGACCCGTCGGCCACCGGGTCCCCCGCGATGGCCCGGTCCAAGCTCGCGAGCCCCGCCAAACCGAGCCTGCGCCGCGATAGCTCACTGGCGGACGAGTACGACACGGCAAACAGGAACTCCCTGGGAAGCTACCCGCTGCCGAGGCAGTCGAGCGTGTCTTGGGCCGAGACCCTCGTCAACGTGAGAGAGATTGACGACGTCGCGGTGATCGAGTGGACGGACGACCGGATCACGGATTTGATACACGCGTATTTGGTCGCCCTGCTGCGCACGGCGAGGATCATCGCAGGGTGCTTCATCAGTTGATAGTTGGTAAACCGACCTCGAGCAGGCTGATGGATCGGCCAGTCTCTCTTCCGATTCGCTCGCGCGGGTGCTCATCATTAATCTTACATCTCCCTGGTCAAGGCTCCTCTATTAACGCTTGAACACAGCGAGCGAAGGGCAGACGGACTCATCATGGCTGACGAGCAGAACGGCAACGGAGGAAACGGCTACCTGTCGTCGGCGTGGAGCTTTGGTGCTTCGTTGGTTAACACAGTCAGTGACACGATCAACAGGTACGTCTATTGCGATGCGCAATGCCTCCGTCGCGGGACAAGCCACCGGGTGCATCGACCGCACAGAAAGCCGAAGACCGATCCCTCCGCGGGCGGCAACGGCGCCTCTTCCCTTCCCTATACCCACCCGTTCACCCACCGCCTCTCGAGAGAGGTCGTCACTCACGCACCGCAACAACGCCTCGTACCCGTACCAACGCAGTTTCATGGGATACGAAGACCTCAATGTGATCGACCCGACGACCGGAAAGCCGATCAAGGCGTCGGAGCAGGCCGACATGAACGACCAGCGTGCCAAGGCGTTCACGGACTACAAGCAGTACCTGGGAAAGGACATCACGAGTCTGGTCATCCTCCCCGTCTGGATCATGCAGCCGTTCACGATGCTGCAGAACATGGCGGAGATCATGGAGTATACCGACTCGCTCGACAAGGCGGCTGTGACGGAGGATCCGTACAAGCGAATGGCGCACGTGGTGGCATACACGATGGGTCCTTTTGCGGCCGTGGAGCGGGCCTGGAAGCCGTTCAACCCGATTCTGGGAGAGACGTTCGAGCTGCACAAGGGGGACAAGGGCATCAAGTACGTCGCCGAGCAGGTGAGCCACCACCCGCCCATCGGCGCCTCGCACGCGGAGAACGATCTGTGGGAGTACGACCTGGTGTCGGCGCCCAAGACCAAGTTCCTCGGAAACAGCGTGGAAGTCTACCCCGTCGGCAGGACACGGATCAAGCTCAAGGGGACCGGGGACGAGTTCACGCTGATCCCCCCGCCCACCAAGGCGCATAACGTCATCATCGGCAAGACGTGGATCGACACGTGCGGCGAGTACAAGCTGATCAACACCGTGACGGGCGCCAAGGTGACCATCGAGTTCACCGAGTGCGGCTGGTTCTCGGCCGGTCGGTACGAGATCAGAGGGCACGTGTACGACCCCGAGGGAACCCCAAAGTTGCTGCTTGAGGGCAAATGGAACTCCCACCTTGACTGCACACAGTGCGACGAGGAGGGCAACCCGCTGCCGGACGCCGAGCCAGAGCGCCTGTGGACGTGCAAGCCCAAGCCCGAGAACGACCCGTACCAGTTCACCGAGTTCGCCCACCTGCTCAACTCGATCGAGACGTGCGATGGCGTGGACCCGCTGCCGTCGGACTCGCGCCGGAGGCCGGACAGGGCGCTGCTGGAGCTGGGACGGAGCGGCGAAGCGGCCGTGGCCAAGCACTCGCTGGAGGAGATGCAGCGGGCAGAAAAGAAGCGGAGGGAGGCCGAGGACGATCCGTGGAAGCCGCGCTGGTTCAACGTGCTGCCCAAGGACGCCCACGTGCACGACGGGGAGCCCGACAACGACGCCTGCCCGCAGTTCCAGTTCAATGGCGAGTACCTCAAGCTGACCGCTCGCGGCGACGTGTCGTCCGTCGAAGACGTCCAGGGCGAGGGATTCAATCCGTGGCAGTACGAAGATATGCACGAGACGATCACCATCAAAACGGCCGTCGCATAGTTGACTGACGAACTGAAGAACTCTCCTTTTTCCCACCGAGTCATATTTAATGTCATCCATTGTCATAAGAATTGTCGTGAATTGTCATTTATCGCCGAACGCTGAACTTCTCCATGCGCGCCCGCTGCCGCTCCTTCTTCGCCTGCCGTTTCCTCGCGGCCTCGTCGTCAGGGAGAGCCTCGGCGCCGGCGCCGGCGCGGTTGCGACTCGCCAAGTAGGGACCGATCACCGACGTGTACCCCACGTACCCCGCGTATACGGGGATGCACGCCATGACGAGCCACGCCCAGTCCGTGAACGCGCCGACGGCCAGCGAAAAGATGCACAGGTACGCGACGTCCTGGGCGTAGGACGTCACACCCCCGGTGCTCAGATCCGTCCCGGCGAATATCAGGTTCCCTCCGGCGTCGAAGGCCGGCTCGAGCGCGTGCTTCAGCAGCCCGTGCGAGACATACAGCAGGAACGCGCTGCCTGCCCACGCGACGTAGTGGAGCGTGCGAGCATCGGACTTGAGCCCCAGCCTCACGACCAGATAGATGACGTTGCTGGCGGCGATCCCCAGACGTAGCCTCGACAAGAAGGTCGAGTTGGCCGCGATCCGGCGCTTGTCTGCTTTCGAGATCGCACCCATTGGGGTCTTTTTGCTCTGGTCAGAACATGCTTTTTCGAATTCGAAACTGAGAAAGTCAGTTCCAAGCCCACCGCGACGACGACGACCCTGCATGCATGACGACACCGATGCCTGAAGTACCAGTCGCGAGATAGCCACGCCGCGCCATGCTCTCCGTCGCGAGGCACGCCGCACGGCGTCGTCGTTCGGGCGGTTGGGTGCGCGACGTCGTTCGGTACGCCACCGCCGCGACCGCCGCGACCCCCCAGCGAGCCGAACGCATCCACTGGGCCGTCCGAGAGCACCTCGATGGCGTCGTGAAGCGCCACGACGAGCTTGTCGGCCGCCTGGGGGACGGGACGGCCGCGTCGAGTCTGTCGCAGGACGAGCTGACCGCGGCGAGCAAGGAGATCGCCGACCTGTCCAAGCTCGTCCTGGCCAAGACCAGGATGGACGACCTCGAGAGAGAGATGCGCGACTTACGTGAGATGATGGCAGAAGAAGAAGAAGGTGGCGAAGGAGATGGAGAAGGCGGAGACGCTGACGGGACCGACGCGTCTGCCGCCGGACCTGCGGCCGCGGAACGTCTCGAGCTGGGAAAGCTGGCAGCCGAGGAGCATGGCGCCCTGAGCACGCAGCTCGCCGAGCTGATCGATACGGTGGTCGACGACATGCTTCCCAAGGACGACCTGGACGCCAAGGGGTGCGTGGTGGAGGTCCGAGCGGGCACGGGCGGCGAAGAGGCGTGCCTGTTTGTCAGGGATCTATTCAACATGTACCAGAGATTCAGTGCCTACCGGGGCTGGGCGTGGGAGGTGGTCGAGCGGAGCGCGAGCGGCATGGGGGACGGCTACAAGGTCGCCATCGCCACCGTCACGGCCCGGGGAGGCGAGCGAGGAAGAGTCGAAGATACAGAATTGAACCCGTTCGGGGTACTCAAGTACGAGTCCGGGGTGCACAGGGTGCAACGGGTGCCTGCCACGGAGAGCCAGGGCCGGATACACACGAGCGCGGCCAGCGTCACGATCCTCCCCGAGGCAGACGCACTGGACATCGACATCCGAGATGAAGACATACGGATAGACACCTTCCGGGCCAGCGGCGCCGGCGGCCAGCACGTCAACACGACAGACTCGGCGGTCCGCGTGACGCACGTCCCCACCGGAACCGTCGTGTCCATCCAGGACGAACGGTCCCAACACAAGAACAAAGCAAAGGCGCTCGCCGTCTTGCGCGCCAGGATCTATGACGCTGAACAGCAGCGAATCAGAAGCGAGCAGAGCGAGACGAGAAAGCGACAGATCGGCAGCGGCGACAGGTCGGCACGTGTACGGACGTACAACGAGCCGCAGAGCCGGGTGACGGATCACCGGGTGGCGTACTCGGTGCACGGCGATTTGACACGGGGCTTTCTTCTCGATGCGGAGGTGTTGGAAGGGTTGATCGACGAGCTGAGGTTGAAAGAGCGGGAGCGGGGGGTCGAGGAGCTTTTTGGGGGGGACGGGGCGTGGGCGAAGAGGGCCGAGCTCCACTGACGATTGACGGCGCCCCTCCGCGCGTCGCCACTGACGGCGCGATATGCACACAATGTACGTCGTGTCCCGTGATGAAGGCCAGTCTTTGAAAGGCTCTGAGAGACACCACGCACCTCGCCTTGGTGGCCCAGATGCCCAGACTCGATCTGGCAATATCTAGCTATCCCCGCAAGATCTGCAAGAATCTGACGAGCGTGATACGCCCCCCCCCGCACAAACCACTCACAATTCCCACAATGGCGACGTCTTCGGAGAAGGTGAGTGCCCTCGTGCACCACCAAGAGTTCTTTCTACCTTGCGGAAGGAGACACGAAGACACACACGCGTCGCATTCAACTCGGGATGTCTCGCGAAATTTTTTTTCACTAGGCACGGGCGAGTCGATCTGCTCTGTCTGTATGGCAGAGGAGCCGCGGCCTGCTATACAAGGTGCGTACAGATGGACGGGTGGAAGAATGGACGGTGGAAGGTGGACGACGGGAGAATCCAGTGAATTCTGTCGGTTCATCAAAATCATCAATTGCCGCGCCTTCCCTGCTTCACCCTTCCCTGGATTGCCACATAGCCCCTCCATTTACCCTTTTAGTCCGGTTCGCGCGAGCTAACGACAAATTCGGCCGCCTGACCGTGAACATTTTGAAACGTGAAAAATCGCTCACCGATCTGCCCCCCCCACCCACCGCAGTCCGGCGTTCGTCGTATCACGACGTCGTGAAGATTGCCGATATGCAGAAGATATGTTCCGTGCAGCACGTGCAGTCGTATGTGATCAACGGGAGCAAGGTGTTCTTCCTGAAGCGAAGGCCGCAGCCTCGCCCGCCTAAGGGCGCGGTGGGCGCGTCGCAGTGCGTCGTCTGCTCCCGGCATATGGCGGACATGAACCTGTACTGCTCTTTGCAGTGCATGTTGGACGGCGAGAACGGTGTCATCCTGGACGAGTCTCACTACGGTCAGCCAGAGACGCCGCTGGCGCGATCCAACATCCGCCCCTTCAAGTCTTCGGCGACCTCCAATTCGTCCGGTAGCGACAGCGATCACCACGCGGACTCGCATATGTCCTGCAAGAGAAGGAAGGCGTTGCCGAAACGAGCGCCGATGGCGTGAGCGAGGGGCGTGGAACGAATACTGTATTGTACAAACGAATGCGTGACGACGATGCCGATGCACGGCGAGGCGGGCTTGAGCGTAGACAAAGCCCCCTCGAGGAGTGCGAATGACTGAATTAATTACGAACGATCGATCTCCCAACAACGAATCACTTTTCTTCGTGTCTTCCGTCGAGTGCTGGGTGTCGAGCGTGCTGGGTGTCGACGGCCGGGTGCCTGTGACTTAAAAGTCCACGAGTATCGCGTGGCCGGCGCCGTGGGTCTCTCCGAACGCTGCACCCTGCACTCTGCACTCGACGGAAAGTGGACGATGGAAGATAGCAGCGGATGCAGAGGATGACGATATAGACGATATACACTAGCGAAGAACGATGCCGAACGAATCAACTGTTGCCTTGCATGAGATGTCCATACTTCTTGGACACTGTCTGTCTTTTGTTTCATGATTGGAAAAAAATTCATCACGTGTCGTTGCGTCTCGGCACGTCACGCGGCACTGCTGCGTGACGTGGCGGCCGCGGGATGGGACGCCTCCTCTCGTGGGCCCGGCGTACGCCGCGAGAATTCTCAGTTAGGGCGGATAGAGAACCCCTTCGCAGACGTACCAGACACAGAAGATTTCTGGGGCGTACTGGGCGTTTTCTTCTGTAGCCACAGTGACCACGACAGACGTGTGCCCGTGCGCAGGACGACGAGAAACACGGGTTCGTGATCTTTGAAATTCAAGAACATCGCGCCAAGATGACGGCGGTTGAGGTGCCTCCGCGCGCCACTCAAGATTTTGCTGAAGATCTTCTGGTACGTGTCAAGCCGGCGAGCAGTCCAAGGCATCGTTCATGTCTTGAGAACGAGTTTCCCGTACGAGAGAGACCGATCGCCGAGGCGTCCGTCTGTCCCTCGGTCCCACCGCCAACCACGCTCTCTCGCACTCGCTCGCACTCTCCCTATCTCTCTCTCTCTCTCTCTATCTCTCTCTCTCTCTCGTACTCACGCGCGCACGCATCCGTCCATGACTCCTCATTCCTGTCCAGCATATGTATGGCTTCTCCGCGGCAAAGTTTCCGGTGGACGCTGTTGAGTCGATCGACGTGTGTCAGAACGTCAAGGTGCCTGGAGACGGGTGGGGTGGGTATCGTATTCTGTCCAGGTTCTTCTATCCGCCCACGCCGGGGAGCGACCCGAAATTCAACAGGTCTGTCGCCGCGAGGCTGCGGCGGGCGCTGAGCATCGTGCTCGAGTCGGCGGCACGGAACGAAAAGGCAGTGCTTTCAGACGCAGAAGCTGACGCCCTCCAGGAGAAGATCTATCTGACGGTGTATCCCGGTGGCAACATGGACATTTCCTCGGGCAGCGAGGACGAGTACGAGGACGATGAGGACGACGAGGAGGAGGAACGTGCGTTTGTGGTGGGGATCAACCGCCGTCGCACGGGGGCCAATTGGGAGAACCTATACAGGGTGGACTTCGGGGGCGGCGATATCCGCGACTTGACAAAGTACGAGCTCAAGCAAGAGTTTTCGGATTACTGGAAGGACATGGTGGCGAGCTTCAAGGAGGCGAACGACAAGGACGTGCCGGCACGGAAACGGCTTGAGGGGAGAATCGGTAACGATACTGATACCGCGACCGACAAGGGGGGGATTGCGAATGCGCGAGCTGCTGACCCACGCGGGGGCGTCGAGGCACGCTCGAGGCACCAGCGGGTCGAGGTCGAGCTCGACGACGGGGAGGTTCTGGGAGACTCTCACGGCGTCTCCGGCGGCAATGACACGTCCCCGACCATGTCTGCGGGTGACTATTACGACAAGTACGACAAGCCCCTCAATGGCAGCACGATGGTGGACAGCACGGACAACGGCAGGACGAAGAAACAACTCGCCACCAGGGACCTGGCCAACTTGGAGACGCGCAACCTGGAGAGAAAACACCGGATGAGCGAACCGGTGAATCGCACCCTGGGCATCATGGCGCACAGGGACATTCAGCTCGAGCGCTTGACCGACACGGGACCGAGCAGAAAGCGTCAACGCCTCGGCACGCCGCACTCCGGCCATGGCGGCGGCGGCTTTTCCGGCTATCTCGCGAGGACGGCCGGGTACTCGGGCAGGAATGTCGGCACGCCGCTCACGGGAGAGCGAGATCTGGCCCTTCCTAGGACGGACACGGCGTCCTTGTCCCTGGAGTTCATGTCGATCGTCTTGCAGAACGAGGAGGCGCTCAAGGCGGAGATCGAGGAGCTTGCTGCGGAGAATAAGCACCTCCGGGGACTCGTCGAGGACGAAGAGCTGGCCCTGGACATCGCTGACGATGACGATGTCGCCGACGCCAAGCGCGAGCGCCGGGCGCGCCAGCGGGCCGAGGAGGTCCTCCGTGCCAGGGAGCAAGAGCTTCGCACGGTGAAGGGATCGCTCAAGAAACTCCAGAACAAGAACAGCCACACGCTCAAGGACCTCGAGCGCGAGGTGGAGGAGTGGAAGGACATCGCAGCCAAGGCCCAGGACGACCTCGAGAAGCAGGCAAAGGCCGCCTTGGACGCCCAGAACGCCAAAGTTGCCCTGCAGGCAGAGAACGCTGGCACAGTGGGCAGATTACAGGGCATCTTGAAGGCGAGGGAGACCGAGCTCAGTCGACATCACGAGGCATGGGGCAAGGCGATGGCGGTCAAGTCCAATGAGGCTGAGCACTACAAGGCTCAAGCCACCATCGCCTACGCCAAGGCGTCGGAGGAACAAAAGAACCGAGTGGTGGTCGAGCAGAAGATGTCCGATGTGCAGCAGGAGCTGTCCGCCGTGCAGCAGAAGCTGTCCATCATGAAAGAGACGTACGACAAACAGAAGGTTCTCATGAAGGAGATGAAGAAGAACGACGTCGCGCGAGTTGAGGCGATCCGCAAGTACACCGCCGAGGTGAACGCCAAGGAGGCGCAGGTCTCCGCCAACATGGAGAAAGCCTTCGAAATATTGGCAGAGTCCCAGCGCATCGCGGACGCCTGGTCGAAACTGCCAGACGGGCTCATGAGTGTCGACCGCATGCTCGAGTTCGAGGACCCCACCGGCAAGGAGGTCGCGAAACTCAAGGGCAAGGCGGCGAAGGATATGTACCTCAGGCTCCGCCCCAGCCAGTGGGTCAACTGCACAATCCAAGGCGCGAAAGGAACGAACGCGGCGCCGAGCAACGACGGGCCGAGCATCACGTGCATCGTCAAGTGCACCACGCCCGCCGTCGGCGACCAGCCGCAGAAACAGGAAGTATTCAACGTCCCGGTCGAAGAGCTCTGCAAGCGCGACTATTGCATGCGCGAGCTGGCGACCTACTTCCTGGGCAAAGCGACAACGAAAGGAGGAAGGCTTACGGAGAAAAGGGTGACCTTTCAAGGGTGACTTCAAGGGATGAAGACCGCTGTTTTTCGTTCATTCAATTGCAACACGATAGATGACCAATCAACCGGTGCTCGTCGTCCCTTCCCCCCCTGCTTCTGCTGCTTCTGCTGCTTCTGCTGCTTCTGCTGCCTCTGCTGCCTCTGCTGCTTCTGCTGCTCCTCCTGCCTCTGCTCGGCCCGCTTCCGCTGCCAACGACTCGATGACCGCGGCGTCCATTCTCAAGGCTTGGAAGTTGCTATTCCGCACCCCCGAAGCCTCTTCCATGGCGCGCCACACCTTTTTCCGCGTCCCAGGTATCCGCCGCGGCTCTTCGTGCAACCGAGTCCCCCGCCAGGTGAGCAGCCCGTAGCTCTTCCCGGCCGCCCCGGACAGGTCCATCTGCACCTTGACCACGTCCCAGAACGAGTCCTCCTGCCACGTCTTCTTCTGCAACCGAGACCCCACCCCGTGTTTCGGCAGCTTGGACAGCACCTCGTAGGCTACAGTCGTCGTTGTCGGAAGGGCGACGGGTGAGCGACCGAATGGGCTGGACTTTGCATCCGGGATTCACGTACCGTTTCGTGCCATGCGGGCCAGCGCGCTTGCCTTCATGATCTCCTGTAGCTCGTTCGGCTCCACGCAGCCGGTGAAGATCGCAAGGTCGCCTTTGTTGACGCAAAATTTCTGCTCTGGGG
>Ga0181584_10003790_pt1 | contig 11503 bp, 7 predicted proteins | sample 071ome_30_FD_132462 | JGI IMG/M metagenome (GOLD analysis project Ga0181584, IMG submission 132462) | Coastal salt marsh microbial communities from the Groves Creek Marsh, Skidaway Island, Georgia - 071406AT metaG (megahit assembly) | ecosystem: Environmental > Aquatic > Marine > Intertidal zone... | reverse complement strand
GCACCGGTCTTCCCGGCGGCAAACCAAAATATTCGATCTTTTCATTGGCTCGCAACGCGGCGAGTTATCATCAGGATTGGCAACGCGCTTGGCGTGCCCCTGACCCTAAAAAAGAATATGATGTGGTGATCGTTGGCGGTGGTGGTCATGGCTTGGCGACCGCTTACTATTTGGCCTCTGTCCATGGTTTGACCAATATCGCGGTGGTGGAAAAAGGCTGGCTTGGCGGCGGCAATACCGGCCGCAACACCACCATCATTCGATCAAATTATATGTGGGATGAATCCGCCGCGATCTATGATCATGCGCTGAAACTGTGGGAAGGGTTAAGCCAAGACTTGAACTTCAACCTCATGTTTTCCCAGCGCGGCGTCTTGACCATCGCTCACAGTTGGGGCGAGTTGCGGGAAATGTCGCGCCGCGTCCACGCCATCCGCCTCAATGGCATTGATAGCGATGTGTTAAGCCCAGAAGAAATCAAAAAGAAAGTGCCGCTGATTAATATTGATCCCTCGATCCGTTATCCGGTGATGGGCGGTTTCTTGCAAAAGCGCGGCGGCACCGCTCGCCATGATGCTGTGGCTTGGGGCTATGCTCGGGCGGCGGATGACCTTGGCGTTGACATCATCCAGAATTGTGAAGTCACGGGCATGATCCGAAAGGGCGGCGCCATCGCTGGCCTAGAAACCACGCGCGGCACCATCAAAGCCAAGAAAGTTGGGGTGGTGGTTGCCGGTCACTGTTCCGTGCTCGGTGAAATGGCCGATATTCGACTGCCGATTGCCAGCCGCCCTCTGCAAGCGCTGGTCTCGGAGCCGATTAAACCTGAACTGGACACGGTGATCATGTCTAACGCGGTGCATATGTATATCAGCCAATCTGATAAAGGTGAGATGGTTCTTGGCGCTGGGGTGGATAAGTACAATTCCTATGCCCAGCGTGGGTCTTTCCCGGTGCCGGAACATATGATCGCGGCGGCGGTCGAATTGTTCCCGATTTTGTCTCGCCTTCGTATGTTGCGTCATTGGGGCGGCATTGTAGACACTTGCCCTGACGCCTCGCCTATTATCTCAAAAACAGATGTACAGGGTCTTTATTTCAATTGCGGTTGGGGAACCGGTGGTTTTAAGGCCACTCCAGGGTCAGGCCATGTCTTTGCTGACCTGATCGCCAATGATCGCCCCAATAAAATCGCCGCCCCTTATGCGCTAGCTCGTTTCCAGACAGGGCTTTTGATTGACGAACACGGCGCGGCTGGCGTCGCGCATTAACAGCCGTAGGAGATCAGATTATGTTAAACATTACTTGTCCTTTTTGCGGCGAACGTGAAGAACTGGAATTTTCCTGTGGCGGAGAGGCGCATATCGTCCGTCCGCTGGCGGAAAACAGCATCACCGATGCGGAATTTGCCGATTACTTATTCCTGCGCGACAACCCCAAAGGGATTTTCCTTGAACGCTGGCGTCATGCGTCGGGCTGCCGCCGTTGGTTTAATATGGTGCGCGACACGGTGAGCCACGAGATCATCGAAATCTACCCCATGGGTGCCATGCCAAAATCCAAGCAAGGACTCGCCGCGTACAAAGCCTCATGGCGTCGTCATACCGCAGCAGAAGCAGCGGCAAAACCTCAAAAGAAGGGGAAATAATATGGTTAAAATCTCCTCATCGACCTCCGCTCTTGGCGGGGCAATGCGCTTGACCTCAGGCGGCCGCATTAACCGCGACAAGCCCCTGACCTTTACCTTTGATGGCAAGACCTATGGCGGGTTTGAAGGCGATACATTGGCCTCTGCTCTGCTCGCGAATGATGTGCATTTGGTAGGCCGCAGTTTCAAATATCACCGCCCCCGCGGCATCATGACCGCTGGCAGTGAAGAACCCAACGCGCTTATCCGCCTTGGCGAAGGGGCTAAAATTGAGCCAAACATTCGCGCCACCCAAATTGAACTCTACCCCAACCTGATAAGCGAAAGCCAAAACCGCTGGCCTTCGCTGAATTTTGATATTGGGGCGATTAATTCGGTCTTCCATCGGATGTTGCCCGCGGCCTTCTATTACAAAACCTTTATGTGGCCTGCGAATATGTGGATGACCTACGAGCATTTCATCCGCAAAGCCGCCGGTCTTGGCAAAGCCGCTGATGATCACAACGACCCTGATCGTTACGAAAAAACCAATGCTCATACCGACGTTTTGGTGGTCGGCGGCGGCGCGTCAGGATTGATGGCGGCGCTCTCGGCTGGCCGCGCAGGCGCGCGCGTTATCATCGCTGATGAACAGCAGGAATTTGGCGGCTGGTTGCTTTCCGAGGCCGACACCACGCTTGACGGCAAAGCCCCTGATGCGTGGATCAGCGCGGCGGTGGCTGAACTTGAAGCCATGGACAACGTCACTTTGCTGAAGCGCACCACCGTTTTTGGTTATATGGATCACAACTACCTGACCATGATGGAGCGGGTGACGGATCACCTTGGCGAAACCCCATCTCATTTACCCCGGCAAAGGATGTGGAAAATCCGCGCCAAGCATGTCATCCTAGCGCAAGGCACCCATGAACGGCCAATGGTCTTTGGCGGCAATGATCGCCCCGGGGTGATGCTTTCATCGGCAGCGCGCAGTTACTTAACACGCTATGGCGTCATGCCGGGGCGTCGTGCTGTGGTTGTTACCAATAACGATGATGCTTATCGCACCGCGCTTGCGTTGGTGGATGCTGGGGTTTACCTCCGCGGCATTATTGATATGCGCCCCGCGCCAGCCACACCTTTGGTCAGCGAAGCCATGCGCCGTGGGATTAATGTTTACCCGAGCCATGCGGTTATCGAAGCGTCAGGCACGCGCCATGTCGGTCGCGTTAAAGTCGCACGCATCAACCCAAAAGATGGCAGCATCACCGACGATCCTTTCTATCTCGATTGCGATTTGGTGGCAATGTCTGCAGGCTTCACGCCAATTGTTAATCTGCATTCCCAAGCCCGGGGCAAACTTGATTGGGACGACAAGCAATTATGCTTCCGCCCATCAACCTATCATGAGAATGCCCAATGCGTTGGCGCCAGCAATGGCCATTTTGATCTTGCCGCCGCGATGGCGGAAGGAGCAAAAGCTGGCGCGGATGCCGCGACAACGGCTGGATATAAATCCGAAGCCGCCCCCGCCCCTCAGGTCAAAGCCCCAGCGCAAGATTACCACCCACAAGCGCTTTGGAAAGTGGTCAGCGACGCCAATCCCGGCGCCGAACCAAAAGCCTTTATCGACTTCCAGAACGATGTCACCGCAAGCGATATTAAACTGGCGGTGCGCGAAGGCTATCATTCGGTCGAACACGTTAAGCGCTATACCACCAATGGCATGGCCACCGATCAGGGCAAAACCTCAAACATCAATGCGCTCGGCATTATCGCTGATCAATTGGGGGATGCGATCCCTAACGTTGGCACCACCACCTTCCGTATGCCGTATACCCCTGCGAATTTTGGCGGTATCGCAGGCCGTGACATCAAAGGGTTGTTTGATCCTGTGCGCGGCACCCGCATGGATGAATGGCACCGTGAGCAGGGCGCAACCTTTGAGCATGTTGGCCAATGGATGCGCGCATGGTACTACCCACAACCCGGCGAAAGCATGGATGAAGCGGTTCAACGCGAAGTCAAAGCTGCCCGCACCACCGCTGGGCTATTGGACGCTTCCACACTTGGTAAGATTGATATTCGCGGCAAAGATGCGGCGGAATTCCTGAACCGAGTATACACCAACGCTTGGCTTAAACTTCCAGTTGGGCGGTGCCGTTATGGCCTGATGCTGAAAGATGACGGCATGATTATGGATGATGGGGTGACGACTCGATTAGGCGAAAACCATTTCCACATGACCACCACCACCAGCGGCGCTGCTAGCGTCCTTGATTGGCTTGAAGAATGGCACCAAACGGAATGGCCGGAACTGGATGTCTACATGACCAGCGTCACTGAACAATGGTCGGTGGCTACGCTATCTGGCCCTAAGGCGAAGGCGATCATGACCAAATTGGGTTGTTCTGTGCCGCTCGATGATGAAAACTTCCCCTTCATGTCGTTCAAAGATGCCACGCTTGCCGGTTTACCGGTACGGATTTTCCGCATCTCCTTTACGGGTGAATTGAGTTATGAGATCAACACACCAGCGCGGCTCGGCCTCGCTTTGTGGAAGAACATCATGGCCGCCGGCGAAGAAGAAGGCATCACCCCATATGGCACCGAAGCCATGCACGTTTTGCGCGCCGAAAAAGGGTTCATCATCGTCGGTCAAGAAACCGATGGTTCGGTCACCCCGCAAGACCTTGGCATGGATTGGATTGTCTCTAAAACCAAGCCTGATTATATCGGCAAACGCGCGCTTGAACGGGCTTCCATGTCGCTCGATAACCGCAAGCAATTGGTGGGTCTTGTCACGGAAAACCCGAAAGACATCATCCCTGAAGGGGCGCATGCGGTGCTTGATCCCAACCAACCGATGCCGATGGATATGCTTGGTCAGGTGACGTCGTCTTACTATTCACCCAATCTCGACAAGTCTATTGCCATGGCGCTGTTGAAGGGCGGGCATAAAATGATGGGCGAAACGGTTTACTTCCCCATGATTGATGGCGGCAAACCGATCAAAGCGACAATCACCACCACCAATTTCTATGATCCGAAAGGAGAGAAGATCAATGGTTAATCTCAAAAACATTCCCGGTCTTTCTGCTCTTCACCATAAAGCCGAATCCAACGCCCCTCAGCCAGAAGGGTCAAAAGGCATTGTGAGCATTCGTGACACTGGTTTGATGGATAAGATTAATTTACGCGCCCAAGCCGATAACGCTGAGGTTCAGAAAGCCGTCAAGCGCGTGGTGGGGGCAGGTATCCCAACAGACGCCAATCGCTTTCATCAAGCGGGGCATCGTTCTATTCTATGGCTTGGCCCTGATGAATGGATGATTTTAGCGGAAAACGCTAGTGCGGATGAGATCATCGCTACCCTTGATGTTCCTCAATCTGGTCATGTGGCGGCAGTGAATGTCAGCGATGCGCTTGGCGGCTTGGTGCTTGAAGGCGCCCATGTTCGCGATATGCTGGCCAAACATTGCGCCATTGATTTCCATCCTCGCGCTTTCACCCAAGGGATGGTGGTGCAGTCGCTTCTGTCCCATGCTGGGGTGGTCATCGCATGCCTTAATGATCATCAATTCATGGTCATCGGCCGCACGTCATTTATGCCTTATATTCTTGATTTGCTGACCGATGCGGCGATTGAATACGGCTATGATTATCAAGCGGCCTAATCGCCAAAGGCGCAAACAGCACAACGAAAAAAACCGGGGATAACCCCGGTTTTTTTGTAATTGGTCAATTGATTTTAATATTCAGCGTTGGGCAATTCTTCCATCCTTTTGGCCTTGAAGGCTTGCAGGGCTTCATCAATCGCTGGGTCAAGATCAGGCGCGACATAATCGGCCAACATCTTGCGGGCGCGGTTTTCGGCTCGCTTGGCGCTTTCAATGCAGCCTTCTGAACTCCATTGCTCAAACGTCGTGTTATCCGCCAGATCAGACCGCCAGAACGCATCCTCAAAATTAGCCTGCGTATGGCTTGAGCCAAGGAAATGCTTGCCTGGGCCTGTTTCGCGGAGAGCACCCATGGCTTGACCGTTTTCGGTAAGGTCAATGCCGCCCACCATCCGTTGCATCATCGTCAACTGATCAGCATCGAGCAGCAATTTCCGATAATCAGCCACGAGGCCACCTTCCATCCAACCCGCGGCATGGAGAACAAAATTCACGCCGCCCATCACCGTTGGTGTAAGGGTATGCGAGGATTCATACGCCGCTTGCGCATCGGCGGTCTTTGAACCCGTCAGCGACCCGCCTGAACGGAACGGAACGCCTAATCGGCGGGCTAATTTCGCACAGCCCAACAGCACATTGGCTGGTTCAGGCGTGCCAAAGGTTGGGGCGCCAGTTTGCATCGACATCGACGAAGCAAAAGACCCGAAGACCACCGGCGTGCCTGGATTGATCAATTGCGCGAAAGCAATTCCACTCATGGCTTCCGCCAAGGTCTGGGCAAGCGTTCCCGCGACTGAAACTGGCGACATGGCACCGGCCAAAATAAACGGTGCGGTGATCACGGCTTGACCTGCCCGCGCATAAGTCTTGAGCGCGCCCAGCATGGTTTCATCCCAAGTCATCGGCGAATTGGCATTGATCAAACTGATCATCACCGCGTTTTGATTGACGAAGTCTTCACCAAACAAGATTTTGGCCATATCAACCGAATCCTGCGCTCGTTCTGCTGATGTAACTGATCCCATGAACGGCTTATCGGAATAGCGCATATGAGTGTAGACCATCTCAAGGTGACGCTTTGGCACCGGCAAGTCCACCGGCTCACATACCCTGCCGCCAGAATGATGCAAGCCAGGGTGCATATAGGATAATTTCACGAAATTCCGGAAATCTTCGATGGTGGCGTAGCGGCGTTCGCCCTCAAGATCACGCACAAAAGGTGGGCCATAAACCGGTGCAAACACCGTGTTGTTGCCGCCAATTTGCACCGAGCGATCTTTGTTGCGGGCATATTGGGTGAATTCAGAAGGGGCGGTGGCGCAAAGACTGCGGCACATCCCGCGCGGAAAATGCACCCGTTCGCCCTGAACATCAGCACCCGCGTCTTTCAGAATAGCCAAAGCTTCTGGATCGTCTTTAAAGTCGATGCCAATCTCTTCAAGGATGGTTTCGGCGTTGTTTTCAATAATTTCAGCGCCTTCATCGGAAAGAATATCCATCACCGGAATTTGGCGGGTGATGTAAGGCGCTGAAACCGCTGAAGAAGCGGCACGGGTTGCGCGGCGCGCATCACGTCCCCCGCCACGACGGGAACGGCGTTCGGTTTGGGCTGCTTCGGTCATGATCTCATCCTTATCGTTAGACGTGTCAATTGGGTTAAGCGCGCAAACGCTCATTAGCAGGATCAAACGGACTTTCAGGGATGATCACCGCGTCATAACGCTTGCCGAGGATATCAATTTCAAAACGTGTGCCTTCAGCATCCAGAGCAGGCGGCACCATGGCCATGGCCAAAGATTTCCCAATTCGGAAGCCATAATTGCCTGAAGTCGCGCGGCCAACCATCTCACCCTTATGGTAGATGGGGTTTCCGCCAATAGCATCGGCATCATCGACATTAAGCACTTCTATGGTCACGAGGCTGTTTTTGAAGCCTTGCTGTTGCCATTCCACCAGCCGATCACGTCCGATGAATGAGCCTTTATTGGGGTGCACAAAGCGTTCAAGATGGGATTCAAAAGCCGCGTATTCAATCGACAATTCGGTGCCCACCATGCGGTAAGATTTTTCAATCCGCATACAATCCATAGCCCGAATACCAAAAGGCTTAATGCCCAAGTCTTGGCCGGCGTCCATCAACGCATCAAAAATGTGATTCTGATATTCGATAGGGTGATGCAATTCCCAGCCCAGTTCGCCAACAAAATTCACCCGCGCCGCCAGGCTTGGGGCGTGGCCAACATTGATCCATTGTGAGGATAGCCATGGGAAGGCTTCGTTGGAAAAATCAAAACGCTTGCTGACCCGTTCCATCAATTCACGGGATTTAGGCCCTGCCACCACCAAAACGCCCATCGCGTTGGTGAGGTTGGTGAATTGAACCGATCCATCTTCCGGCATATGTTTGCGAATCCAATCATGGTCAACCGATTGTAACGCCCCTGCGGACACCACATAAAAACTCTGATCATTTTCGCGTATGATGGTGAATTCAGAATGAACACCGCCAGAAGGCGCCAAAGCATGACAAAGATTAACCCGCCCTACTTTTTTCGGAATCCGATTGGCGATTAGATTATCCAAGAACGCTTCTGCGCCCGGGCCAGAAATCCGTGCTTTGGCAAAAGCCGACATATCCAGCAAGCCAACGTTTTCGGTTGTGTTCTTGACTTCATTGCCAACATGCTCAAACCAGTTGGAACGACGGAAAGACCAATGATCTTCCTGTGCCACCCCTTCAGGGGCAAACCAGTTTGGCCGTTCCCAGCCAAATTTCACCCCAAAGACGGCGCCCAGAGCCTTCATGCGATCATAGCAAGGCGTGGTGCGTAAGGGGCGTGCGGCTTCCCGTTCTTCATCAGGGTAATGAATGGTGAAGACATTGGCATAGGCTTCTTCGTTTTTGTCGATGAGGTAACTTTCCGTGGCGTAATTGCCATAACGGCGAGGGTCAACGCCTGTCATATCAATGGTAGGCTCACCTTCGACAATCCATTCGGCCAATTGCCAGCCTGCTCCGCCCGCCGCCGTCACGCCAAAGGAATGACCTTCGGACAACCAGAAATTCTTCAATCCCGGGGCTGGGCCAATAATGGGGTTGCCATCAGGCGTGTAAGCAATCGCGCCATTATAGACTTTCTTGACGCCCACTTCGCCAAAGGCTGGCACACGGAACATCGCGGATTCAATATGATCTTCGATGCGCTCCAAATCTTCTTGGAACAATTCATATTCGCTATCGGCGCTCGGGCCATCCACATAGCAAACCGGCGCGCCATATTCATAAGGGCCAAGGATCAATCCGCCGGCTTCTTCGCGCATATACCAGCCATTATCACTATCCCGCAAAACGCCCATTTCAGGCTCGCCTGCGGCGTGGCGGGCTTTGATATCCGGATGCGCTTCGGTGACGATATACTGATGTTCAACAGGGATCACTGGCACATTGAGGCCAACCATCGCGCCAGTCTTACGGGCAAAGTTGCCGGTGCAGGACACCACATGTTCACAAGTCACCACGCCTTGATCGGTGGTAATTTCCCATTCGCCGCTAGCGGTGCGTTTGATGGATTCCACGGTTGTGTTGCGGTAGATGGTGGCGCCCATATCGCGAGCGCCTTTCGCCATGGCTTGGGTCAAGTCAGCCGGCTGAATATAGCCGTCGCCAACATGCTGAATCGCGCCCAGCAAGCCTTCGGTATTGCACATTGGCCATACGTCTTTGACCTGTTCTGGCGTCAAGCGCTTAACATCGACGCCAATCGTGTCGGCAACGCCAGCATATTGCATGTATTCATCCCAGCGGTCTGGAGTTGACGCGAGACGAATGTTTGAAACTTGGCGGAAACCAACATTTAATCCAGTTTCGGCTTCCAGTTTTTGGTAGAATTCCACAGAATACTTATGCACCTGCCCCACGGAATAGGACATATTGAAGAGCGGCAAAAGACCAGCAGCGTGCCATGTTGACCCAGAGGTCAGTTCCTTGCGTTCAATCAAGATGCTGTCGGTCCAGCCTTTCTTGGCCAGATGATAAAGCATGGAAACGCCAACGACGCCACCACCGATTACAACTGCACGAGCCTGTGTTTTCATCACCTTCTCCTTAAACATCATGCCGTTGGAAAACCTGTTGAGATTTCCCAAAACTGATGTTGAAACGAGGCCATTGGCCTGTTCAAACCAAATTGATTTCTGCTCAGGGTTTTCCCTGACCAGATGCGCATTATTTTAATCAGGAGAGGCGCGCCAAAGCGTCCATCAAACGACCAACATCATGTCAGAATAGACAAATGCTTAGGGATAAAGTCGTATCGCTTGCCATTTTACGCCTTCTTGCGTGAAACGAAAGCGATCATGCAAACGAGATTCGCCATCAATCCAAAATTCGATTTCACGAGGGATCAGGCGGTAACCGCCCCAATAAGGCGGGCGTGGCGGGTTGTCGGGATAAGTGTTGCTAAAATCTTGGACACGATCCGCTAAGGTTTGGCGGTCTTCAAGGGGGCTAGATTGATCAGATGCCCATGCGCCGATGCGGCTGCCATAAGGGCGGGAGTTGTAATAAGCATCAGAAGTGGCATCATCTAGGCGCTCAACACGCCCCACCAATCTGATTTGACGGCGCAGGGATTTCCAATGAAAGCACATGGCGGCTTTGCCCGTGGCGTCAAGTTCACCTGCTTTGCGGCTGGTGTAATTGGTGTAGAAATGCACCGCGTCATCATCACGGCCTTTCATCAGCACCACGCGCACCGAAGGAAACCCATCTTCAGCCACCGATGCCAGCGCCGCCGCGTTGGGGTCATTGATCTCATGCTCAGTGGCTTCCGCCAACCATGCATCAAGCAGATCAAAGGGATTATTGCCTCGCGGATCAAACATGGGAATGTCCTTTTCAGTCGTTGTTTTTATTGAAATAGTATCTTTGTGACGCCTTGCCAAGGTTGTGTCGCGCCTTCTGTAGCCCGTTGCGCATTTTTGCCACAGGATGGCCACAAAATTTGGGTTTAATGAACCATAGGAAGACTGTGTGATTTATGATAATCATAACTAGTATGTCCTGAGAATGGAGCAAAATGATGAACATCTCTTCACCTCGGAAACTCACTTTATGGAAGAGAACCACAACCAGCGCATTAGCCTTGTCGATTGGCATAATGACGATGGCAACCCTGCCTTGGCAAGCCATGGCGGATCAAACCGCCATCCGAACAATGACGGGAACGGTCAATAGCGTTGAAATCTTGACCTCTAGTTACATTCGCAAAACCCCCGTATCAGAACGGGTCTGCCGGATCGAAGACGTGCCGATTTATGGTCAAGATCAAAACAGCGGCGAAGACACCGAATTGGGCAGCATGATTATTGGCGGCTTAATTGGTTCCGCCGTGGGCAATAAATTAACCGACGCTGATGGTGCTGGCGCATTTGGTGCGGTCACTGGCGCCATCCTTGGCCGCGAACATAATAAAAGTAAGCAAAAATCCGCCAAAATCGTTGGTTATCGCCAAGAAGAAGTCTGCACGATTGAAAAATCCGTCCGCGAAGAACGGATTGAGGAAGTCACTGGCTATCGGCTGACTGTTGACGTTGATGATGAGATCGTCACCTTGAAATCAAGTCAACGTTACGATGTGGGTGATTTAATCAATATCCGCACCCGCACCACCTATTCCCTGAACTGATTTTCCCCAATAACCGCAAGTTTTTATGGGAAAAGTCATAAGGTTAACAAAGGCCGCGCTGGACGCGGCCTTTTTTGATGTGTAAATTAACAACATTGAATTTTTACCTTTTTTTGAACTTTTTTCTCAAAGGGACACCAACATGGCGAATACATCGGATCTTCTCAAAGGCAAGCGCGGTCTCATTATGGGAGTGGCTAACGATCGGTCGATTGGATGGGGTATCGCCAAAGCGGCGGCGGATGCGGGCGCAGAACTGGCCTTCACCTATCAAGGCGAAGCGCTGGAAAAACGTGTGCGCCCCTTGGCCGAAGGCGTAGGCTCGTCGATTGTTTTGCCTTGTGATGTGACCGATGAAGCCAGCATGGATGCGGTGTTTGCCGAATTGGAAAAAACCTGGGGCAAACTTGACTTCATGATTCATGCCATCGCCTATTCCGACAAGGATGAACTGAAAGGCGAATATGTGGACACCACCCGCCAAAACTTCATGAATACCATGGATATTT
>Ga0181584_10003786_pt1 | contig 11518 bp, 8 predicted proteins | sample 071ome_30_FD_132462 | JGI IMG/M metagenome (GOLD analysis project Ga0181584, IMG submission 132462) | Coastal salt marsh microbial communities from the Groves Creek Marsh, Skidaway Island, Georgia - 071406AT metaG (megahit assembly) | ecosystem: Environmental > Aquatic > Marine > Intertidal zone... | reverse complement strand
CAAGCATCAAACTAGATATATTTTTTTTGAAATCTTTAAGTCTTTTATCAGAATATTTGTTTATAGGTACATGATTAGCAGTTCTAGTTGCAGACAATAACACGGTATCACTTGTTGATGTGTCACTGTCTACAGTAATAGAATTAAAGGTTTTTTCATTTTCTATTTCAAGTATTTTTTGCAAGACGTTAGATGGTAAGTTTGCATTAGTAAATATAAACCCTAGCATAGTCGCCATATTAGGCGCAATCATACCTGATCCTTTCGCAATACCAACTATTTCTATTTTAGCATTATCAATTTTACACGTCCTTTTGGCTATTTTGGGAAATGTATCGGTTGTTTTAATTGCTTTGGCGGCTTCTGACCAATTAGGTGGATCATAAGGAGATAAATTTTTTATATGATTAATAATTTTACTAGAATCTAACTGTTCTCCAATAACTCCTGTTGAAGCTGTATAGACTTGATTAATGTTACAATTTAATTTGTAGGAAAGAAATTTTCTAATTTCTAGAACAGTTTCCTCACCTTTTTCTCCGGTAAATGCATTTGCATTTCCAGAATTGACAACCATAGCTCTAACAGTGGATTGCTCTTCAGAGTTAAGACAATCCCTACACTGGTTGACAGATGCACTCGAGGTTAGAGATTTTGTAAAGACTCCAGCTACTGAAGATGCTTTTTCAAATTCAATTAAAAGTAAATCATGCTCATTGTTAGGTGATTTTTTAATACCAGAAAAACAAGTTGATATTTTTAAATTTTGAAAGCTTGTATATTCATTCATTCTATTATCAAACATATTGATTATTGAGCATTTTACTTGTTTACTTTTTTTACAATGTCTTCAAAGTTAATTATTTTAATTTTTTGATTATTCCTAATTTCATTTTCAAGGTTTGAAAGTGAAATTTTTGTGATTTTGTCAATAATATTTTGTTTAATTTCTTCTAATTTTTTGGGTTTTGCATCCCTGATATCATTTAACTTAATAATATGAAACCCAAACTTAGTTTTGACTGGATCTTGAGAAATCTCTCCTTTTTCTAATGAAAAAGTAGCTTGTTCAAACTCCTTTACCATTTGACCTGGGCCAAACCAACCTAAGTTACCTCCATTTTTACCAGAAGGACCAGTTGAATGAGTTTTAGCTAATTCGGAGAATTTGGCTTTATTATTAATTTTTTTTATAATAGCTCTAGCTTCCTCATTGTTTTTAACAAGAATATGGCTGGCATTTGCTTCTTTAAATGTCTGGAATGATTTAAGATAATTATTATAGAAGGTTTTTATTTTTTCTTCTTTAGTCTCATTTTTTATATAATTATTAAGCCAATATTTTGCCAAGATCTTGTCTTGGCTTTTTTTAACTAAGTTTATCACCTTTTGATCTAAATCTAACTTTTCATTATAAGCTTGCTTAGTTATCAGATATTGATTGATTAATTCGTTTACAACTCTTGGATAAATTTCAGGCAATGGCTTTTTTTTAATGTTTTGAGGTAATGTATTGATCACGTTCAGAACATCTTGAGCGGAAATGATATGGTCATTAACTTTAGCTGCAACAATATTATTGAGATCCTTTGCTGAAGCGGCAGTTATTGACAAAGTAAGAATTATTTTAGCAACAAGAAAAATTATTTTAAAAGAAGACATTTAGGTATATTCCAATTATAAAGTTACTTTATTTATAGATTTTTTTATAATCTTTACAAGGGTTGATCTTTTCTACTCACATTAATAAATAAGATGTACACACGATAGTACCATTGGAGAACTTTAAATGTTCAGCAAAATAACATCTAGATTTTTTGGGTCAGCTAATGATAGGCAAATTAAAAAATACAAACCCACAATTGATATTATTAACAAGCTAGAAAAAAACTTTGAATCTCTTTCAGATAATGATTTAAAACTCAAGACAGTTGAGTTCAAAAAAAGACTTTCCGATAAAGAGACAATTATATCTGTTTTACCTGAGGCTTTTGCTGTTGTTAGAGAAGCAGCAAAGAGGACATTAAATCAGAGACATTTTGATGTACAATTAATGGGCGGATTAGTTCTTCATGAAGGTAAAATTGCTGAAATGAAAACAGGAGAGGGTAAAACCTTAGTCGCTACATTAGCTTGTTATTTAAATGCATTAGAGGAGAAGGGCGTTCATGTAGTAACAGTTAATGATTATTTGGCAAGAAGAGATTCCCAATGGATGGGACAGATTTATAATTTTTTAGGCGTTTCAGTTGGGTGCATTATATCTGATATGGATGATAATGAACGAAGAGCCGCATATAACTGTGATATAACATATGGGACTAACAACGAATTTGGATTTGATTATCTGAGAGATAATATGAAGTATAGTCTCGAAGAGATGGTTCAGAGACCTTTTAATTTTGCTATTGTTGATGAAGTGGATTCAATTTTGATTGATGAGGCTAGAACACCGTTAGTCATTTCAGGTCACTCTGAGGATTCCTCTGTTTTATACAATTCAATTGATAAATTTATACCTTTACTCAAAGAAAATGACTATGAACTAGATGAAAAACAAAGAACCTGTAACCTAACAGACCAAGGTATAAATAATATTGAAAAAGCTTTGATTTCTGAAAAAATAATGGAAAATGGAAGTCTTTTTGATGTTAAAAACGTGTCATTGTTGCATCATATAAATCAGGCTTTAAGAGCCCATAAGTTATTTAAGAAAAATACACATTATATGGTTAGAAATGACAATGTAATTATTATTGATGAGTTCACAGGTCGCGCGATGGAAGGTCGACGTTTTGGAGAAGGTCAACATCAAGCTATCGAGGCTAAGGAAAAAATAACAGTTCAACCAGAAAATCAAACTTTAGCGAGTGTTACTTTTCAGAATTATTTTAGAATGTACCCAAAGCTATCTGGAATGACTGGTACGGCTCTTACCGAAGAAGGCGAGTTCTCTGAAATTTATAGTTTATCTGTTATTGAAATTCCTACAAATTTAAAAGTTGCTAGGATTGATAGTAATGATGAAATTTACAAGACTAACGAAGAAAGAGATCAAGCTGTTGTGACTCTTATTGAAGATTGCCAAAAAAATCAACAGCCTGTTTTGGTTGGAACCGTTTCAATTGAAAAATCTGAAATATTATCAAAATTATTAGAAGCAAAAAATATAAAACACGAAGTTCTAAATGCAAAATTTCATGAACAAGAAGCTCAAATAATTGGTTATGCTGGCCTCCCAGGTGCTGTAACTATAGCTACAAATATGGCCGGTAGAGGCACTGATATTCAGTTAGGCGGAAATTTAGAAATACGAAAAACTAAAGAGATTGGTGATTCAGATATTAATGATGAGAATTTTGAAAAATTAAAAACTGATATAGAAGATAAGAAAACAGTGGCTCTAGATGCAGGTGGTTTGTTTGTGATTGGTACAGAACGACATGAAAGTAGAAGAATCGATAATCAACTCCGAGGAAGAACAGGAAGACAAGGTGATCCAGGAAGCTCCAAGTTTTTACTTTCATTGCAAGATGATCTGATGAGAATATTTGGCTCAGAAAGACTAGAGACAATGTTAGGCAAGCTTGGTTTAGAAAAAGGTGAGGCCATTATTCATCCTTGGATTAATAAAGCGGTTGAAAAAGCTCAAAGTAAAGTTGAAGCTCATAATTTTGAAATAAGAAAACAATTATTAAAATTTGATGATGTCATGAATGATCAAAGAAAAGTCATTTTTGATCAAAGAAAAGAAATAATGAAGTCTAATGACATTAGCGAAATGATTACAGATATGAGGCATCAGGTAATAGAGACGTTAGTTTATAATTCTATTCCTGAAGAAAGTTATCATGATGAATGGGACGTAGACACTTTAACCGTTGAAAGTAAAAATTTTTTAGGTATCGAAGTTCCAATAAGTGACTGGGTTAAAGAAGATGGAATCATTGAAAAAGAGATAATTAATAGATTAATTGAGTTTTCAGATGCTTTTATGGCAGAGAGAGCTGTAAAATTCGGTATTGAAATTTTTAGACAAGCAGAAAAAACATTATTATTACAGGTATTAGACCAAGGTTGGAAAGACCATCTATTAGTGCTTGATCAATTAAGACAATCAATAGGTTTAAGAGCTTATGCACAAAAAGATCCATTAAATGAATATAAAAGGGAATCTTTTGAACTATTTGAAGGGATGCTTGATAAATTGAGAAAGACTATTACATCAGTGCTCTCTCATATTGAAATACAAACAGAACAGGCAATGGAACAAGAGAACTCAAACGTAATTAGACATTCAGATAGTAATAAAAAAATACAGAGAAATGCAATTTGTCCATTGTGTGACTCAGGTAAAAAATACAAACATTGTTGTGGTAAATTTTAAGAAAAATGATCAAATATAAATTGAGATGCAAATCTATTTATTGTTCGAAAGAGAATGAATTTGAAGCTTGGTTTCAAAATATAGAATCTTATGAAAAACAAAAAAAATTAGGTTTGTTGAGTTGTCCAACCTGTGGTGGAGAGGATGTAATAAAATTATTAACTACACCAAATTTAAATAAATTATCAAACGGTGCTTTGGATAATAATAAACAACAAAACAACTTAGATGTTAGTAAGAAAACTCAAGATTTGCAGCAAAAACTAGATCTAAAAAACATCACTACATTCTTGAGAACTCTTAAAAAAGAGGTTCAAAAAAATTCAACTTATGTTGGTAATGAATTCGTTAAACAAGCTAGGTCAATGAACCAGGGTAAAATAAAAGAAAAACCAATACATGGTCATGGCACTCAAAAAGATATTGAAGAGTTACAAGAAGAAGGAATTAATGTCCTTAATATACCATGGGTGGCAGATGATCATTGAGTCATAATTTGATGCCTGCTGCTCCATAATTAACTCCTAAATTAGGCATTAAAATAAAGTCTCCTAACTCTTTTTTTGATATATCTTGAGTTCCAAATGTAGGTAAAAACCCTGTAAAACTATCTAGTACTATATTATATTTTTCAGCCTCTAGGGTAAGTTGTTCGGGAGAAATAAATTTCTCAGGGTCATGAGTGTCATGAGGAAGGATTTTCATAATATCTTCTGCTAAAAATTTTGCCAAAAATGTTCCCATAAAAGACTTATTTATAGTTGTAAATATTATCAGCCCTCCTGGTCTACATAAGTTTGATATATCTGATAAAAAAATATTTCTGTTATTCACGTGTTCTATAACTTCTGAAGCAATAACTATATCAAAACTATTAACAAACTTTTTTTTGTTAGATTTAAGAAGCTCCCCTGTTGAAATACATTTATAATCAATTTCCAAACGACTTTTTATTGCGTGTTCCGTAGCTATTTTTATTGCTTTGTCTGAGACATCAATTCCTGTAACTTTTGCTCCCAGTCTAGTTAAACGCTCGGATAAAATTCCACCGCCGCAACCAATATCCAAACATTTAATGCCGCATAAGTAACTAGGCTCATCTTGTAAATGATCAATTATTCGAACCGCATTGGTTTTAATAAATTCAATTCTGGCATTTGACATTTTATGCAAAGCAGAAAAAGGACCTGACTTATTCCACCATTGGTTGCTTAATAAAGAAAATTGTTCTATTTCTCTTTTGTCTACTGTATTAGTCATATTATAATTTTGTATTTAAGGTAAACATAATTGAAGGTAACAGAAATTTGAATATTGTGGTATTGAAATTTGGGGGTACCTCTGTTGCAGATGTTCCTCAAATCAAGAAAATTTCTTATAAAATAAAGTCTGAAGTAGATAAAGGTAATAAAGTTATTGTTGTTGTGTCTGCAATGTCTGGCGTTACCAATAATTTAATTGAGTTAGTAAATAACACCTCAGAGTTAGCTCCATATTCAGAATATGATGTTGTGTTATCTTCTGGAGAACAAGTCACAGCTGCGTTACTAACTATAGCGCTTAATAACTTAAATATAAAAGGACGATCTTGGTTAGGCTGGCAAGTCCCAATAATTACAGAAAATACCTATGGTAAAGCAGTTATTGAAGAAATAAAAACATTAAATATTTTAGAATCTTTCAAGAATAATGAAGTAGCAATTATTTCGGGATTTCAGGGTATTTCTTCTGAGAACAGAATTACAACTTTAGGTAGGGGGGGGTCTGACACTTCTGCAGTTGCTATTGCGGCTGCATTTAGCGCAGAACGTTGTGATATTTATACTGATGTAGACGGAGTTTACACAACTGATCCAAGAATAGTTAAGAGTGCCAAAAAACTTGAATCTATAACATATGAAGAAATGTTAGAGCTGGCATCACAAGGTGCAAAGGTTTTGCAGACTAGATCTGTGGCGTTAGGAATGAAATATGGTGTTAATCTAAGAGTCCTTAGCAGTTTTGAGGATCTTCCTGGAACGCATATATTGAAAGAGGGTAGTTATATGGAAAAATCAGAAATAAGTGGAATTGCACACAGCTTGAATGAAGCAAAGGTAACATTGTCAGGGGTTCCTGACAAACCAGGACAGGCTGCACAAATATTTAGTGCCTTGGCCGATCATTCGATAAACGTGGACATGATAGTTCAATCTTCATCCATCAATGAGGGTTCTACAGATATAACTTTCACTATACCAGAAACAGATTTGAAATTAGCAGAAAGAACAATAAAAAAAACCCAAGAAAAAATAGGTTTTAAAAAATTTATAAGCGAAACGAATGTAGTAAAAATCTCTGTAGTTGGAAATGCAATGAGAACTCAATCAGGTGTCGCAAAAACAATGTTTGAGACTTTAGCCAAGAATCAAATTAATATTCATGTCATATCTACGAGTGAAATAAAAATTTCAGTTTTAATCTCATCAGATTATTATGAATTAGCGATGAGATCTTTGCATTCGGCATTTGGTCTAGATGCATAATTTTCTTAAATTAAAATAAACTAAGGTTTAGACGTAAAAACAAATATTGATTTTAAGTAAATCACGTTATATTATAGTTCTTTTTTGGGGATATGATGTCTATCAAAAGTGAAAAAAGCAAACATAATTCCTCGTCTAATAATCCTAAAATTGATGACACAAATTTGGCTAATGTGCTAAATGAAGTTTTTGATAATGGGGAACTTTCTTCAGTTGGACAAGTCTGTCAAGATACTAGATTAAAAAAAGGATTAACATCTCAACAAGTATCTGCTTCTCTTAAAGTGAAATTAAAAGTTATTAAGGATTTTGAAGATGGTAATGATATAGATTTACCAAGTTTAGCCTACAAGGTAGGGTTTGTAAGGTCATATACTCGTTTCTTAGGCTTAGATAGCAATCTCTTGGTAGAAGAGTTCAAAAGCTCTCTTGAAAATTCTCATTATAAAGAACAACATAACTTTTTATCACCTATTAATAATAATAACAAAATTTTACCTGTTGGGACTGTTATTTCTCTTCTAATTGCAACTCTTGTCTATTCAGGATGGTATTATAGTGATAGGAAGGATACAAACATTGCTTCAAATACAAACATAAAACAAAAAATAGAAAAACCAGAATTCAGTAACAATTTAAATTATGAGATAATTGAAGAAAATTTTGTTAATAACACTAACATAAAAAGTAATGAAAATTTTGCTGATAAAAAAGAAATATTAGTTCAAAATGAATTTGTAGAGCCTATTAAGAAAATTTTAAAGAATGCTGACACAATTCTTGAAACAAAAAAAACCAAAGATAATTTTCAGGAAAGTACTAATAATAAGATTAATGAATTATCCGCTAAGGCTAATATAAGAGATCCCAAAACTGAGATGGTTCTAAAGTCTTCGGGAAACAGTTGGGTAGAAATTGAGGATATGAATGGTAGCATTTTATTTGCAAGACTTATGAGGCCAGGTGAGACTTTTATTGTTCCAAATATTAATGGATTAACTATTAATACAGGTAATGCAGGAGTTTTATCTCTATCACAGGGTAATTCTTTTCTAGCAAAACTTGGTGAAGTTGGTGAAATAATCACTGCGAAACCATTGAATATTAAATCATTCTCAAATATAACAAATATAAATTAAATCGATACTAGTATAGTCATATAAACCCACTCACTATAAAATTTGAGAATTCTCATGAATATAAGGCCTTTTAGGCATATTGAACGAAGAAAATCTAGGAAAATTAAAGTTGGAGACGTTTTTGTTGGTGGAGATGCTCCTATCACAGTTCAAACGATGACAAATACTTTAACCACTGATGTTGACGCAACGTTAGAACAAATTTTTAAATCTGTTGAGGCAGGAGCAGATATAATAAGGATTTCTTGTCCAGATAAAGACTCAACGAAAGCCTTAAAAAAAATAGTTGAGGTTTCTCCAGTACCAATAGTTGCTGATATACATTTTCATTATTTAAGAGCTATCGAAGCAGCTGATGCAGGTGCTGCTTGCTTAAGAATTAATCCGGGAAATATTGGTGATATAAATAAAGTAAGAGAGGTAATTGCTTGTGCAAAGCAAAACAGAAGTTCAATTCGTATTGGAGTTAATGCAGGTTCTTTAGAAAAAGATATTTTAGAAAAATATGGTGAGCCTACACCAGATGCGCTAGTAGATTCGGCTTTAAAACATATAAAAATTCTTCATGAGCATGATTTTTATGAATATAAGGTAAGTGTAAAAGCCTCTGATGTTTTTCTGTCTGTAGCGGCTTACGCAAAACTTGCTCAAATAGAAGATTGCCCATTGCATATTGGAATAACAGAAGCTGGCAGTTTAAGATCAGGAACGGTAAAATCATCAATAGGGTTAGGAAATTTATTGTGGTCTGGAATAGGAGATACTATTAGGGTTTCTCTTTCAGCTGATCCAGAAGAAGAAGTACGTGTTGGCTATGAGATGCTTAAATCATTAGGTTTGAGAAGAAGGGGAGTCACAGTAATTTCTTGTCCTTCCTGTGCTAGACAACAGTTTGATGTAATAAAAACTGTACAAGAGGTTGAAGAAAGATTGCAACATATAACTCAGTCTATAACGGTTTCTATTATTGGTTGTGTGGTAAATGGTCCTGGTGAAGCTAAGGAAACTGATATTGGATTAACTGGTGGTGGCAAGGGTACCCATCAGATCTATGTTAATGGCATTACAGACCACATAATTAAGAATGAGAACGTAGCTGATTATATTGTTAAATTTGTTGAAAGTAAAATTGCAGATTTAAATTAAATACTAATAAAAAAATTATAATTCATAGGGTTAGAATGGATAAACTTAGAACAGTTAGAGGTGTAAATGATTTGTTGCCTGAAGTTTTAGATAAACATAATCAAGTTATTGAAACTGCCTTAAAAATATCCAACCAATATTGTTACTCTCAAATAGAAACGCCAATTTTTGAATTTTCAGAAATTTTTAAAAAACCTCTAGGAATATCAAGTGATATTGTAACAAAAGAAAATTATATTTTTAAAGACCGCAGTGATGATGAGCTAATGTTAAGGCCAGAAGGTACATCTGGTGTTGTTAGAGCTTTTTTAAATGCTGGGTTAATACAAGATGTTCCTAAACGTTTTTCATATTATGGCCCTATGTTTAGATATGAAAGACCACAGAAAGGAAGGCTAAGACAATTCAAACAATTTGGGGTAGAATGCATAGGTTTAAGTAATCCGATGGCTGATGTAGAGGTTATATCTCTTGGAAAAGATTTTTTACTAAAATTAGGACTGCTTAACTCAACAAAACTAAAAATAAATTCTTTGGGAGATTCCGAAAGTAGACTGAATTACAGAAAATTTTTAATAGAGTATCTTAATGATTATAAGACAGAACTTTCTAATGATAGCATAAATAGATTATCTCAAAACCCACTAAGGATACTTGACTCAAAAAATGAGAGTGACAGAAAAATAATTTTTAATGCCCCAAATATTTTAGATTATTTAAACCAAGAATCTAAAGATAAGTTTCAAATAGTTACTGAAGGACTAGATGTATTAGGGATTAAATATGATATAGATAAAAATTTAGTTAGGGGGTTAGATTATTACTGTCATACGGCATTTGAATTTATTACGGATGAATTAGGAGCTCAAGGGACTGTTCTTGCTGGAGGGAGATATGATGGTTTATCTAAAATGTTAGGTGGACCAGATACTCCCGGTGTTGGTTGGGCAGCGGGTATAGAAAGACTATCTTTATTGGTACCAAGTCATTTTAACAATAACCCTGATGTTGTTTTATTAGGTGTTTCTGACGAATTTAATTTCTCACTTTTATCTTTTATGGAACCACTCATTAACGCAGATTTGAAAGTAGAAATTTTATACACAGGCAGTATGTCTAAAAAGTTTAAAAGAGCTAATAAAATCAATGCCTCCTTTGCGATTATTTTAGGTGAAGAGGAAGTGAAAATGAAAATATTAAAGCTTAAAAATCTTATTACAGGCACAGAAGAACCTGTGAATATTAGAGAAGCAGTAAATGTTATTAAGACTTTTTTGAATAAATAGTTGGAGTAGTCTTTGAGTCTAAAAAAAAATATTGATAAAATTATTTATCGAGAGAGTGAAATAGAAAAATTACTAGTTAATTCTTCTTTACTCAAACCTAATGAGTTAGCTGAATTATCAAAAGAATTATCAGACATAAAGCTAATTACAGATTTAGCCAAAAAAAAAGATGAAATGGTTAAAGAGCTATTAGATCTCAGTGAAGTTTTAAATGACAAAAACGCTGATGAGGAAATAAAGGTTATTGCCTCTGAAGAATTTAGTAATTTAAAAGAAGCCGTCAATAATCTTGAAAGAGATATTCAATTTGCCTTATTGCCAAAAGATAAAGATGATACTCGAAATGTTATTATTGAAGTTAGAGCTGGGACAGGTGGCGATGAAGCCGGTTTGTTTGCCTCAGATCTTTTTGCGATGTATGAAAAACTATCCATTAAACATAAATGGAAATTCGAAGTTATGGAAGTTTCAGAGACTAGTGTTGGTGGTTATAAAGAGGCGCAAGCAAATATAATCGGGAATGGTGTTTTTGGAAGATTAAAGTTTGAATCAGGTGTTCATAGAGTTCAAAGAGTGCCAACAACAGAGACTAGTGGTAGAATTCATACATCAGCTGCAACCGTGGCTGTTCTTCCAGAAGTTGAAGATTTAGAAATTTCAATTGAAGATAAAGATCTAAGAGTTGATGTTTTTAGATCTAGTGGGCCTGGTGGGCAGTCAGTAAATACAACGGACTCTGCTGTAAGAATTACCCATTTACCATCAGGAATTGTGGTTAGTCAACAGGATGAAAAATCACAACATAAAAATAGAGCAAAAGCAATGAAGATACTTCAATCTAGGTTATATGAATCTGAAAGAAAAAAGCAGCAAGATGAAAGATCTTCATCAAGAAAAAATCAAGTTGGTTCAGGTGATCGGTCTGAGAGAATAAGGACATATAATTTTCCTCAGGGGAGAGTTACAGATCATAGAATTAATTTAACACTTCATAAATTAGATAAAGTCTTAAATGGTGAAGCCCTTGATGAGCTT
>Ga0181584_10003782_pt1 | contig 11528 bp, 11 predicted proteins | sample 071ome_30_FD_132462 | JGI IMG/M metagenome (GOLD analysis project Ga0181584, IMG submission 132462) | Coastal salt marsh microbial communities from the Groves Creek Marsh, Skidaway Island, Georgia - 071406AT metaG (megahit assembly) | ecosystem: Environmental > Aquatic > Marine > Intertidal... | reverse complement strand
TGAATTCGATCTGTTGCCTGCAGCGCTCAGCCTTATCGCGGTCAGCAAAGTAGCGCTTCACAACCAGGCCAGCTTGCGTGGTTCCAGTGACCAGCCAAGCCTTCTTGCCATTGCTGTAAGTGTAGCGACGAAGGCTAAAATGAGATCATGCGCGAGGCATGAAAGTATTTTTAGTGACTACAAGCGAAAAACGCAGACAGCAAAAAGACATGTGAAAAGTCTCACAAGGGGTAGTCCAGGTGGTTTTGGCGACATCAAGGCACAAAAAAACCCCTGTGTTTGCAGGGGTATTGGAGTGGTCGGTATTTATTAATGGCGGAGAGAGCGGGATTCGAACCCGCGGTCGCAGTTATCCCACGACGACGGTTTAGCAAACCGTTGCTTTCGACCACTCAGCCATCTCTCCGCCCGGGTCGGGAGAGACAATGAACCCGTAATTGGGGGCCTGCGCAAGGAAAAACGTCCATCAGGTTTCAGATGAAGAATGCTCCAGAGATGAGCTTTCCTATCACAGACCCCCATTGGGGTTTTGGAAGAGCTGGGAGAGGCCTTTCTTTGATTATTCTCTCTCCACGCCAGCCCGGAAAAATTGAGCGGGTTGATCGCGATCCAAAGCCCAGCTCAACGTGTGCGACGGCTCGGTGAGAACACCGGTTTCCCGAGGTTCCCAGGTCACAAGATCGACCGAGCTTTCAATCCTGTAGAAATCACCCTTGTTACCCACCACATCAATTGCCAAGGTAGGGTTCCCAGTGTCGCCATGCTTCCAGTGAATACCGCCAACCTGAGCCAGGGATAGGGTGTCATCATCCAGAATCCTTCCTTCAAGGGTGGCATCACCCAGCAAAGCCTCGCCAGCAAAGGCTCGCACCTCTGCTATCAGCACTTCATCGCCTTCGACCAGCCGATCCTTCATCGTCTCCAGATACACCCGGCCATGCGACTCATTCGAGGCCAAGACCAAGGAATTTTCGTTCACAAAAAAATCCTCTTCAGGGACAGCATTACCTGACCAAAAGACCTGCAAGTGGACGGGATGGGTGAGATCTCCACCTCGCTCCCACTCGAACCAGGCCGTCGCACCCGCCCCTTCTGGGAAGGCATCTGTTAAAGGCCGAATCTGAATGGTTGGGGTGAGAGAGGCCGTCTGTCTGGGAAGATCTCCAAAGTCATCGGTAATGGTCAGTTGATCCACCCAGATACCTCCCAACCCCGAAGCCTGACGGAAGGCAAATTGATGAATGCCACGAGGAATGGCCACATCCTCTGCGAGGAGAGTCAAATCCGTTTCCTGGGCAGGATTCAACCCCAACCGACTCAGGCCACTTCGAGCATGATAACTCATCACCACCTGAATGGGCTCATTCAAGGCAAAGGGCTCGGTCCACCAGGTCACCTCCGACGACTTGGAGGCACCATTGGCTACCCCAAGTCGAAATCCCTCACCCTCTTCCTCAGCCGCCACAAAGAGTCGGCCACGGTAAGTCGAAGAGCCCCCGCCACGAAAGTGGGCAAAGTAAGCGCCCGCCTTGGAAGGTTTATCCGTCACCTTGAGTGTCATCATGAGGTAGAGAATGTCTTCTGATTCGTCGTCGAAGTGGCGATCCCCAAGCGCGATGGCCACATCCTCACTTTGTTTGGAGGAGAGCTGCAACCAGCCCTGGGCTTGTTGTAAATCTCCCTCGGTGCCACTGGTATGCAACCAAGCTGAATCAGATTGATTCAACAAGGCCCCGGGGCCACCGTCGAAGGTCTCGTGAACCAGGATTTCGCCATGCAGTCGCTGGCTTTGCGATAAGCCCCCTATCAGAAACCCTGCTCCCAGGAGGAGGGTAAACAAAGGCTGATGAGGGTACGATGGAAACAGTTTTTGATGTGATTTCATTTTACATGGATGCCCCTCTGACAGGCATTGCCGGAGGCGCAGCAACATCCTTTCCCCCGCTATCGAAAAAACATCCTTTTTGCCCTCCGAAGACCCACCCTCCTTACCGATAAAGCGTCCAAGGAGTCCTTCGAAGCTCCATGCAATGGGTTCAGCGCACCGTCTGATCCGGCCGCCCAGCGTATCCCTCATGTAGGCCTGGGCTTAGTGTTTCGTGATTGCTTCCCACCTAAGCTACGTCTAATATTTCATCATGAACCCCTCCTCATCCGCATGGATCCTTCTGTGTTGGTCCCTTTTTGTGGTACTGCCTCCATCCGCACAGGCTCAGACGCGTGACGAAAAAGTCCGACAGGACAAGGCAAGTGTCCAAGCCAATGGGCAGTGGATCTACAACGATCTCGACCTGGCCATGGCCGAAGCCAGACGCGACAACAAACCCCTATTGGCCACTTTTCGATGTATCCCATGAACGGCTTGTGCCGGATTTGACGGGCAGGTTGTCCGTATGGAAAAAGAATTGGCCCGGTGGATGAATCAATTCGTGCGGGTCCGGTTGATTCAATGCAACTCCGTTGATTTGAATCTATTTCATTTTGACTACGATCTGACATTTGCCGCGTTTTTCCTGAACGCAGACAAGACCCTCTACGGTCGATATGGCACCCGCTCCAGCCATGATGAGGCTGAAAAGGATGTGTCGATCGAGGGATTTGCCAAGGCCATGGAAAAGGCACTTGCCCTGCACCGTGCTTACCCTGGAAATCGAGCGGCACTGGAAGGGAAGAAAGCACCCTACAGCGAGTTTACCATCCCCCAAGAATACCCTCACCTGGAGGGGCGTTTCCAGCCGTGGCTGGATTTTGAGGGCAAGGTCGCAGCCAGCTGCATTCACTGTCACATGATACGCGATGCCGATCGACGCTATCAGCGTCACCAAGGAACCCCGTTGAGCGATAAGGATATTTATCCCTGGCCCATGCCACAGGTTCTAGGACTGCACCTCGACCCAAAGGAGATCGCCACGGTACTCAAGGTGGAAAAGGGTTCGGCAGCCGAAGCAGCCGGGCTCAGAGTCGATGATCAGATCCTCACGATGGCAGGTCAACCCATCGTATCCATCGCCGACGTTCAGTGGGTCCTGCATCAAGCGCAAGAGCCATCCAGCATTGCCATGACCCTTCAGCGAGGCCCAGATGTCCTCAGCCGATCCCTACCTCTGGCAAGGGGTTGGCGTCGCACTTCAGATATCAGTTGGCGAACCACCAGCTGGGACCTGCGGCGCATGGCAGCCGGTGGCCTGAAGATGCGACACCTTCGCACCGATGAGCGCAGGGAACATGGGCTCAAGGAACGTCAAACCGCCCTGCTGGTCGAACATGTCGGGCAATACAATGATCATGCGGTGGCCAAAAAGGCTGGCTTTCTCAAGGGAGACATCGTGCTTTCCTTTGATGGAAGGGAGGACCTGCGGACTGAGACCGATGTCTTCGCCTACGTAATGCGGGAACGGCCGAAAGACTCAATCGTTGCCGTTCGCATTCTTCGGAAGGGCCAGGAACAAACCCTGCGTTTCAAGCTTCAATGAGCCGGGCAAGTTGCCGATTGCTCTGAGGCGGCTGCTTCGGGCAGGATAGGGCGCATGGGAAGCAGTTATTCGGAGTTATCGACTTTGTCAGGGATCATTCGCCAACGGCGATCGGTCAAACCAGCCCTCATGGACCCTGAAAAGCCTGTCGACGCAGCCCTTTTGGACACCTTACTGGAAAACGCCAACTGGGCTCCGACCCATGGCCTGACCGAGCCGTGGCGCTTCACGGTATTCACCGGTTCAGCCCGCCAGAAGCTGGCCGGATTTCTACAAGGTCTTTACCAGGTTCTCACACCCGCCCACGCCTTCAAGAAAGAGAAGCTTGAGAAATTGGGTCGCAATCCACTTCTGGCTCCGGTGGTGCTTGCCATCTGCATGCAGCGAGGAAACAACACAAAGATCCCGGAGTTGGAAGAGGTGGAGGCGGTTGCCTGTGCCGTTCAGAACCTGCACTTGAGTGCCTCTGCGGCGGGTCTGGCTGGTTTCTGGTCGACCCCGCCCATCTTGAGCTCAGCGGAAATGCGGGCTTTCCTCGGGCTCGGCGACAAGGATGCATGCCTGGGGCTTTTTTATCTTGGATGGCCTAAAGAGGGTGAGCCCCTCCCCGAGAGTCGCCGCAGCCCCATGAAGGACAAGGTCACCTGGTTTTGATTTCGCTTGCCCAAAAATGAATCTCGAACTGGAGCAACAAAGGGTTCTGGTGGTCGGCGCTGCCGGCACCATCGGCAAGGCGGTCACTCAGGCCTTTCTCCAGGAAGGATGCTCGGTCATCCTCTTGGACAAAGATTCGCTCGAAATCGGAGACTTTCCTCATGCACCTGAGCGGCTTCATGCGATTCAAGGAGATGTCCGTCAGGCTGAAGACATGAACCAGGCAGTGGCCTATGCCAAACATCACCTGGGTGGGCTGGATCACGCCATCTACACCGTGGGGGCGGGTTCCGGAAAATATGGGTTTCCCTTCTGGAACTTGAGCCCAAGTGACTGGCCCAGCGTCCTTGAGATCAACCTCATGGGGGCCGTTCATTTGGCCCATGCTTTTGCTCCTGAAGCCATCCAGCAGGCGGGCCGCACCCTTTGCCTGATGACCTCGGTAGCGGGACAAATCGGTTCGCAAACCGACCCACCCTACAGTGCTGCCAAAGCCGCCTTGATCAATTTCATGCAATGTATTGCCAAGGATTTCGCCCCCCACGGCGCGCGTGCCAACGCCATTGCGCCCGGCATGGTGGCTTCGGAACTCAATCGGTCTGTCTGGGCATCCTCTCAGTCAGGATTAAACCCCGAGGAACAAACAACCTACGCACAGTGGGGTGATAACAAGGTCAAGCGCGTCTCGCCCATGGGCCAGTGGCAGCGTCCAGAAGACTGCGCCAGCATGGCGACCTACCTGGCATCGCATCATGCTCGTCATATGACCGGACAAGTTCTTAACATCGATGGAGGTCAGGTCATGCACGCCTGATCCCCTTTCCACCCAACCATCCTTGACCCCAGCCATGATCCTCCCTTTCGGCCTTCACAATCGACTCAGGTTCACCTTTCCTTACCTGGCCTTACTTGCCATTTTTGTTTTGCTTGCCGTTTGCAGCACATCGGCTGACCCCTGGCAGGAGGTCACCCATCATTACAGTGAGAACAAGGACGTGCGCATCCATTATGCCGCCATGGGCAAAGGGCCACTGGTCGTGTTGATCCACGGCTTTCCCGATTTCTGGTATACCTGGCGTCATCAAATGCAAGCCCTGAGGGATGCCTACCGAGTGGTGGCCATGGACCAACGAGGTTACAACCTCAGCGGGCAACCCAGCGAAAAGGAAGCCTACGCCATGTCCCGTTTGGTTCAGGACGTGCTTGGCGTTCTGGAGGCCGAAGGTGCCTCGGAGGCCACGATCGTCGGTCACGACTGGGGAGGTGCGGTGGCCTGGCAGGTGGCCCTACGACATCCGGAAGTGATTCGCAACCTGGTGATTCTAAACCTGCCCCACCCCAATGGCCTGATGCGGGAACTCACCCTAAATGAATCACAGCGTCGCAACAGTGCCTACGCCCAAACCTTCAAACAAGGTAGCCCTGAGGATCCCAAAGTGTTCTTTGGTCGGGCCATGACCCCACAGAACCTTGCCGGGTGGGTGAAGGGCTCGGCGGTTCGTGACCGTTACATCGAGGCCTTCGAACGCTCTAGTTTGTCCGGGATGATAGCTTATTATCAACAGAACTACCCCGACCTTCCACCCAAGGGAAACAACGAGCGCCTCGAGCCCGTCATCTCGACAAAAATCCAGGCACCGGTATTGATTTTTCATGGGCTCGAGGACCGAGCACTTCATGCCAATGGATTGAATCAGACTTGGGAGTGGCTCGCTTCTGAAATGACCCTCATCACCCTGCCTGGAGCCGGTCACTTCGTGCAGCACGATCGGGCTGAGCTGGTGTCATCACGGCTCCGATCCTGGCTCGATGCGCATCATTGATCGTTGGGCAGCAAGGTTGCCCGATCGTCTCATCCAGCCAACCTCGAGGGGAGCAGGTCCGGAGTCCAACCTGAGATCTCTTGCTCAAGCGTATCGGCTGCCGCTCCATGGCGCCAAACGCCATAGCGCAGGGTGCGTAGTGCATCGGTCTTTAAGGCAGGTTGGCTCAGCAAGCCGCCCAGCCACCCGGCCAGCACGTCGCCTGCACCTCCCTGCGCGAGGTAGGGATTGCCACTTAGGTGAAGCGTCACCCGGCCCTGAGCCTGCCCCACGAGCGTATGGTGGCCCTTCAGGACGACCAAGGAGCCCCCATAAAGATCTGAAAGGGCTCGGAGGGCCTGTAGTCGATCGGTTTCCACCTCGGCCACCGTGCAACCCAGCATGCGAGCTGCCTCTCCCGGATGAGGTGTGATCACTCGAGGGGCCTCCACGGTTTTTCCTGCAGGCAGCCGACCCAGTGCAGAAGCATCCACCACCATGGCGATCGGTCGATTCAACCACGCGTCTGCCACCGTATCAAAGGTCTCTTGGGTCCATTCTTTTGAAGCCATACCAGGACCTGCAACCAGACAGGTGAGCTTTTCTGGAAGCGAATCCTCGCCAGCCCAAGTCTCCACCATCACATGCTCGAGTCGAGAAGCCACTGGATCATAGACCGAGGGCGGCACCCAAAGCCGAATCAGGCCCGGCTGGGCCGAGGCAGCTCCCCGAGCAGCCAGGACAGCCGCACCATGATAGCCAGCCCCACCCCCAAGGATGCCCACCCACCCTTGCGACCCTTTGTGCGCATGAGCGGGTCTGGGAGGCGGGAAACCTACGGCGTCGTGAGGATCGTAAGCGTGAAGCTCGCTCAAATGGGGCTCCAATGCGCTCAAACCGACATCCTTCATCAACACCAGTCGCCCGGTGACGGCTCCTGCACAGGTCTTCAACAAAGTTTCTTTAAGTGCGCCAATGGTCCATGTTTCCCGCGCTTGAACCACGGGACCGATGATGCCATCTCCCGTTGACGCAAGGCCGCTTGGCACATCCACCGATATCACGGGGCCGGAGAATCGATTCAGGGCCTCCACGATCGAAGCCCAGGCACCTTCCAAGGGGCGGTTGAGCCCAATGCCAAAAAGCCCTTCGATCACCGCATTCGGCCCTTGGGCCAGATGGGCCTCGAGGCGTGGCAGGTCATCGGATTTCCCTTTCAAGGAGAGCAGTTCGACGCGTCGCTGAAACAACCATGGAACCATGGCGCGCACGTCATCCCCGTTGTGACCCGGCCCAGCCAACAACAGAAGACTGTCTCCTACCTGGCTTGAGGATAGGTAGCGAGCGGCCAGTTTTTTCCCGACCTGGGCAATCACATCCCACGGGTCGATGCCCTGAGACCAGGAGCGTTCTTCCCAGTCGCGCATGGCGGCTACCGAAAGTACCGGAATCGACATCTAAAAGCTCTGAGTGCCTGGTCTCAGCTCAGGCTCCATCCATCGCGGTAGGAGCGCTTGAGAAAGGCCTGCTTGTCACTTAGGTTGGTCATTTCCATTGCCTGTGCATCCCATTCGATGGGCTTGCCAACGCGGTAGGCCACATTGCCCAGGTGATTGGCCTCGGTAAGCGGGCCTGCATAACCAAAGTGGCATGTGGTCGGAGCCCCTGTACGACAGGCATGCAACCACTCCTGATGATGACCGATCGACTTGGGAATCCAGGGTTCGGGTCGCTTGAAAGTGGCAAAGCGATCTTCAGGCAAAAGAAGGTGCTTACCGTAATCGGACAAGAGCATGCCTTCACTTCCGATAAACAACACGCCACTGCCCCACTGGGGAATGTCTCCCCGAGTCCATGCATCGGGTTTGTGGCTGCCTTGATGCCAGGTGAGCTTGAGTCCCGGTCGTCCCTCGCGAGCCGGGTAGGTGTATTCTGCGGACATGGAAGCAGGGGCAATTTCTGGATGGGCAGGAGGCCCCCAGGCCTTGACAGCGGTTGGGGCATCGAGGTTCAGCGCCCAGAAGGGCAGGTCATTCCAGTGACTCCCCAGATCGGACATGGTGCCGTTCCCGAAATCCCACCAACGATACCACTTCGGCCCGGGGAAATAAATATCATGGTAGGGTCTCCATGGAGCCGGCCCGAGCCAAAGGTCCCAATCCAGGTGTTCTGGCACGGGGCGCTCGTCCGTCGGTCGGTCGGCACTCCAGACAATGTCACGGTTGGACTCTGCCTGAGCCTGGGTCTGCCAGCCCCACGCTCGCGAAACCCACACATGCACTTCGCTGACCTCACCGATGGCACCAGATTGCACCAGTTCCACCACACGGCGGTAGTTGTCTCCTGCATGGATTTGAGTGCCCATCTGAGTGGCCACCCCAGCCTTGGCAGCTGCTTCGGTAATCACGCGGGCTTCATACACATCGCGGGTTAGAGGTTTTTCGCTGTAGACATGTTTGCCTTTTTTGAGAGCTGGCAAGATGGCAAAGGCATGCGTGTGTTCGGTGGTACTCACCACCACCGCATCATAGTCCATATCCGACGCATGAAATTCACGAAAATCACGAAAGGCACGGGCCTCCGGATGGCGTTTACGGGCGCCTTCGAGATGGTGCTGGTTGACATCACAGAGGGCAACCACCTCTTCTCCAGCGACCTGACTAAGATTGTGGCCTCCTCGCCCCCCCACACCGATCACGGCGACCTTGAGCTTGGCGTTGGGAGACGCAGTAGAAACCAGGTTGGGAAAGCCCAGTTGAGAGGCAAGACAAAGGGCCCCACTCCCCTTCAAGAAGGTGCGGCGACTGGAGGCCCTTTTAGATGAATACGTTCCGGGGTTCATGACCCCGAAAATGGCAGCAAACCGATCAAAAGACAATCGGGGAATGAGGAGCATCAAAAAAGACAGCCCCTGTGCCATGCGGGACAGGGGCTGCCTTTGAAAAAAATGAAGTCAGGCGGAGGATCCGCGCTTCGCTGCCTAAACGTCTCCGAAGATGGTTTTCCCATCGGAGCGAAGATCTGAGCAAGCCTCGGCAATTCGCTCGGCCATGCCTTTCTCGGCAGCTTTGAGATAACTTCTCGGGTCGTAAACCTTCTTGTTACCGATTTCACCATCCACCTTCAGCATGCCGTCGTAATTCTTGAAGAAGTGATCCACAACGGGACGTGTGAAGGCGTATTGGGTATCGGTGTCGACGTTCATTTTAACCACCCCGTAATCCAAGGTCTCTCGAATTTCTTCAAGAAGGCTTCCACTGCCGCCATGAAACACCAGATCCATCTCAGCCTCAGCACCATATTTGGCGATAACAGCGGCCTGACCATCCTTGAGGATTTGAGGCCGTAGCTTCACTGCACCCGGCTTGTAGTGTCCATGCACGTTGCCGAAAGTCGCTGCAAAGGTAAAACGGCCAATCGGATGCAAGGCCTCGTAAACTGCCAGCATGTCCTCAGGGGTGGTGTAAAGATGCTCTTCGGGGGTATCTTCGGTGCCCGCGGCACCGTCTTCCTCACCCCCCACAACACCGGCTTCAACTTCGAGAACAATCTCATTTTCAGCAGCAAGGGTCAGGTATTCCTTGGAAAGAGCGATATTCTCATCCAGTGGCAGGATGGAGGCATCCAGCATGTGGTTTTGGAACAGATTGTTCTCGCCACGAGCGCGTCGGGCTGCCGTTGCCTCGATCAAGGGCTTGAGAAAAGTATCCGCGGCCTTGGGCTGGCAGTGGTCGGTGTTCAACCCGACGAGCACATCATATTGTTCAGCCAGTCGGTGGGCTACCTCGGCCAGGATGATGGTTCCCTTGGTGGCGTCCTTGTTGTTCAATCCTGAAGCGAACTGGCCGGCACCGGTGGAAAATTGGATAATCCCGTCGGATTTCATATCGGCAAAGGCCTTGAAGGCGGCATTCAGTGTCACAATGCTGGTGCAATTGATGGCAGGATAGGCATAGGAACCTTTCTGTGCGGCATCAAGCATGGCGGCAAATTGCTTCGGAGTGGCTATGGGCATAGATTTGTATCTGTTGTATTCAGTTCAATATAAAAACCGGGGTTGAAATCCCCGGTTGGGAAGGCACACTTTAGGCAAGAGTCGCCCAATGGAAAGCCTAAATTCCATCCTTTCCACCCATTTGTGCCTCTTTTAGAGTGACAAAGCCTTCTCGAGTTAGCTCCCCGAGAAGTCCTTTCAACTCTCAAGCTCATGAGCGACTCATTCTCGAGGCGAAACCTGTTTCGACTAGGCATCCGGGACTTGGCAACTGCCTGGGGCCAAGCTTCGCGGGAGTCCTCCCAAAAACCCGCAAAAATCGTTCCCAAACTGCGACCCCCAGGTGCCTTGGAGGATGAAGAGGCCTTTCTCGACATCTGCACCCGCTGCCATGCCTGCATGCAGGCATGTCCTTTTGACATCATTGAGGTGTTGGGACCTCTGGCTGGCAGAGCCGAAGGCACCCCCTTTCTGAGAATTGACCAAAACCCGTGTCACTGGTGCGGCACCATGGACTGCGTTCACGCATGCCCATCGGACGCCCTTTTCATGCCCGACGATGGCAAGGTTCCCGCTCTGGGAAAGGCCTTGCTGAATGAAAACCAATGCCTCAATGCCGAAGGTTTTGCTTGTGATACCTGTGTGATGTTTTGCCCCTCGGACATTCAGGCCATCACCATGAAGGACCCTTTTCCGGAAATCGACCAGGATCGCTGCGTGGGCTGCGGTTTGTGTATCTTCCATTGCGAAGCCTCCCCCAAGGCGATCACATGGCAACCCCTGGCCGAACCCTCTGAGCCCTCTGAGCCTTCAGCGACCAAGGATACTGCGTAAGAGCTGGTGCATCATGCATCCACTTGCCAGCTGGCCTTGAAAGCCTTACAGATGAAACACCATGTCGGTTGAGCCATCAGTTGAATCACCCCAGCCGCTCCCTCCCGCCGAACCTACGGGCTTTTGGTCCCGATTTCCTGTGGGGAAAAAACCTGGCCGCACATTGTACCGGTTATTTTGCATGAGTCTACTGGCCTGGGTCACTTTCACCCAGTGGTTGCTGCCGATTCGAGTGACAGGATACAGCATGTTTCCCACCTATCGTGATGGTCAGATCAATTATGCCAACCGGTGGGCTTACCGTTGGAAAACCCCAGAGCGTGGGGATGTGGTGGTCATTATGACCACCGGAGAACAGGTCACCATTCTCAAACGCATCGTGGGCATGCCGGGCGAACGGGTCCGCATGGACAACGGTCGCATTTACATTGACGGAGCGCTCCTGGAAGAAGCCTACATCCAGCAGGAAGGAGGCTGGCGGCAGAAGGAAATCCAACTCGGCCCAGAGGAATATTGGGCCATTGGCGACAATCGCGTGGTCAGCGAATTTGGTATCGTATCGCTTTCCCGCCTGGCCGGCAGGATCTTGTTTTGAAGCCCTACCTGTTGATCCTGGGCATGGTGGGAATGGGGCTCTTGGCCTGGAAACTCTTTCCACTGCTCCATCCAGACGACCGGACGCGCATTCAACGTCGGATACACCAGCTGGAAGCAAGCATGTCGTACGAAGGGGGAAGTGGAAACTTCGCACACGCCCGTGCAGCGGACAAG
>Ga0181584_10003769_pt1 | contig 11544 bp, 14 predicted proteins | sample 071ome_30_FD_132462 | JGI IMG/M metagenome (GOLD analysis project Ga0181584, IMG submission 132462) | Coastal salt marsh microbial communities from the Groves Creek Marsh, Skidaway Island, Georgia - 071406AT metaG (megahit assembly) | ecosystem: Environmental > Aquatic > Marine > Intertidal... | reverse complement strand
TTGGTCATGGTATCACTTCACTTCTTACTGTTTTTCAAGAGTTCAAGCAGAGCCACCAATCCGACACCGGCGGCGGCACCTGCCAATCCTGCAAGCATGGCTTTGTTGAACACCTCATCAGGACCGAGGCGTTTGGACTGCTCCTTGAGCTTCTTGAGGTTGTACGCAACGGTTTGCTGCGAGACCTTGAGTTGCTCAGCGATCTCTGCTTGACTCCAGCCAAGGGCTCGAAGTTTCAGTAGATTTGCCACCTGCTCAGGGGTCAGTGCCATGAGACAAGCCGTGTCGGCGGAAGTACATAAATTGGTATTATACCAAAAACATGGATGAAATACCAAGTATTGTGGTAAAAAACGATGGCATGCAGGGCAAGTTTATGACCCGTCGCAGGATGATAACTCATTATGCGCGTTCCAAAGACCGGCAGCCGCCGTATCGAATTCAAAACGAAGACCGACGAGCAGAAGATGCTCTATGAACTGAAGAAAGAGGAATTGGGCTTCAAGACCCTCTCCGAGATGGCTCGCCACGCATTTGAGCAACTCATCGAAGGCAGCGACATGGCCTCGCCCGAGGTGTTCAGGCTCCAGCGAGAACTGCAGGAGAAAGACGAACGCATCATGGAACTGGAGGCAACGCTCACCAAGAGCAAGGACGCCTACCAGTACCTGCAAGACGAGAACAAGGAACTGCGAATCCAGAACTACGGTTCGGTCAACGGGCTCAATGCGGTGCTGATGGCTCGCCAAATTGATGCCTTCATCCGGAAGCAAAACGGCGTGACTCGGCAAGAGATTCTGTCTGCGATTGAACGACCGATGGAGATTCAAGGCTTGGCTGAATTCCTCAAGGCCTACGTCGATGATCTCCTGAATGAGGGAACCATCGTGAGAATGCCCGATGGCAACAGGGAGGTTCTCAGATGGGTGGAATGAACGGAGAACAGGAAACCAACATGGGTTTGGTGGATCAGTGGATCGACGACATTACCAACTATCAGCAACTCTCCGTGAAGACACGACGCACCTACATCACGGATGTCAAAAACGCTGCACGCATCTTTGGGGAGAACGGAACATCGTTCACCGAACTTCGCAAAGAAGACCTCAAGCAATTTCTCTCAACCATCAAAGAAGAAACCAACCGACCCGAGGGCCTCAGCCATGGACGCCTGAAAGGCATCTTCTCTGCGCTAAATTCGATGATGGAGTTTCTCATCTACGAGGAGAAGACCTTCCACAACCCCATTCCACCGTTTCGCAAGCGCTACATGAAGACCTACAAGAACAACACACGGGCTTCCAATCGGCGTCAGGTTCCGAGCACGGAAGACCTGGCAGTGATGATCGCTGGCATCACCGACCACCAGCACAAAGCCCTGCATTTGATTCTGGCAAAGACCGGTATGCGACGAGGTGAAGCTCACCTCTTGGACATTGAATCCGTTGACCTCATCGAGGGTTCGGTGACCATCGCCCGCACGGGAAAACGGACACCCACCAAACTCCCGATTGACAAGGAATGCTGCGACATCCTCCACGGCTACTTGGCAAGGTTGCATCAGTTCCCCCGAGTGGAAGGCGAACGCGCCCTGTTTACGAATCGGAACGGAACGAGGGCTTCGGAGAACACCCTGTACGAATGGGTGGTTCGGGATGCGACCCGCGCCGGACTCCACGAGGCTGGTGCGGACCGATTGGACATGCACAAGAAGTTTACACCCCACCATTACCGGCACTGGTTGACGACGACGCTACGTGCAAACGGATGCCCCGAACGAGTCATTCGATACATCAGGGGTGATTCGGATCACAACATTGCTGACCGATATGATCACTTGTGTTGGAATGAAGTCGTTGAGGAATACATTCAAGCCGTTTCGCTGATGACGGTGGGCAGAGGATATTGAAATGGAGAGCGTGTTAATGGAAAAATACCGCCCAGGCATTCAGAATGGGCATGATGGTGGGGTGCACCTCGAGGGTGATTTTGGTGACGACAATTACAAAGGAAAACTGATTATAATTTGTCATCACAACCGCTCAACTTTTGGTGTCAAGGAAAACCTAAAGTCAGCAGAAATTACCATAGAACCTTCTTTTACAGAACCTGCGGAGAAATTCTTGGTTGGAAAAGACATCCCCAAGGGTGGAGTGTATTATTACAGGGCTAACAAAAATGGTAATGACCCTCATTTTTATGCGGGAAAAGCCCGAAATCTACTTGCCAGGGCCGGCAATAAGGTCAGGATTTCTGACAAAGATTTTGTTGTACTCATTAGAAGAGATTCAATGGACATGGATGAGAACTGGCAAACGCATCTTGAACATTTAATGTATGAAGATTTGAAGAAACGAGAAGGCCGGGGAGAGGTGACTGTGTTGAACAAAGATTCAATTTCTGCATCCCTCTGCTCTCAAGAAGAAAAGGAGATAATCAGGAAGTTTTTCGAAGCGATGATTGAATGCTTAAATGACTTAGAGGCGTGGAGTAAATTTTGAATTTCACTCAAATTTCCACTTACCATCTGCGTCAACATACCAGTGGTGGAAATGACATCTCACACGGTCTCGCGTGATGAGACTCCTGAGTTTCCTCTGTGTTGATGTGAGAGCTGGTTCACCTTTCTTGGAGGTGTAGTTCGTCTCGATGAAATGTAAATGGAGCCAGCGTCCCTTCTCGTCAATCTCAATCACTAAACCGTCCGCACCAAAGTTCAACCTTGAGACGTTGTTCAGTCGGATTGGCAACTCAACCCCTATTGGTAGTATTCCGATGGCAAGTGCGTCAGCGAGCATGCCACGTTCGGTTGCAACCCTTCTGTTGAGGTGGTCAACTTCTCTTTCTAACCGCTTGATTTCACGATCCTTCTTCTTGATTTGCTCCTGAAGTTCAGCATGTTTGGCCGTCGTGGTTTGTACGTCCTTCGCATGAAGGATGCCTTTGCGCCGAGCAAACAATCCAGATATTCTCGAACGGTAGGGTTCATGTTTCATCTCGAAGAATTTCCTGACGTGATTGAAACGTTCACTTGGAATGGGCAGGTATGAGATGCCATCCTGGTGAACAGCGCCTTCCAATTCCTCTCCTCCGATGTAGATGAAGCCGTTTTGTGTCTCTTCAATGTTGATTCCGAGCATCAACGGGTCTGTTTTTCCCACAATCAGGTGCTTTGTTGCACCGAAAGGTGTGATTTTCACGGTGTGTTCTTTCGTTTTGTCCTTGATGAGCGATTTGAGCGCTGCTTTGATCTTGGGAAAGATGGGGCCTTTGAGTGACATCAAATTCCCCCAAAAATACGGTTGTCAAGTGTTGACAACTCGGTTTTCATTTCCTGACATTGCCAACGGTTGACAAGCCAAGACTTGTCATTGACAACGATGCTTACGTACGATTTTGGCAGATGTTGACGATTCCTTTTCATCGAAAGGTGAACATTGGGTTTGACCTAATGAAAGCACCGATTTACCAAACCGTAATCGGAAGAGGATTACGGACATTTTCGCCGAACCAATCGACTACAATCGAAGGATGCGGCTTGAATCTTTGATCTTCCTTGAATTCCTGTGCCATCTGGTTGGGTTTTGCTGCCGAATAATTAGATATAGTATACATTCTTCAAAGTAACTAGATGGTATCATGAGAAACATCAGACTGGTCGTATTGGTCACGATTATATCTCTGATATCTCTTTTTGTTGTGCTGAATGAAATCGCAGAGAATACGTCCGACAGTTGTATCAAGACCACTAGTGAAACATGTACTCATTTTGATTCTGTAAGTTCTGTTAATTACCTTGAGGCCCCGATTTCTGTGATTTCACCTAACGGTTCATATTTAGTCAGTATTGATGCTCAAACTTCCAAATTTTCGATTTATCATTCAGAGAACTTAGATGTTCTATCGTCTGGATATTTACATCCCGATGAAGTCATTTCGATAGATTATGACACTGATTATTTGGTAGTCAAAAATGAAACAAACTGCTATTATCCCACAAAATTAATGCTTGATTGTAATATTGAAACAATTGAAAACACCACTCAATCCTTTACAAACGAAATCATTCCAGATAAATTGTACCTGAATGAACGATCAATGACGTGTGACCTAGGTGAGGACATGACAAATTCCTGCCCTCGTAGCAGAAACAATGGTGGAAATGATAGATCAATTTTTTCAATCGGTGACGGAAGAGGCATGGTCGAAGTGACAACCTGGTCTCCAGATTCAAACCGGGTGGCAAAAGTCTGGACAACCAGAGTCGATTTTGATCAGGGTTTTTTATTAGATGATGCAGATGATTATGACGCTGTCGTCATTTTAGGGGAGGCGACCCGATGGGAGCTGAATCGTTCGGGCATACAAACCAGTGGAGTGGTTGCAACATCAATATCTGAACATCACATCCCCCATACTGAAGTTGGTCTTTCGGAGGACATTTTAGGATTAACCTGGGCTCCAGACTCCCAATCATTGTATATGACTACAACCAACAACATAGGGGTATTTTCTTCCTCCGGATCGTTTAGCAACATGTATTCATTTCCAGAGGATTTTAATTGTGTAGCAGGGCCATATTGGGAGTCCGACCGGGATTCTGTTGATTACCGGCCAGTCCCCCATCAGTTGTCCGCAGATGGTTCAACTCTAGTCATTTCTTGTACTGACGGGAGCGAGGAAACTTCAGTAATTGTTGTATTTGGTGAATCATCAAACTGGTGGCCGATAATGGGTGGAGTATTCTTCGGCATTGTAATTGCCCTATATTATTGGAATCGGACCAAGAAAAACGCAATACAAAATTCCACCAAAGTAAAATCGAACGAATTCATGGGTTTCGCTTTGATGTTATTGATCGTTACTCCAGGGTGTTTAGGAGGACCCTATGTTGAACTACCGGAAAAAGTTTCACTGAATGTGGATTCCTCCCCCAATGATGAGAACATGTTGATGGTTTTTGATGCCAAACCAGAAGTGCCAATCGATACAATTGATATTTGGGTCAACGGTAGCGATGAAGGCTTTTGGTGCTCAATACGTGAATTAGGATGCACAATAACTGGCGCAGAAATTTCAAACCAAGGCCTCTGGTATTTCCACCCAAACAATGGCATGGGGGCCACAACATACGAAGACTGGACAGTTACGATGAACGATGATCAAAATATTTGTGAATCGAGGAGTTGCGAATACATAGCTACAGTATACTACCTTGGAAAACGAATTGATGATTTTCAGATTATCCAATTCGGATGATAAACGCTACAACCACCCAACATCGGCAGGAAAAAACAATTCTAGTCGGTTGTTGGAATTTGCGACAGAAAGCGTATATCTACAAAGAATTGACTCAACAATCTGAGCCATCATCCAGGTCATCACATCCGCAGGGGTCTCGCTTACAAAAACTGCATACTCTTGTTTGCATGGTTCTTGTATAGCATGCGGAAATAAAAACCTTGACTTGATAATTTAACCACTTGGTTGACTTCAATTGTCCGTAAGGAACCCTTGTGTTTCCCGGTACGAGCACTCCGAACTTACGTACGATTGTACGGAGGGAAGTGTTGAGTTTCCCGGTACGAGCACTCCGATCTTACGTACGATTGTACGGAGGGAAGTGTTGAGTTTCCCGGTATGAGCACTTGATGAAAATGACTTGTAATGCACGAATTCGTCAATGGCAATCATTGAGAGATTTTTTGTTGCAGGAAATCAATGGTCGCTAAAAGTTGACGTTTGTTATGCCAATCGTCACCGAAGATGTCGTGTCGTTGTCCACCACGATGAACCTCGATCCAGTAATTGGTATGCTTTCTCGATGCATGCGAACCGTCGTGAAAATTCACACTTGTCACGTCATGAAATCCATCATCACTCCATGCAGTTTCCGAATTGAGTACGAGTTCATCACCTTGTTCAAGTTTGGTTGCGGAAGCGACGAAGCAGTCCCCCCATTTGCGATAGATTACCGCTGTCATTTCCTCATCATGCCACCGTACCTCCCGATATTGGCGAGAAGTAAGGAATTGAAGCGGTAAGAGTAATGCGACGATGACGAGTGGCCAAATTTGTTCTTGTAGGGGTGAGATTGGTGATGCATCACCGTCTGAAATGGTCATCAAGAGATACAGGGCAGTGCATCCAAGGACCACATACCTTGAATATTGTATTTCGTCTCGTATCATAATCATATCATCGGGAACTTTGTCTTTCCATTCATTGTTCAATTTCTCTTGCCTTTGATTTTTCTCATATTCCTCTTTTTCCCAAAGTTCCCTTAGCTGTTCTTTCGATAACTTATCTAGTTCGGGTTTGTCTTCCACGACACCGTTCCAAAACGCAGATTCTACCTGTCCTTTTTCGTCCATGCTCTGTGAAAGTTCACATGTTGCTTTAATCTTCTTCCGATGCAGTCAATGATGGATTGTTTTGTGTTACTAATCGCTTGCAGGAGAAGCAAGTTTCCATTTATATTCAATTACCATGGTGTTTGCAGATAGTTTCCCGGTTCGAACCTGGGCTAATGAGTCAAGTTCGAGAATTGAGTTCCTGCTCGATCAGAACCATCGCCAAATCAGGCCGTTGTGCCTCAATCAGCGTGGCGATCGCATCCAGAATGGGGCGACAATTGCAACCCTGTACGACCCCCCAGCGTCCACCACCGATTGGACCAAATTACAGATGGCCATTTGGCGCTATGGCAATTTTTTTGATTCTGCGGTTTTCTTTTGACAGCTCAAGAGAAGCGTCTCGAACAATCCGCATCAAGAATGTTTTCGGTCTGAGTTCAATGGTTCCCAAGTCGTTTCCTTGAACATCGTTGGACACATTTCGGAAACCGCCAGATGATATGAACGACCTTGATTGTGAATAACAGACATATCGATCGTGTTCCATCCGAGTTCGTTCACTGTTCGGCAGCCAGCAATCATAAAACTCGATGATAATCTCTCGAGGCGAAATGAGGTTCTGCGAAATAAATTCCATGGCTTTTTCCTGAGCACTTCGAGCATTTGGTATCCAATCATAGAACTCGTTTTGGTTGACCGTTAATCCTTTCTTCTCGGCCTCTTGTTTGAACTTGTACCAGTCCAACATATCAGAATGGACAGCCAATTCTTGGACATCGTTTGGCAACGATTCCAAGATTAAATTCAACCCTCTTATGGTTTCGATAAAAGCACCTTTGTCCACAAATTGTTCATTGTATCCGATTGAACCTTTCCCGTCAACCGTCATGAGTTGTGCCTGGATTTTCAAGAGATAGCGATCGTAGATGGATACGCGATGAGAGTTTCCAATCAACATTGCGAATTGAGATTTGAATTCGCTTGCACAAGAGAGAATACGTTGCTGGTTTTGCTGGAGAGCAATCCGTAAGAGGCAGTCTGGGGATTTTCGAAGGAAATACGATGCCTCATAGTCAATGGTGTCCAGTTCCGATTTCGGTTTGAACATCGGTAATTTCCAATAGGTGATTGTCTCTAAATAGGCGGCGGTTAGCCCCATGTCATCAAAAAATTGTTGCCACTTTGGTATCGTTTCTCTCCATGCTGTTTGACTATCGGCAGAACAAATCTGTACGTTGTGGTTTCGGATGAGCCTCAAGAGGTCTTGAGCCGTGAATTGTTGGCACTCCTCGGTCGTTGGTGGAACGTCGTCAACCCAAAGTTCCAGCATCCTTCCACCTCTTAGATGAGAGACAAGCCATAGTCTCCAGTGAATTCTTTCGGGAACCGTTGGTCGAGCGTCCCGTTGGTTGTTTTATGCCGTTTCACGACGGTCCCTTCCTCGGGTGTGTTGTAGGCATACAAGATGGCGACATCATCGTCTTGGAGAGGACATTCCGGGTCAGAAAGAGCTCTCAACACTTCAAGAAGAAAGTGCTCACTGTGCGTTTCCATGAGAACCGCAGCCGCGTGATTTTCCGAAATCTGTTGAATAATTTTTGACATCAGTTGTTGCTGGGCTGCAGGGTGGAGGTTTGATTCGGGCTCTTCCACGACCAACATGCCTTCGGACCGGATGCCCGTTAGGATTGGCAGCAACTGTGACACACCATAACCAACATCGGGGAGCTGCAAGCGATCCTCCTGGCTTCCCGCCCGCGAAATACGAACATCCAATTCGTCGAGCGGATACTCTCGAATTTCGCCAGATTCCAGCGATACCGAGGTGTGTCGGCGATCCACCTTGACTTCAAGCCCAATCAGTTCACTGAGTCCTTGGTTTACCCACTCTTGGAGTTCCGGATTTTCGGCAAGGAGGGCCAGCGTGCGTTGCCCTGCGACGCCTTGGTTGGTTTGCTGGCCCGTGCGTGAGGAATAGGTGCGTTGTGGCGACAGGCGTGTTGCGCCGAGATAATCAACTCCGGCGAAGACTGATTTGAGATGGGCCATGATGTTCGCTACCTGTTTTATCTCGTATCCGATTGGGGGAGAATCCGTTTCAATTCTATAAACCTCACTAGCGGAGACGAGAGACGTCAACGACCTCTGCGCCTTCGTCACATGTGCGATTCCAACCATTTGATCACGTTGCCATTCCCTTTTTGTTTCCGCGATAAAATCCAGAAGAGTTTCAATATTCTCATGATCTTCTGATATTTCTTCAAGCCGTATTTTGTATTCGCCTATTTGTCCTATTTTTCTGAGTAAGATCTCAAGGGATTCTTGATAAATTATGGTACGTTGGTGCAGTGTGGAGAGATTTTCAATATCTTCGTTCAGGAATCTTCGAAGAACCTTGGTTTCTTTTTTCGTAAAAACTCCTCCTAACATGGAACTCTTTGCTTTGGAATCATGCTTTTTTTTGTTATGCTTTCTGAAAGTACCTGCTGGTATTAGTTTTTTACACATGTTGCAATGATATGTTTCATTTTTGTTCAGGAATCTTACATCTTCAGTTCCCTCAAGCAATGTTTGTAGATGGCTCATTTTTTTGAGCAAGGTCTTTCTTTTGATTTCCACTTCACGTGTCTTTGTCTCAAGTTCTTTGGATTGATATGTGATGACACCGATCTTTCGGTCGGCAACTGTTGGAGATTTTTCAATTTTGATTTGGAGAATTTTGGCGAGGTCATCCTCAAACTTTCCTCTTGCATAGGAAATCCCCGCAAGAACCCCAATATTGTCTTCGATATTGTATTCAAATTCCACTGAATGGTACGGTGATGTTGATTTGACAGGGCCGTTCTTGATTTCGCACACATACCCAATGTTGAACGACGGCTGATCTGGATTGTTGAGGACGTGTGGTTGGGCGCCCAAGTCAAACCAAATACCGTTCGGAGACCAGTCATAATCACCCTCTAACAATTTCCGTTTAGCGATGGTTTGTGGCAAGCTGCTAAATGATTTCAAAACCGACGATTTTCCTCCATTGTTTGGGCCAAAAACCAATGTCAATGGCCGCAATGGAATGAACCTTTCAGAATGTGATTTGAATCCTTTAAAATTTGAAATCGTCATTCCTTTTAGATGAAATACGTTTGAATTTTGGGTTGAATCAACCGTCTCGCTGTTCGAATCTTCGAAGTTATCCGGTTCATCACCGTTCTGAATCTCGTGTTCATCGCTGTTTTCATTTCCATTCCATGCCAACGCAGCAGATACTAACTTACTCTTTTTGAGATAGTTGTTTTTCGGGATGTCAAAGTGAACGGCATGTCGAAGGAAATCATCTCGTTGTGTTTCATCAATGTTGTGTGCCTTCATCACTTTCAGAAGGATATCTTCTCGCCATTTCACTTCAGCACTAGCCGGAGTTCCTGATTTTGAGGCTCCATGAACCGGTAGTTTGGATATGATGGTTTGAGCATCGTCCTCCGAGACCTCAAGAAGGGTGGCAATTTCTAAAACATCCAATTTTTTGATATCGGTCATGTTTCTGCCGCGAGCGAGTTGGTGAGAATTTTCTTCTGAGATCCCCAATTCCATCAATCGTTTTTTGGTCGCCGATTTCACTCTCGATCTCTTTGTCAAAGGTTCTGTTTGCTTTGAATCCGAATCCAGAACATTTTGAGATATTTTTGTTGTTTTTTGTACATTGACGATATCATGCATAGTTAATGCAGTTTCATGGCCGGTTTCTGCTTCGTGGCGTGCCAGGGCAGTGATTGAAAGGATAGAGACGCCACACGTTTGACAGCGAACCGACCAATGCTCGGGAGTTTGGTGCAAGTGAGTAGACAGTTGGCCGAGTCCCCCAACAAAATCGCACGCCGGACATCCGTATCGGTTGCCTCCTGCCATGGCGACTCATCGCCTTCCAATCTCCGAGTGATTAAAACTGTTTCAATTCAACCTGCAAGCCTTTTTCGCAGGTCGGGCCCTTGACCCTCTGACAGGTTGACCTGAAGGGGACTCGATGGGACCACAGTGGTTGAATCCTCAAGCACCCGTTGGAGGGTGAAGCATTGGCGTCAAGGCCACGGCGACCAGCAGAGTGGTTAACTGCCATGTCCTCATCGCTGGAAGGATGATTTGGACCAGAAATATCCTTTTGTCACGCCGATGAAACTCATTTGCCATGAAAGATGGCGTCAAACTCCCCAGCGTCCACCATCCCTTTTTGGCCTCGCAGTCGGCGGTTTTCCGCGTCAAAAACACGCCGCCGCTGCGTCTGAACCCCTCTGGCAGGTGCCTCAAAAAGAAAATGGGTTGCTAAAAAATGCAAAATTCAATGCACACACTATGGAATTGATTATCCGTAAAACAGATTTTCGAGGAAACTAAACAATGTCATAAGAACAAGAATAGCACCCACCGAGAAGATCAACGAATAAATTAATCCGCGCCCGAAGGGTGTGTGTGATGTCCTTCCAATGAGGTAGAAAAGGCCAATGCAAGAGGCACCAGCAATGAGGGGAATCAGTTGACTCACGATTCCCGAAAACTTACTCCCTGAGGAACCGTCGGACGTGTAATACAACCAGAGTGTGAGTTCTTCGTGACTCACATTGTCAAGTTGGAAAAAGACCGTTTTGTTTGTCGGATTGTAATAGCCAATTTCCACCGGTTCGGCTGATGACCCGTACGAATCGTATTCGTGTTGCGTGATAGGGAGGATTGAGTCGTAATCTGACCAACTCCCCAACCCGTTTCCAACATCCAAAATGTGATCGCCACCCGGTAAGAAGTGATAGTTGTAAGAACTCCCAATTCGTATTTCCTTCAAGGTGGGATGCTCGTCCGTTGGATTCAGTCTCATTTCAAACGTAGCGTTGTCTTCACTCGACACAGCAATCTGGTATTCGCTTCGGTAATTTTCAGAAGCATTGGATGAATTCATGCTGTTCGCCTTTGCCAGCAAACCAAAGATGATGATTGGAAGGAAGAAGCCGACGATGAAGTTCAAGACCTCAAAATCAGATGATGTAGGCGTAACTTCTGCTTCGTCGGCCATGATTCAACCCAACGGCCGATGAGGGTTAATGTTTCTTAGAGATTGCAGGGTCAGGTATGGGTATAAGCGTACGGACAAATCCGTTGTGTTTCCCGGTTCGAACCTGGGCTAATGAGTCAAGTTTGAGAATTG
>Ga0181584_10003768_pt1 | contig 11546 bp, 3 predicted proteins | sample 071ome_30_FD_132462 | JGI IMG/M metagenome (GOLD analysis project Ga0181584, IMG submission 132462) | Coastal salt marsh microbial communities from the Groves Creek Marsh, Skidaway Island, Georgia - 071406AT metaG (megahit assembly) | ecosystem: Environmental > Aquatic > Marine > Intertidal zone... | reverse complement strand
TGCCGGATGGAGTCTTTTTCCAAACCAATAAGTTCAATCCGGATCCCCAGTTCCTCAACGTGGGGGATCCCGTTTTCCGATCCTTTCCCACGCGATTGGTCGAATTTTTCACCACAGGCAGGGAAATGCCTTTGCCTGTCCTTGGGTTTAATGCGCAGGGGCAGCTGATTTCAGGTCGCGACGAAGTGCTGACGTTTCGTGAAGGAAGTATCTTCGTGCAACGCGACGCCAACGGAAACCCGCAGGTTGGCCCCGTCGACATTGTCGATAAATCAGGTGGGGACAATCATTACGTATATATCAATTGGTTGACCGGACGTGCGAAAGCCGTCGTACCGGAGTTGGATTAATGCATATTCAAACCAGACATTTTTCGATCGATCATCGCAGAGCAGCACCTGCTTCGCGCCGGTTTGCGTATTCCGGTGGTTTCACCATGGTTGAGGTCGCCTTGTCCATTGCGATTGTTGCTTTTGCCATGGTGGCGATTATCGGGATCAGGCCCACGGGCTTTGAAGCGCAGCGCCTGAACCGTGAGGAGACCATCATCAATCAGGATGGCACTTACCTCATGGAAGCCATTCGGGGTGGGGCTCTAGAATTGGATAGTCTCACCAATTTTGTGGATTCCATTGTGATCAGCAATCAGCTGGGCAATGTCAGATCGGTGGGTATATCCGAAGGTTACAATCGGTTCAGAAGAGCAAATCCGCTGGTAAATGGGCATTTCATTATAGGCATGCTTAGTACCCCGCATTTGGAATTGGTCGATGTGGACCAAAACGGTGCTTTCATCTACTCGACCAATGAGGTGGCTGCCATGGTGCGAGCCATGAGTGGTTCAGCCGGGGAGCGGTTTGCGGATCCTGATTTTCAGGAGAATTCTTTTTCCTATCTGCTGAGTTCCAGGATCGTTCCTTACCAGGCTTCACCAACAGGCCCTTTTGCAGCGAGTTCGACAACACTGACCTCAACCAACCGTGTGTCGCTTTCCGCCAATATCGCCAGCAACTTATTTGATGTGCAGTTGAAGTTCCGTTGGCCGGTGACCAAAGTTCAGACCGCCGGAAGTGGGGGGATGCCCAATATCCAATACCGCGTAGGAAAGAATGAAATGGTCTTTCGTTCACTGGTAAGCGGCAGCTTGTTGCGGACCAACGGTGTACCTTTCCTCTCGGTCAGGGATCCCCGCAACGATGTTCCGCTGTATTATTTCAACGACAAGGAATACACCTCGCCCGCATTATGAAGATGAATCAACCCAACGACAGTCTAGATCGCGGGACTCCAAGTCGTGCCCGGCAAGCCAAGGTGGGTTTGCGTTCGCACATGGGGTTTTCATTGATTGAGGTCTTGCTGGCGGTGTCCATCATGACGGTCATCGTCTTTGGCCTTTTCTCCATGTTCAACCAAACCCAGAAGGCGCTTCGTGCCACTGCCAAGCAGGTGGATATTTTGGGTTCAGGCCGAGTGGCGATTGAGGTGTTGGTGGAAGATATTCAGTCGGCGGAAGCTCCCGGTTTACCGTTGCTGAGTGAACTGACCACCACCACCGCACAGTTGCCACATATGCAGGGAACTTTGGAACGGGCCTATCAATATGAGCCGGTTGTGCAGCAGTTAGTGGATGGATCGTTGAGGACGAACATGCTTCAAAATGCTTTTTTTCTGACGCGTTCTAATTTGAATTGGGTTGCCAAAGGTTATTTCTTTTCACCCACAACGAATTTTGTGGCTCCAAACAATACACGGAGTCTGGGTTTTGGAACTTTGTTCCGATTCTCTTCGGTCAATGTGGATCCAACCGCAACGAGCATTCAGGACCGATATCAGCCACAGCGACGCTTGAACCATCTCCTCTTGGGAAATTTCTGGGATAACTACAATACCGTTCTGAACGCCAACCCGCTGGAAACGACCAATCAGGTATTTAACTTGAGTGTGTCGCCACTGATCGAAGGGGTCATTCATTTCAAACTTCAGCCCATCGATTCAGATGGCAGGCCGATGCTTTACTATACCAATTTCACAGCGTTGAACGAGACCGTAAATTTCTCATATCCGAATACTATTTTGGAACGCGAACAAACCGGTGGAGGAGATGTCCTCGATGGCCAAACCCGATTTCGCTTTTTCGGGGATGCGATCCCTGCCTACATCGAACTTGAACTGGGTGTGTTGGATCCCGAGGTGTTGGCCCGTGTCAAATCCATGCCGAATCTGGATGTGGCCCGGCAATACCTGCAGGACAAACCCGGCGCCGTGCATTTGTTTCGACGCATGATTCCTATTTCCACCGCCAAACCTATCAGTCTGGAGCCGTAATGAAGTTGAGAACAAAAGAACAAGGTGTCGTTCTGGTCATCACCCTGATCATGCTGTCGGTGGTGACGCTGATGGCGATTGTTTTCCTCGGTGTGAGCCGTCGTGAGCGCGCGACCGTCACCGTAACCTCCGATCATATCAGCGCCAAATTATCAGCAGAAGCCGGTATGGCGCGCGCCCAGTCCGAAGTCGTGGGGCGTATCCTGAGTTCTTCGAATCGATTTGATTTTGATTTCTCCGTTTCAACCAATTTTTTCAACCCGGACGGATATGACAATTCCAATTCGAATTACGATCCTGGCAATGCGAATTATTTCCTTCCGAACGGAAATCCTATACCGGATTCTTTCAATCAGTCCGTCAACATAGGCAACCAGTATTACGATCCGCGTCCGCCTGTCTATATCGAGGAGACCGAGTATAATCCGCAGTCGGGACAGTTTGAGCGCAATATCGACTTTAGGTATTATCTCGATTTCAATCGTAATGGACGCTTTGATCCATCCGGCTTGCTCCCGGTTTTGGATGAGAACAACCGTCAGTTGATCGATTCTGATACAGCTGAAAATGTTTGGACAAGGTATGTAGGCGATCCGCAATGGATCGGGATGCTTGAGTACCCGAATCAGCCGCACTCTTCGACCAACCGTTTTGTCGGGCGTTTTGCCTATATTGTGGTTCCCGAGGGTCGCACCTTGGACCTGAACACCATTCACAATCAAATCAAGCAGACCAGCAACACACAGGACTTCTTCGTTCGGAATCAGGGAATTGGACCTTGGGAGATCAATCTGGGCGCCTTTCTCCGTGATTTGAATCCCCGGATCTGGACTCAATATCAATATGCCGGTCCGGGTAACGCGGCCGAAAATATTGGGAATTCATTCCGGGATGCCTTTTCCTTGCTGAACTACCGTCGTGCGAACCGCGCTCTGACACCACTGAATGTCATTGCGAACCCAAGCAATATTCAATTGCAGCGGGATTACATCGATTCGTTTGCGAACGGGCCGTTTCTGTTGGATACACCGTGGCTGGCAAGTGATCTTGCTGACACCGGTAACCAGGTTTGGTGGGGAAGCGAATATCGGAGAGCCTTTTATGATGTCCAGGAACTCTTCAACGGGGTGAAAATCCCAAATGCCGATGGAGTGCCTGCATCCAATGACAGTGTTGCTGATCGTGTTGGCCGTATCCCGAGTTTGGCTCAAACTTCCACCTACGATCGATATACCTATTACCGCCTGATATCACAGTTGGGCACCGAATCGATTCCTGATACCACCGCCAGATCCTATCGTCTGGCCATTCAGGACAACGTACCGCGTCTGGAAGAAGTGCGCACCAATAAGATTCATCTAAACTACGACAATTATAGCAATCATCAGACCAATTACGTCGACTGGAGCGCACGTGATCTGTTCATGCTTTCGGCCAATCGATTGTTGATGGCCAACATGGCTACCAATCCACCTGCCTTTACTTATTTGAGCGAAGCAGGGCAACAATACACCGCTCCCGGAACGAATTTTCACTTATTGGGTGACACCTATGTAGACCGTGATTTCTCGCTCACCAATATTCAGATTTGGCCTGAGAAAGCGCCTGGTGTGAATGAATACACCGCCAATGTGCATCAACTCCTTCAATTGGCGGCCAACCTGACGGAGCCTGTGACCACCACCAACCGTCCTCTGGCCACGTTTGCGGGCGGTAATCAGGAACGCTTGCCTTTGGTTTTTCGGCCTCGATTCAACGTGGATGATAACGATACGGTGACGATCTATGATTACATCGAAGTCACCAATGACGCACCTGCTCAGTTGATCAAACCTTTCCGTGATTTGAGATTCAAAGCGCAGCGCGATGCTTTGAATCCTGACGATAACGTGATTGGTATTCCCTGGGTCATTGCTGCCAAGAAGGGGCTGCCCAACTTCAACGAATATGGCGTGCTGACCACGCTTGAAATAACACGCAAGTTGGAAATCAATAAAACGGCTCCGAATGCCCCGATGAATCAATGGCAGACAAACCAGATGATCGTGATGGGTATTTCCAACATGTATGGATTGGAAACCTGGAACTCCTACCGTTCCAACTATCCAAGGTCCGTCCGAATGCTGGCACAAGTTCAGTCCAGCTTGGTTGTGACTAATAGGGGTGGTATGTTGCTTCGATCCAACTGGTTCAACCCTTCGAATGAACGATTGATGGTCGCCAACGAATGGCAGGGGCAGGAATTTGTGGTTCCCATGCAGCAGACGTTCATCACGCTGACCAACGGTATATATGATCACATGAGTGGACGATTGGTGGAAGCTTCTTTCTTACCTCAGACACTTTTCCCTGATCGTGGAATATTCCCGAGTCCCCAGATCGGCTTGGCGATGACCAATCGTGTGCAATGCTTCATGCTGGATGAGGATACTCAGCGCATTATTGATTTTGTTAATCTGGATAACCTGACCACCCGGATGGATGTGACTCAGGAGTTGCTTGGGGCGTATGGAGCAGGGACGGCTGGTCCCGTGGCCTCCTCTTCGACAGGCGATTCCAGAATGTTCTGGGTGACGAACAGGTTGGGCAATTCCACAATGATCACTGCGCCGACAGAAGGGGTCATTAATCAGATCTTTACATCACTGGATGAAATTCCCGTTTCACAGAGGCTCTGGAGCAGTTTCAGAGCACGCGGGACGGGGCGTGATCGTGAGGAATCCATTGATTTGTTCCGAACGTTCATTGGATTCCCGCCCAAATACCTGACTGCACAGCAATTGGCAATTGGTTATCAGCGTTTGAATGATCCGCGCAAGAGTTTCGTTCGACAAGTGCCATTCACGCCATCGCTCAAGAAGATTATCTACAACACCTGGCAGGCAAACGATCCGCTGGTGCACTACACCAAGGCGGACCTGACCGATCTTGAAGGCCGTTCGACCCGGCGCGAACTCGTCGATCCACCGGATCGCCCGTTGAATAACCGCATTCATAACATTGGATTGGTCAACGCGAGGTATCGTCCGTGGCCAAGTGGGCCGGGATCGGATATTTCGGAGTACGATGTTTCATTGAAAGATCCGATGATCCGCAGTTCGGACGATTGGCAATTTCCAACTAACCGTTACCCCAACATCGGGTGGCTTGGGCGCGTTCATCGAGGCACGCCATGGCAGACCGTTTACTTGAAATCTGCTGTGGGTTCTGATGGTGCAGGACGCTTGTTGCATGTGACGGACATGCCTCAACTCAGTTCGCCAGTGGCCGAGGGCTATCCTTTCCAGACCTTGCATGGTGATTTGAACAACGGTTTACAGGCCAATGCGATCAGTCCGCAACAAGATGGATCCCGACTGAACACCATGGCATTGGCTCAGCAGAATTGGCAGCGTTGGTCGGGAAGCCTAGGGACGCATCCAACCAACGACTGGAAAATCCTGGAACAATTTACCACCGCACTCGATGACAATGCGGCGCGCGGGCTGTTGTCTGTGAACCAAACAGGATTATCCGCCTGGTCGGCGGTGCTCTCCGGAGTGATCGTTCAGACCAACATGTCCAGCATCGCGGTGATGAATCGAGATCTGGATGGCGTGCAGCCTCCGCAGTACCGAACCAGAACCATCGAACCGGCAGGCTTGAACGGATTGCCCGAGAACCAGAATTTGCCTTCACCGATGACGCAGATGGTCAATGGTCCCACCGGTATCAATGGAGTGCGGCAGTTCTTCCCGAATGGCAGATTCCAGTATCTGGGACAGGTGCTTTCCGCGCCGGCCTTGACCTTGCAGTCGCCTTATCTGGATTGGACAGATGAAGTGCAGTATCAGAGTGGGATTGATGATTTTGCTTATGAACGTATTCCACAGCAGATCCTTTCGTTGATCAAGGCCGATGAGCCTCGGGTGACCATTTATGCTTACGGGCAGTCGTTGCGTCCTGCAAACGAATCGATGCGCACGGATCCGAATCCGCCGCGATTGTTTAACATCAGCACCAATTATCAGGTGACGGGTGAGTATTTGTTCCGGCGCGTTGTGCGTTTTGACGGAGCCATCACCAACCTGCAGGCTACTGTGGAAAGCGAAACCGTGTTGCCGTTTGATTGATGGATTGAGGGGAGAACGAGCAACAGACGAGCCCGCTGCGGAGACAGGAATTATTGGATTTTGAATTGATATGCGATTGAGCGCCAAAACTTGGGTCATTTTTGGAATGATATTGTTGGTTCTTGGAGCCGGCTATTTGCGTTGGGGAAACCTGGCGCGTGAGCGGCAACTGGGACTGATGGGAACGGATTTGTCCTCGAATTCCGGAGCTGGAGCCGTGCATATCCCCAGTCTGGGCGGGGCGGGTCCCAGGTTGCTGACTCAATTGAATCAGACCACCCGACATGCCAATACCGCTCACCCCGAAGTCACAAACGGCTATTGGGAACCTCTGCCCGAAGATCCGCAACACCCACATCGTATCCGTAACACAGCGGTTCGCTTGAATGAACTGGCCCGGTTGGATCATGCGATTTTGTTGAACAATGCTTTGATTGATACCAGTTCGAGACGTCCATTGGATATTCCGGAACATTTGCAAGCCCCTGCACGGACTCGAAGCTATTTGGTTCAAACGGATACAACCTTTGACAAGGTGGTTCCTCCGGCATTACTCGAACAGCTGGAAGCTACCAAGGTATCTTACATCCCCAACAACACCTGGCTGGTCCGAATGGATCCGGATGTGGTGGCGTCCTTGGAAAACACGCAAGGTGTGCGGGCGGTCGTGCCTTATGCCCCTTACTTCAAGATCAGCGAATCTCTCATACCCTTGGCCAAGGAACAGGAAGCGTTGAAAACAGGAACACTGCTCAGCTTGACTGTTTTCCCGGATGAATCCGACGCCGCCCTTCAGGTATTGGAAGACCTGCAGATTCCGGTGGTCAACAAATCGACTTCTCCTTTCGGCGATCAGTATGTGGTCGGGACGACACCGGATAGTCTGGTGCCTCTCGCCGCATTGGATTTGGTGCAATGGGTGGAGCCATGGTATCCGCGTGCTTTTGCCAGTGATCTGGCCCGTGTGCGGGTGGGTGTGGATACGGATGCCACCAACATCACCAATGACAACCATCATGGATTGACCGGAAAAGGTGTGATCATCAATGTGAACGACACTGGGATCGATGGCACACACCCTGACCTCGTAGGGCGTGTTATTTCTCTGGATAACCCGTCCACCATCCCCGTCAGACCGACGCCCGATCCTGATGCGCCCATGGTTGCTTCCATTGCCTTCAGCGCTTTTACCGATCCTCATGGTCACGGCACGCATGTGGCCGGGATTATCGCCAGTTCCGGTGAGAATTCCCCGGTGGTGACCAATATCATCAACTCCGCCACCAACGCTAATTTTCACGGAATGGCTCCCGAGTCGGAGTTGTTTTCCTTGCGGGTGGATTTGATCAGCGGACCATTGGAGTCGGACGAAATCCTTCAGACCGAAGCAGCGACGTTCAATTACATCACTCAAGGCATGACGAATGCCATGATTTCCAACAACAGTTGGCGTTACCCGGATTCACAGGAATACGGTTTGGCTGCGGCGAGTTACGATGCTGCCGTGCGTGACGCACTTCCGTTGGAGGAGGGCGATCAATCCATGGTGTATGTCTTTGCGGCCGGGAACGCCGGCAACGGGGGGCGTGATGGCACCGGGGGATCTTCCGGAAGTATTGAATCTCCTGCCACGGCCAAAAATGTGATCACCGTCGGTGCGGTTGAGCATTTGAGGTATATCACCAACGAGGTCATCTCGGGGTATGTGGATCAGGTGGTCACCAATGAAACCGGCATTGTGGAAACAAACCAGATTCCGGTGATGGAAAAAGTATTTTTGCCGGATACCGATTCGGCCACTGAAGTGGCGTCCTTTTCTTCCCGGGGCAATGTTGGCATCGGCATCGAAGGGGAAGGCGGTCGATTCAAACCCGACGTGGTGGCTCCAGGGACCTTTGTTGTTTCGACACGATCGAAAGATTGGGAAAGCCCCGGTCAGCTATTCTCTACCAATTTGAGCACTCGTGTTGGTATTTCGGTTAATCCAGGGGACATTTATCCCACTCTTTTATTCATACCCAACGACGGGGTTCGGGTTGAGTTGAGGATTGTGCCCAATGAAGATGTCCCAATCGAGTTGCCGGACCTGCCGCTCTATGTTTCACAGGCGGGCTTTGCCACGACCAATGATTTTGCGGGATATAATGAAATCGCTCTGACGCCTGATGCGGAAGAGCCTCTCACGTTGACCCCCGGGAGCATTTATTACTTTGGTATCGGAAATGAATCCGAGACAACCGTGGCGTTTGATCTGGAAACCCGCTTGATGACTGAGGAGGAACCAGAAGGTTACTTTGCCGGGTTGAAAGAGCTGAATGACGGATTGGAGCCTCACTACCGAATGGAATCCGGCACAAGTATGGCTGCACCGGTGGTGTCCGGTATGCTGGGGCTGATGCAGCAGCACCTCACTGAGAATGGCTACAGCCCAAGTCCTGCATTGCTGAAGGCATTGTTGATCAATGGCGCCCGGTCTTCGGGGACGGTTTACGATTTTCAGATTGATCCTCTGATCAATTATCAGGGTTGGGGTTTACCCAATCTAAACAACAGTTTGCCGAGCCGTTTTTTGGAGGAAACCGACAACAAGTCATCTTCGGTTCAATTCTTTGACCAGGATCCGGACCTGGCTTTGGCCACTGGTGATGTGCGGTCATGGGATTTGAATGTTTCCACCAACGGAGCGCGCGCGTTTCCGATGCGAGTGACATTGGTATGGACCGATCCTCCGGGGAATCCCGCTGCAGGTATCAAATTGGTCAACGATCTTGATTTGGTGGTTTCCAATACTGTTTCGGGAGATGTTTATTTCGGGAACGATTTCGCACAATCCACCCGGTTTACCCGTTTGTCCACGACCAATACCACTTCGACCGCCACCAACTTGGTCAGTCAGGCGGATATCGTCAATAATGTCGAAAACGTCTACATCAATGGTCCGCTTTCCACGAATTACGTGGTCTCGGTGATCGGTCGTCGTGTGAACGTGAATACCGTGTTCGATCATCCGGATGGTGTTGTTCAGGACTTTGCTCTGGTGATCAGCAGTGGGGATGACTCTGATTTGGAAGCACCATTTGAAATCGAAGAAGCCGAGACCCCATTGGCATCAACGTTGCCTCCGGTGATCTCCATTACCAATGGTATCCCACGACTCGAAGATCGGGTTGGCGCCAACAGTCCATTGTTGGGGACGACGAATGGTCTGGTGGGACAGTGGCAGTTCTACATGTTCACCAATTCACTCCCATCGACCAATGATGTCGGGTTTACCAATGGTCCGAACGTGGCGTTTGTTACCTTTCTGCCACCCAACTTGTCACGCCCCAGGACATCCGAGGCGGACATCGATTTGTTTGTGTCGAGGGATGCCGGATTGCTGGACCTGAATCCAGGCGCCATTGCGGCGTCAAACAAATCGCTGAACCAGGGTGGTACTGAAGTGGTGCTTCTGGAGAACCAACCGCTGGGTGATGATGTGGTGTATTATGTCGGGGTCAAATCGGAGGACCATCAGGGTGGCCAATACGCTTTTGTCGGTTTATCGCAAGAGGAGCCGTTTGACTTTACGGATGCCAACGGTAACCGGGTCTTTAGGGGGATACCGTTGAACCAGGGGATCATTCCCGATGGAACGCCAGCGAGTCCGGGGGCCGGGTTGGGCATTGCGATTGGTAATCCGCTCAATGGATTGGCCGTGCAAAGTGTCGTTGTCGAAGAAATCATCTCCCATCAGAACATTGGCGACTTGTTGGGCAGCATCACCCACAACGGCATATCGGCCGTATTGAATAATCACACGCTTTTCAGTCCACAAGGAAGCGCGACCTTCCTGAATGAGGTGTATGATGATTTCGGATTTTACCCGAATTCGATTCCTTCCGACGGGCCAGGGAATCTGATCAATTTTATTGGTGAAAACGGAGTGGGTGTCTGGCTGATGACCATGGTGGATAACAGTTTTGGTCATACAGGGACATTGACATCCTTTAATGTGGTGGCAACACCGAATCAGTTGCTCGATGACAGTGGTGTGGTGAGTACTGTGCAAGGTGAATCCTTTGTTTATTTCTTTGTGGAAGTTCCGGCAGATGCAAGCGCGTTAACCGCCAACTTGACTGAGTTTGATCTGCCGCTCGATCTCTACCTGCGTCACGAGGAGCTACCGACACAAACACTTTACGACAAGCGGACGCTGGGATTGGCCGGTGATCAGGTCATTTCGACTACCATCACCACGCGGGATATACCTCCGTTGAATGCCGGACGTTATTTCATTGGTATTTACAATCCCAATCCCGGTCCGGTGGATTTCCGATTGACGTATGATGTGGAACGCAATCTGGTGATTGATTCCGAACAACCGTTTTTCGCGGGTGAGAAGGAAGTGCCGATCATTGATTTCGGAATGACTGATTCCGAAGTTTATGTGCCGGATGACAGACCTATATCCGAAGCCAAAGTGGGCATCCGATTGGACCACCCAAGATTGTCTGATTTGAGCCTGCACCTGGTCAGTCCGACCGGAACAAGACTTCTCTTGATGGAGCATCGTGGTCGGAACAACGAGACGGGGCTTGGTTCTGGCATCGGAAATGAACTGGTCTATGGCGGGTTCAGTGACAACCTGGAAGATGCAGACACCCTGATCAAATACGCTCAAGGGCCATTTACCACCAATGCGAATTTCCTCGATCTGTCCATCAGTGGCTTCGAAGAAGCTGACCTGGGGAACTATTTGGAGGGCGAAACCATCACTGCTGATGCTGACGGAAACGAATGGGATGTGGTGTTCGGTCGTGCGCGTGTTTTGGGTGGTAACGGTTCTTACGAAGGTAATCGTTATCTGGATATTTTCAGTTCACGTATTGCGTTGACTATTCCAACGCCAGCTGCTCAGAAATATGATCTCTTTTATGCTTCCCGTTCCATTGCAGGACGTGGATCGCCTGTTGGAGGCGTATATCTTGACGGACGCAGAGCGCAGATTGTTGACGGATCGCTGGCATGGCAACGTAATACACCGTTGCGTTTTCGTCCGGTCAATGATGAAACATTGCTGGAGTTTACTTTCCTTGGAGGACGTCCCTCGATGTTTGTTGACGACAT
>Ga0181584_10003750_pt1 | contig 11576 bp, 10 predicted proteins | sample 071ome_30_FD_132462 | JGI IMG/M metagenome (GOLD analysis project Ga0181584, IMG submission 132462) | Coastal salt marsh microbial communities from the Groves Creek Marsh, Skidaway Island, Georgia - 071406AT metaG (megahit assembly) | ecosystem: Environmental > Aquatic > Marine > Intertidal... | reverse complement strand
GTGGAGACGCTGTGCGCGAAGTGGGTGACAGAGCAACACGCGCGGCGCGCCGGTGGCCTCGTCGCGCGACGCCACGCCGAGCACGCGCACGCCCGGGTCGAGTCGTTTTACCCCGGGCGTTTCGGCGAGGTACGACGCGTCCGCGCGCGTGTACGGCGTGAGCGCGGGCGCGTATTCATCATCATCAGCCTCGAGCGCCATTGTCTGACGCATTCATCATTCATTCGGGCGCGCGCCCATCGGGTGTCGACGCCGCGCGACGCGTCGAGATGCGAGAGAAAACGCGCCCGCAATCGCGTCGCAACCTTTTCTCGCGCGCACTTCTCGCGCTGTGCGTCGCGTCGCCCGCGAGCGCGATGGGCGCGTCGACGACGACCAGGCGACGATTTTTTGAAAAGTCATTCGCGGACGCCTCGCGGACGCCCCCGCGCGTGCGCGCCGTCGAACCGTCGCTCGTGCACGTCGCGGGAGGGGCGTCGGTCGTCGTCTCGGGCGCTGGGTTCGATGGGCGAGAGGTTGAGTGTCTCTTCGCGCACCAACGCGCCGGCGCGGGAAAAATCGCGCGCGCGACGACGTCGGGCTCGAACGCGAACGCGGCGCGCATCGCGTGCGAGACGCCGTCGTTCGTCGAACACGGCGTTGAACTCGGAGAGTACGCGCAGGTGTTCGCGAGAAACGGCGCGTCGGGGGCGTGGAGCGGGACGATTGGGAATTTTCAGTATCAGAGCGAGACGCGCGCGCGAAACACCTTCGCGATGCTTCGTCTAGACGGGAGCGCGCCGGGGTGTTACGGGTGTTTCGCGAGCTCGGTCGCCGTGGGGAGTCGCGCGAGGGAAACGTGGACGGTGGTGAGCGACGGGGGCGCGAGCGCGGGACCGATGGATGGTGGGACGACGGTTCGCGTCGCGGCAAAAAATCTCGCCGACGGTTCGCCGGGAACGTTTTACCCCGGGAACAAATTCGCGTGCGGCGTGTTTTGCGCGAGCGCGTCGGGCGGTGGGTGGAAATTCGCGAGCGGAACGGCGCGATGGTTGGCGTACGACCTCGCCGAGTGCGAGACGCCGCCGTGGCCGGGCTCGGGCGCCGACGCGACGACGTGTCTGTTGCGCTTTTCCAACGACGGGACGACGTACGACGATTTAGTCGCCACGGGCGGGGACGGCGACGGCACCGGCGCGGGCGTCATGGCGAACGCCGCCAAGGTGGACTACGCGTACGCGTCGCTCGTGCCGACGGTGACGACGATTTCCACCGTCGGCTTGAAGACGCCGGCGACGAGTCGGTACGCCGCGCGGGGACGCGTCGCCGGCGGGACGGAAATCGTCGTCGTGGGAACCAATTTCTTACCGAGCTCGCGTTTGGCGTGCGCGTTCGTCGACGACGCGCACGGCACCGTCATCGTCCGAGCGACGTACGTGAGTTCGACGGAGATTCGGTGCGTCTCGCCGTCGCGTCTCGACGTCGTCGATCCCGACGTCGACGAGACGGATTACGGCACCGGCGCGCCGTGCTTCGTCTCGCGACTTCGCGCGTCCAACACCGAGGTCAACGCGCGGGTGAATTCATGGAGCGCCGACGGTACCGACGACGCGACCGCGTTTCACTTTTGCGATTTATACGTCTCCACGAGCGGTGGCTCCATCTCGCGCGCCGACGGGTCGTCGACGCGACCGTTCGCGAGAATTCAAGACGCTTTCGACGTCGCGCACGAGAACGACGTCATCCGCATCGCCCCGGGCGTCTACGCGGGCGACGGAAACGTGCGATTGATTCCACCGCGATCGGACGGCGTGCGCGTCGCCGCGACGAAGGACGTCATCATCGATTGCGAAGACGAACACCCGCTCTTCGCGGTCGGCGACGCCGACCGTCCGCTCGGAAACGCCGCCACGACGAGGTGCGGCTCGAGCGCGGATAAGGCGTCGAATGAATTCACCGAGACGTGCGAGGCGTTCGGCGATGGCGGTGGTACGCTCGCGTGTCGACGCTACGATTTAGCTTAGTTTAGTTTAGTTTCTACCTAGTCTACGTCAACCACGCTCTCGTCCTTCGCGGCCGCGCGCGACGTCTCGCCGCGTCGCTTCCCGTCGCGACACGCGGGCTCCTTCTGAAACTCGAGCATCGCCGAGACGTTTGCGAAACATCCGGCGACGTACGCGTCCATACGCAAATGATTGTGTCGCTCAGCCTGAAACGGAATCTCGCACTCGGTCGCCGCGCCCTCGATGCCTAACAACGCGAAGGACACCGCGGCGACGGCGGGAATCGTGCCGTACCCCCACCGATTGACGAAGACGAACGGCATGGATATCAAATAGAGACACAAAAACGTCCGCAGGTGCACGACGTAAATCTCCGGCACCTTGGTCGCCCGCAAACGCTCCAACGCGCCCTCCTGGAGCGCCAAAAACGCCAACTGTCCGTGCAACTCTTCTCTCAACGACGCGTCTCTTATATTTGAACCTCCGAACAACCGTCGCACCGCGCGTCGACACATCGAGATGCAAAACAACGGCGGATGTTCCGCGTTCATCACCAAGTCCCTGTCCTCGTCGCTCAAAATCCCCACCGTCTCGTCCCGCTCGACGACGCGTTCGCCTCGCAAAAACGCCTTGCTCGCCGACGCGAACGCGCACGCCCACGCCACGCAATCGTCCACCGCGGACTCGTCGTCGCCATCGCTTCCATAAATCAACGTCACGTCGACGAAATCACGCACACCCGCGACGATGGCCCCGAACGCCGCTCGACAACTCCACCACCGCAACGCCGCGCGAGACAATCGAAACACCAATAAAAATCCCATCGCGCTAAACGTCAACGCGTACGCCCCGTCCAGCGCGCGCGCCTCGGTGACGTCATCACTCAACACCGACGTTTGCGCCAAGAGCGTCCAGACGATGGAGACGACGTTGACGAGCGCCAGAGGGGCGATGAAGACGTCGAGCGCGCGCGCGCGCGCGTCGCACGAACACGCCGTGCGCGCCCAACTCGTGGAATCGTAATCGGGTTGATGAGACGCCCCTCTCGCGAGAACGGCGCGACGCGCGCGCACGTTCACGGGATCGTTCATCGTCTCTCGCAACCGCGTCGTCGACATCGTCGACATCGATCGCGCGATGACGTCGACGAGTGGGACGTCGACGCGCTCACCGTGAATTGAATGTGAATGCATCATCCATCGCCCCATCCATCGACGGATATCTTTTACTAGACGGACACTTGATACGTATACGACACGTTTTGATACCTACCTAAAAATAATACCTACACGGTCGTTCTACAAATGGGGCGTTTCGGAAAGACGACCCGTCGTCCCGAGAAACGCCTCGGATCTGCGCGGTCGTCGCGGTCATCGGACGGATGATCTGTATTGTACCCACCCAAATTAAAAATAAAAATAAAACTCGCAATGTCCTGTACGGGCTTCGATCCCGTGGCTTCAGCGTCACTCGCACGTGCTCGGCCCAACGTATCGCATTCGGGACATATAATATATGGAACATACAGTTCATACATATAAGCACTGCACTCTAACCAGCTGAGTTAACAGGACGACCAGTCGAGACGAGTGGTAGTGAATCGTCGAGACTCTTGATTCAGGACTCGTCGCTGTCATGCGTAAGGGTGTAGGGTTGTGTATGGTGGTGCAAATATTATGGGTGCGTACCACCGTCACATCCAACGGATGAGGATTGGATTGGATGTCGATTGCGCGACGGACGCGGGAATCGAGCGCGTCGCGTTCGACAGAGACGATGGTGTACGTCATCGCGCGAACGCCCGAGGACGACGCGTGCGTGTTCGCGTGTGGTGTTCCCGTGAATTGTGATTTTCGCGAAGATGGCGACGAAAAATCGGTGGATTTCATCGACGAAGTGGTCGATAATCTCAGCGCCAACGTCCTGTGTCGACGATTCCCGGTCTCCACCGCGCGCGAACGTCTCACGGTGTATCTCACCGCGTTCGCGAGCGATCTCTTGTACCTGTGCGCGCGCGATCCCGAGATGGAGACGGCGACGAAGGCGGCGAGCAAGGCGGCGGCGGTGGCCGCGCGGGACGACTTCGACGGCGGACGCGGGACGACGAACGCGCCGACGAGCGCGGAGGAGGGAGAGACGTTTCGACGATTCGCGAGGAGGTGTCGAGAGACGTTGGCGAGGCGGTTGGTGGCGCGGTGTTACGCGAGAGAGACGGGAGAGAGGGATAAGTTTTGGACGGCGTTCGCGCGGCGGCGATTTTTAAACAGACCGCCGCCGACGGCGTAGCGAAGCCGCGGCGGTACGGTAGGGGTGGTGTCGATCGGTATTACAAGTCCGTGGTGGAAGCATTCGTATGTGTGGTCGTAGTGTAGTGATAATAGCTTTTTTCTTTCGATCATTCGTCGAGGCGAAACAAACCCTCCTCCGCGACGCCGCCGCCGTCGACGCGTCTCGCTTGTCTGAGCGCGAGCGCCTCCTCCTCTCGCACCATGCGAATAAATTCAGCCTGTTGTTTCAATCTCTCGGCGCGATCGATATCGTGCTGATCTCGGTGCGTCTCGGTGCGTCTCGGTGCGTCTCGGTGCGTCTCGGCGGTGCGAAGCCATTCGTGCGCGAGCGCCTGTTCGGCGCTCAGACGTTCGTTCGGATCCGTCTCCAATAAACCGGCGACGAGCGATTTCGCGGGATTACTGATGAAATCCCACACCCCGGGTTCGAGGTGGTAGATGCCGTTTCGTATGTTTTGATAGAGCACGCTCTCGTCCTCGTCGTCGAAGGGCGAGTACCCGCTCAACAACGCGAAGAGGATGACGCCGACGCTCCACATGTCGCACGCCGTCGAGTAACACTCGTCCTCATTCTTACTCGTCTCGAGTTCTAAAATTTCCGGCGCAATGTACAACGGAGACCCACAGATCGTGCGCAACGTCTGACCCTCGGGCTTGAACCTCGCCAGACCGAAATCAATCAACTTGACGAGCGGCGCGGCGCCGGCGTCGCTCAACAAAATATTTTCAAGCTTTAAATCTCTGTGCACGATGTTTCTCGCGTGCATGTGCGCCACCGCGCTCAACACCTGTCGGATGACGCTCTTCGCCTCGTCCTCCGTGAACGACCCGGCTCGACTCACCCTGTCGAGCAATTCCCCGCCCGTGACGAGCTCGCACACCATGAAGACGTTTCGCTCCGTCACGTACGTCGCGTACAGCTCCACCACGTTTTCGTGTCTCACCTGGCTCAGCACCGCCACCTCCCGATCGAACGATCGATCGGTGGGCGCGTATTTAGACTTATCCACCACCTTTATCGCCACCTCCGCGCCCGTTCGTCGGTCTCTCGCGCGCGCCACCGTGCTGAATCCGCCCGTCCCTATTTTCTCCAGCACCTCGTACGCGTCGGTGATCTCCTTCACGCTCGACACCCGTCGCACCGTGGGCGACGATCGCGCGTCGTCGTCGCGATTCTGCATGACGAGAACGAGGAAGACGACGACACACGATCCTCGGACGCGCAATCAATCAATCAATCGATTACGAAGATAAATGAATGAATCACCGCGTCGCCTGACGTCGCCTGACGTCGCGACGCCGTCGTCGTCGTCGTCGACGCCGCGACGCGATGCAAACGACCCCTTCTCACGCGACGCGCGCCTCGTCCGTCGTCCGAGCGCCTCGCACGACGCGGTGTGTCGATGGGCGTCGTCATCACCTCTGGGCTCGATTTTCTCTCCGTCACCTCGGGGACGCGCTCGAACGCGCGCGTCAAAGCGTCGCGCGCGATATGGCGGTCGACGCCGTCGAGGCGGCGGCGCACGCGCACGCGGTGGTGACGGTGTTCCATTTCATCGCGTATTCGTGCGCGGGCGTCGCGTTCGGGTTCGCGGTGTTTGTGAATGTGTACGTTTTGGTGGCGTTGGATGATTTACAGAGCGACTTTGTCAACCCGCACGACGCGACGAGGAAGATTAATCGATTGATCGCGTGGGAGATCGCGTCGCACGCGTGTGGGTGCGCGTTCATGCTCGTCAGTGGGCACTGGGTGATGGTGTTGGCGAACGGTCCGTTGGCGTATTACCATTACGTCGGGTGCGTCGAATCGAACGCGCGTCGTCGTCGTCGTCGTCGAATCATTCTTTCCTTCTCTCGTCGCGAAAGGTTCGTCGTGCGGACGAATGACTGACTGACCGTCTTCTGTCTGTGCGTTCGCACCTACAGGTGGAAGGAGAAACGTATGCTCATGGACGTGACGGAGATTTTCAACCGCGCCGACGCCGAGAAACGCGCGCGAACGTACAAGCTCGCGTTTTTAGGATTCGTCGAGTTGATCACGGCGTACAAAATCACCTACGCCGCCGTGCACGCGCTGATGACGACCGCGGGGAGAGAGGCGTTGGCCAAGGTGCTTCGCGAGGCGGCGCACACGCCGATGTATCACATGTTTTGACTACACTCGCTTATTTTTTTCCTTTGCGTCTTCCTTAAAAAAGTATACGAGCGTCGTCCTAGCCACCACCCGTCGATTCGACCGCTCGCTCGCGCGCGCTCTACGCTCTACTTGCCAGCCGTCGGATCGTCTCGCGTCTTGATCAACCCGTACACGCTGCTAAACGCCAAAAACCCACCCGTGAACGGCGTGAAAAACGGGTACAACTTTTCGCTCACAAAGGCGTCCACGCTCTCCGGAAACTTCCCGAACGAATCCAATCCCAACACGATTCCCATGACGAAGATGACACAGATGTAATAAAATAAAAATTTCACGTACGCCTCCTCGCTCTCCTGCGACAGCGTCTTCTCCGTCTTTCCGAGGTACGAGTCCACCGCCGGCGAGCGCACGTCAACCTTGGCGCGTCTCGTCGTCGAGCGGTCGCGCTTGCGCTTGGATTTCGATCTCGGTTCGAACGCGAACTCGTCCGCGGACGAAGAGGACGAGGAGGAGGACGACGGCGTCGCGGCGTCGGCGTCGTCCTCGGTGGACGACCGCGCGCGAACGGACGACGCGCGCGCGGTGAAAACCACGGTCGGGGCGCGAGCGACGTCGACGGAACGCGTCGGCGTCGGCGTCGGCGTCGAGCGTCGCGCGACGGCGGCGCGAAGAGCGACGGAAGACGCGGCGAGCGTCGTGGGAACGGCCATGTCGAGCGAGCGACGAGCGAGGCGTCGAACGAGGTCGCGCGCGACGACGACGGTGGGCGATGATCGCGCCCTGTGGTCTATCCACACTATAGTAGTCATGTTCGGATATACGACTCGTATTCTATAAAGTAACTGTACCATGAAAGAATGATTAAAATATATACCAATACATTCTCGGAATTTCAACACGTATTGAGCTCACTCATAAATCTATCTATATACTACTAAAACCGAGCCCACCGCCCGCGAGAGGTCGGTCGGCGCGCCTCCGCGACGCGCGCGCCAGACGCCCCCTCGCGCGTCGCGCGTCCTCGTCCCGAACGCGCGCGCCGAACGACGCCTCGCGCGCGCTTCTCCGCGTCCGCGCCTCTCTCGCGCGCGTCTCCGCGTCGACGGTCGCGCGCGCGGTCGCTCGGTTTCAAAAACAAACCGCGAGCGCCCGCGAGAGAGAGAAAGCGCGCGACGCCGTCTCTCGCCGTCTCTCGCCGTCTCTCGCCGTCTCCTCTCGCGTCACCCTCTCTCGCGCCGCTCGCCATGTCGACGGTGATCGAGACGACGCCTCTGGGCGACGTCGAGGCGGAGACGGAGGCGAGTCGCGCGCGCGCCGCCAGAGACGCCGAAGAGCGCCGCGAGAGACGCGCGCTCGAAGCCTCCAGACGCAAAGAAACGCGCGAGACGTGCGAACGATTGCTCACATTCTTACGTGTCGTCGCGACGGAAAGTGGTCGAGCGCGGGAGACGGAGACGTTCGGTGACGGGAACGAGGGGTTGGCGCACCGAGGTCGTTTGCTCAAACTGCGCGTGCGCGTGGCGAGGGTGCGCATGCAACCGAAACGCGCGAGACGACCGGCGAGTCGCGTTCGAGAGAATGGGGACGTGCGAGATGACGGTGGATTGCGACGGCAGCGGAGTCTGGCGGAGATGGCGACGAGGAACGCGGCAAGATTGGCGGGACGGGACCGCGGCGACGGCGAGGCGCCGTCGCCGACGCCGAGCGGGTACGGAAGCGATCGATCGTTTGGAACGACGACGTACAGCGAGGGTGAGACGTCGAGTCGATTAGAAGATCTCTTGGCACTCTTGGCGCACGCGCCGTACGAACACGAGAGTTTAGAGGACGGTGGTCGACCGAGAGGATGGACGGGGAGCGGGAGCACGATGTCGCGGACGGGGGTGATTCGCGTCGGCGTCGATCACCAGGCGCGCGTCGAGGCGACGACGGACGCGACGTTCGCGCGCGGAACGATGGACGCGAGAGAGGAGAGGTATCTCGGGACGATGGCGTGGCCGACGACGAACGTCGTGAAGGCGTCATCGTCGTTGCCGGTTCGCGCGGGGAAGCGTCCGTCGGCGCTTCGAGGGACAAAATCGTCGACGCTGCCCGAGGTTGACGTCGAGGCAAAGGAGGAAAAGGAGGACGTCAAAACAGAGAAGAAGGAAACCGCCGATGAAGACGACAAGGATGACGACGAAGACGACGCGACGACGGAGCGAAGACCGCTCGTGTCCGAGGAAGACATCGCGGCGTCGAGACGCGCACTCGAGGAAAACCTTCGACGCGCCGGCGTCGGAGAGTCTCTGTTGGGTTTAGCCACCATCGGCGCCGCGGGTTCGAGCGCGCGTTGGAACGAGGAGGAAAAGACGACGTTCGCCGAACACGTCAACAAGTATTGCGACGATTTGTTTAGACTTTGCGTGAAATTACCCGACAAGACGATGCGAGACGTCGTCGACTACTACTACAACGTTTGGCAGGTGGGATATAAAAACCACGGTCGCGTCGACGTTGAGGGCGCGGAGGAACCCGCGCACGGCGTGCGAGGGGTCGGTCGAGGACGCGGACGACCTCGAGGCGCGGCGCCTAAGTTTACGAGCGAACAGGTTCGACGCGAGAGAGACGACAAGTCGATTCAAAACTTTGTGGATTGGATTCGAGGCGTGGCGATGAATACGAAGCGCGCCATGTTGAACGTGCACCGCGCGCCGACGACGGCGAGGTTTAAGGGACACATGATGACGCGGTGGCGAAGCGTCGCGTTCGATTCTTCCGACGGCGCCAAGGAGTATCTCAAGGATTTGACTCGCCGCATGCACGCCGCCAAGTTTACGCCCGAGGAGCGAGAAGTGGCGGCGAAGATGAAGGCGGCGGCGAGAGGCCCGGGACGTCCACCGAAGAGCGCGGCACATGCGGCGGAGAAACGCGCCGCCGCCGCGCCGCCCGCGGCTAAGGATTCCGAAGACGCCACGGCGCCCGCGACTACTGTGGTGAAACGCGGTAAAAAGGCCAAGACACGGGATTCCGGCGAGAATGTGGCGAACGCAGAGAACGAAAAAAAGAAACTGACGGGCAAGCGAACCGCGAACGCGAAGAAACGCGCGAGCAATGGATTGAAAACGAAGGATCGCAATTTTATCCTGTAATTACAAACAAACGCAATGGTAGATAGAATTTACAGAGCGCCGCGGAGGACGGGCGTCCGAGAGGAATCGCCCCTCGGTGTCTATTGAATCGGTGCGAGAATGGTTGTTTTTCAGCGATGATCAGAGACGTCATTCTTGACGGTGACCGTGACCTCTCCGAGCATGTCAAAGCCGTCCTCGTCGAAGCGATCGCGAACGGCGATGCGACCGGCTTCGCGCATTCCGGAGAGGAACGCGCCGTGAAGCGTCGCCGGGTACTGACACGTCGTCGCCTCGCCGGCAAAGTAGATGTTACCGGCCGGTTTCGCGAGCTCCTCGTAATCTTCGCGCGTCGTCGTCGTCGAGCACGAGCTGTACGAACCGTACGTGTGCTCGTCTCGATGCCACGCCGTGATGTGTCCAGAGACGGGATCGGGCACTTTGACGCTGCGTTTCTCGTACGCGCTTCGCAGGTACCTAACGAGATCATCGATGACATCGGCTTCATCGAGTTTTTCGACCTCGATCGCGGCGTCCCCGGCGCACAGCGCGAGCAAGGAATTATCGTCGCGGCTGTACGAATAAATCAAAAAATATCGTCCTCGGTCCGCCGTCTGATGCTGCACGAAACCAAACGTGTCGCCGTCTTCGTCCCAAAATTTCGTGGGAAACACGAGGACGACTTTGTTGAGCGTACCAAAATTGATGTTCTCGATCGCTCGGAGCTTGCGATGGGGCAACGCCGGGACAAAGTGAATGATTTCCTTCTTTAACACGCCCAGAGGAACGGTGATGACGCAACAGTCCGCCATGATGTCCACCTTGTCGCCGCAGTGCACGATGACGCCTCGCGTGCCGAGCGCGCCGACGTCCGTCACCCCGGTCACGGCGTGTTCGTACCAGACGGTGACGTTTTTCGCCAACGAGTCGATGAATTGTCTGTTTCCGCCCGAGACGACGATGTGGTTCCCGGTGAAATCAAACTCGTCGTCCTGATCCCAATGGAGCAGCGAGAGATCTCGAATCTTGGCCGCGTTGGCAAACTCTAGATTAGCAATGTGCCAGTTGAATAAATCCTTGCTCGGACCTCGCTTGTCGCTCGACATTTTTTCGAGCTCTTTGTTGATGCGATTTTCGAGCTCATCCCCCAGAGACTTCCCGCTCGCCACGCTCGGAGGAAGCGCGGCGCGATGCACGGCGATCGCCTCGAGTATTTGATTGAATTTTTTCTCGACTAATTGGTCGAGATCATCGTCGATCGGCGAACCGTCGGGTTGGAACAACGGACACACCGAACGAATGACGTGCGGTTTGAGCTTGAGTTGCTTGGCGAGAACACACATCGGATTCCCGTTGCTTCCGCTCAGAATGCTCGCTCCGAGGTCAACCTTGGCCATCGTCGACGTCGACGTCGACGCAAACTCCTCCGTGCGCACGCGTCCGCCCGGACAATCTCTTGACTCCACCACCACGACGTCGTGGCCGAGATTTTGCAAGTGCTTCGCCACGGCTAATCCGGCGGCGCCGGCGCCGACGACGACGACGGAGAGTTTCCGCTCGCCGCGCGTCGGTCTCTTGAACTCATCGAACGCGCTCTCCGTCGCCCCGCCGGTGGTTCTCGTCATCGTTCCGAAATTAATGTACCCATACATCGTGAGGTACGCGTGCACTTGCACGGCGAGATTGTGAAATTTCTTCTTGAATAACGCCGCCGCCGCGTTGGCGGTGAGATACTCGCGCGGTTTTTGTCGCCACGTCACGATGAGCGCGTTTCTCACGGCGATGAAATCTTCGTCTCTGTGCGTCTCGCCCGGCGGCATGAATCGTCGCTCGTCCTTCGTGAGCGAATCCATGTCCAGACTCAACTCGGCAGCCATCTCTAAATCCGCCAAATCCCCGGGACTCATCTTTCGAATAGCCTCCTCGCCCGACGCCTCCTCGCGTAGTTCGTTCGCCTCCCTCGCCTTTGTCGATTCTTTCCGTCGCCGACGTCCTTTTCCTCCTTCCCGATCATCACCACCCGCGTTCGCGTTCGCGTTCGCGTTCGCGTTCGCGTTCG
>Ga0181584_10003744_pt1 | contig 11582 bp, 9 predicted proteins | sample 071ome_30_FD_132462 | JGI IMG/M metagenome (GOLD analysis project Ga0181584, IMG submission 132462) | Coastal salt marsh microbial communities from the Groves Creek Marsh, Skidaway Island, Georgia - 071406AT metaG (megahit assembly) | ecosystem: Environmental > Aquatic > Marine > Intertidal zone... | reverse complement strand
GGGACGTGGCGCTCGTCGTCGGATACGAGAAAATGGTCCATGCCGACAAGTCAGTGTCGTTCCACGCACTGGAAACCTGCTCCGACATAGAGGAAATGGCGGAGATCAAGGCCGGGCTCGGGCCCGATGCCGCAAAACGGTCGGTGTTCATGGACCTGTACGCCGAGAAAGTGCAGAAGTATCTGGACAAAACCGGCGCGACCCGGCGTCATCTGGCGCAGATCGCCGCGAAGAACAGCGAAAACGGCACCCGCAACCCCATCGCCCAGTTTCAGGAAGCCAACGACACCGACAAAATCCTTCAATCGCGGGAAATCGTGTCGCCGCTGACGCTGCTGATGTGTTCCGGCCTGTCCGATGGGGCCGCGGCGCTGGTCCTGATGAGCGAAAAAGCCGCCAGGGAGAGGAAAGCGCAAGGGCCTGTCATATCGGGCCTTTCCATGGCCTCGGAATCGTACGAGACCGGCGGCTCGCAGATGGGCCGGGTCATGCGGGCCGCCTACGACCAGGCCGGAATTGCGCCGCAGGACATCGACCTTGCGGAGGTTCACGACGCGACCTCCCCCGGCGAGCTGTTTGCCTATGAAGACCTGGGCCTCGCGGCCGAGGGCGAAGGCTGGAAACTAGTGGAAGACGGCACCGTGTTCATGGGCGGCAAATGCCCGGTCAACCTGTCCGGCGGATTGTTGTCGCGCGGCCACCCCATCGGCGCGACCGGCGTCGCCCAGATCTGCGAACTGGCGCTGCATCTGCGCGGCGAAGCCGGCGACCGGCAGGTCAAGGGTGCGCGTGTCGGCGTGGCGCATTGTCTTGGCGGTCAGGCCTCGTTCGGGAACACATCCGGCGCCGCAGCGATGGCCGCCACTGTCGTTACAGCCTGAGGGACCCGATATGCGCGACGCCGTAATCGTTTCCACCGCCCGCACGCCCATCGGCCGGGCGTTCCGGGGCGCTTTCAACGACACCCACGGGGCGGTGCTGGCGGGGCACGCGGTCCAGCATGCGGTCGCACGCGCGGGTGTAGACCCCGGCGAAATCGAGGACGTCGTCATGGGCTGCGGCCTGCCGGAAGGAGCGACCGGCAACAATATCGCCCGTCTCGCCGCCGTCCGCGCCGGGCTGCCGGAAACATCCAGCGCGGTAACGGTCAACCGTTACTGCGCGTCCGGTCTGCAGGCCATCGCCCAGGCAGCGCAGCGCGTCATCGTCGACGACGTGCCGGTTGCCGTCGCGGGCGGCGTGGAATCGATCAGCCTGGTCCAGAACGCCCTCAATACCGAGCGCTTCGAAGAACCCGAACTGATGAAAATCAAGCCCGCGCTGTGGATGAGCATGCTGGAAACGGCCGAGATCGTCGCCGAACGTTACGGCATCGGCCGCGACGCGATGGACGAATACGCCTGCGAGAGCCAGCGGCGCACCGCGGAAGCGCAAGCCGCCGGCAGGTTCGACGACGAGATCGTGCCCCTGTCCTCCACCATGCTGGTGACCGACCGGGAAACCGGCGAAACCTCTGCCAAAGACGTCGTCCTGGAAAAGGACGAGGGCAACCGCCCCGACACCAGCCTGGAAGGCCTCGGGGGGCTCAACCCCGTGCTGGGCGAGGACAAAACCGTCACCGCGGGCAATGCCAGCCAGCTATCCGACGGCGCATCGGCCTGCGTGCTGATGGATGCGAAACTGGCCGAACAACGCGGCATCGCGCCGCTGGGCATCTTCCGCGCATTCGCCACCCATGGCTGCGAACCGGACGAAATGGGCATCGGCCCCGTTTTCGCCGTGCCCCGGCTACTCGAACGCACCGGCCTGAAGATGGACGATATCGGCGTCTGGGAACTGAACGAGGCGTTCGCCGTACTGGTGCTGTATTGCCGCGACCGGCTCGGCATCCCTTCCGAAAAACTCAACGTCAACGGCGGGTCGATCTCCGTCGGCCACCCCTACGGCATGACCGGTGCGCGGCTGACCGGCCACGCCCTGATCGAAGCGAAGCGCCGCGGCGAAAAATATGCCGTCGTCACCATGTGCGTCGCGGGCGGCATGGGCGCCGCCGGGCTGTTCGAGGTCTGCTGAAATATCAGTTACTGGAGGCGTCGTCTGGCGGACTGTCTGCGTCATCTCCGAACCCGGTCACGTCCGAAGACCGCAGATGCAAGTCCCGCTGCGGATAGGGTATCTCGATCCCGTGTTCCGCAAACTTGTCCCAGATATTGAACAGCAATTCGCTAGTCACGTTGGCGCGGCCGTTCATCGGATCGCCTATCCAGAACCGAACTTCCAAATCGACCGAACTGTCGTTGAAATCCCGTAGCAGGCAGGCCGGCTTGGGGTCGGTCAGAATCCTGTCGACTTCGGCCGCACCCTCCAGGCATAGATCGCGGGCCTTGTGAATGTCCGACTTGTAGTGAACGCCGACCATCTTCCTCAAACGGATGTTCTGATTGCTGTAGGACCAGTTCTCGACCCGGGTGGTGATGAACTCCTCGTTCGGGATCAGGTGTTCCACGCCGTCGCGCGTGATCACCGAGGCATAGCGCGCGCCAAGCGAGTCGATCCGGCCGTAATACCCCGCCACGGCAATGGTATCTCCCGGCTTCACCGACCGGTCGAGCAGCAGAATGATCCCGCTGACGAAATTGGACACCACCTTCTGCAACCCGAAGCCGAGACCGACGCCGACCGCGCCGGAGAACACGGCCAGCGCCGTCAGATCGATGCCGACGGCGTTCACCGCCGCCAGAATGGCGATCGTCACCAGGATGATCTTGATCATCTTGCCGATCAGCACCTGCACCGACGGCGTCAGGTTGGGCAGATTCTGCACGCGTTGTTCGAGCAGCCGCGACGTGATCGATGCCAGCCACAGCAACAGGATCAGGGTCACCACGCCCTTGATGATGGTGAGTGCGGATATCCGTACGTCCCCGACATTTATCGACGCCGCATCGAGCAACATCAGCGCCGGAGACAGCAAACCAAGAATATTGAGGGCCGCAACCAGCCAGGCGGTCAGGGCGAACAGTTTTCCCCAGACCGGATCGCGTATCAGCTGCGAAGCGACGCGGATCACCACCCAGGCCGTCAGAAGACTGACGGTAATATTCAGCAGTTGCACCGGCCATCCCATCGTCTCCGCAAGGATCAGCGCCGCAATCTGGAACAGCAGCCACAGGATGGGCAGGGACAGCTCGCTCGCCTGCCGCGCGACCGCATCGCGCCATCGGTCGGGCAGCCAGTCGAAAATTTTCCGCTAGGACCGGCGTGCGGGCCTGGCAAGTACCAGGGCAAGCAGAAAAGCCAGAACCATGCAGCCCGCCTGTATGCCGGTGCTGACTGTCAGCAGATCCTGTTCCGCCCAGAGCCGAAGCTCCGCAAGCCATTCACGAACGACCGTAAGATTCAAAGATTCATTCACCACGCCTGTTGCAAGGGCATCCTATCCCGGACCGGTTGAAATGTCAGGCGGGGCGCTTGCTTTTTGAACGGCTGTCGCCTTTTCTTGCCCCATGACCATCGGAGCGACCCTGGCGACGGCGGCTGCCGCCTATCCCGACAAACCGGCCTTTATCGGTTCGGACGCAACGCTGACTTTCGCGGAAGCGGACGCCCGCGCCAATCGTTTCGCAAACGCGCTGATCGCGGCGGGTGTCGGTCCCGGCGATACCGTCGGCCTGATCGGTCACAACAGCATCGAATACGCCATCGCCTATTTCGGGATCGCCCGCGCCGGCGCCGCATCCCTTCACCTGTCGGCGAGAATGACGCCGGAGGAAATCCGCCACTGTCTGAATACCGGCGACGCGGCCGCCGTCGTGGGCGAGCCCGACATCGCGGCATCGGCGGATCTCGCCTGCGCCGTTCCTCTGTCGGGCGAGGGCTTCGCCGCGTTCCTGTCGGACGACGAGACCGACCCCCGGCGCGAAGGCCCCATCGATGCGCCGTCGTCGGCCAGTTACACCGGCGGCACCACGGGCTTTCCCAAGGGCGGCATGCACACCGCACGGTCGCGTCTGACCTGGGCGACGGTCGCGCACGAATTTTTCGACCTCACGCCCGCGGACGTCATGGCGCTCGCCGCGCCGATGGGCCACGCGGCGGGCGGGTTCATCTGGTTTCAGCCGGGCGTTTGCGCGGCGGCAACGCAGGTCATCCTGCCGGGCTGGGACGTGCCGGCCTTCATCGCCGCAACGCAAACCCACGGCGTAACCGCCACGTTCCTGGTGCCGGCGCAGATCCACATGCTGATCGAGCACCCCGATTTCGACCCGGCCCGTCTGACCAACCTGAAAAAAATCGTCTACGGCGGCGCGCCGTCGCCGGCCGGACTGATCGAACGGGCGGACGACCTGCTGCCGGATTGCGACTTCATCCAGAACTACGGCATGACCGAGATCGGCCCGCTGGTCACGCTGTACAAGGCCGACCGCGACAAATACCCGGGCGCGATCGGCCATCCGACGAAACACACCGAATGCGCCATTTTCGTCTCTCCCGGCAGGGAAGCCGCCGTCGACGAAATCGGCGAACTGTGTTTTCGCGGACCGACCCTGATGCAGGGTTATGTCGGAGATCCAGAGCAGACGACGGAATTCTACCGCACGGACGACGGCTGGGGATGGACCGGCGACCTCGCAATCCGCAACGAAGACGGCGTTATCTCTCTGGTGGGGCGGTCCAAGGACATCATCATTTCCGGCGGGCTGAACGTATACCCGGCGGAAATCGAACGGGTGCTGGTCGATATTCCCGGCGTGCTGGAGTGCGCCGTGTTCGGGCTGCCGGACGAAACCTTCGGCGAACTGCCGGCCGTCGCCATCGTGACGGACAGAACGATGACGGCGGACGACATCCTGGCGGCCTGCGGCGACCGGATCGCCCGGCACAAACGTCCCCGGCGCATAGAATTCATGGACGCGCTGCCCAAATCGCCGGCCGGCAAAGTGCTGAGAACGGAACTGCGGGAACGTTTCGCCTAAGCCGCCAGGGGCTCCGTACCGGAGGCTTCACCGAAGACGCGCAGATTATTCAGAAAAATGTCCGCGCAACGGTCCCACGAATATTTTTCGGCGTGAAGGCGGGCATCGAGCGGTGACAGTTTAAGCGCCCGAAAGGCCCCCTCGGCGAGATCTTCGCACAAGACGCCAGCTTTCGGATCCGTCACCACGTCGCGTGGTCCCGCGACCGGGTAGGCCGCGACCGGCAACCCGGACGCCATGGCTTCCAGCAGAACGAGACCGAACGTGTCGGTGAGACTTGGGAACACGAACACGTCGGCGGCGGAGAAATGTTGCGCCAGTTCCTCACCGTGCCTGGCGCCCGCGAAGACGACGTCCGGGTATTTGCTTTTCAGCGTGGATAGCTGCGGTCCGTCGCCCACCACCAGCTTGGTGCCGGGAATATCTGCTTTCAGAAACGCCTCGATGTTTTTCTCGATCGCGACACGACCGACGAACAGCGATATCGGACGCGGCAGATGGTCGAGAAAGTCCTTTCCCCGCGGACGAAACAGATCGAGATCGACCCCCCGGGTCCACATGCGTGTGTGCTCGATCCCCCGCTTGCGGAGTTCCTCCTTCATCGAAGGCGTCGCCACCATCACGCCGCTGGACGGGGCGTGAAACCACCGCATGACGGACCAGGACCAGCTGACCGGAATGCGGAACCGGGCATGGACGTAGTCGGGAAACTTGGTGTGAAAAGCGGTGGTAAACGGCAGCCCGTTGCGCAGACACCAGCGCCGCGCTGCCACGCCCAGCGGCCCCTCTGTCGAAATGTGGATCGCGTCCGGCGATGCGTTTTCGATCATCGGTCCGATACGGCTGCCGGCATTGAGCGACAGTTTGATTTCCGGATAGGTGGGGCAGGGAAAACCGCGAAAGTCATTGGGCGTGATGAACGTGACCTCATGCCCGCGATTTTCGAGAATGTCGCCGACAGTCCTCATCGTCCGCACTACGCCGTTGACCTGCGGCAGCCAAGCATCCGTGGCGATGGCGATACGTCGGGGCACCGGAACGTCCGTCATAGGACGGCGGCCGCCTGTTCGCGGCTTGCGGAGATGTGGCCGATCTCGGCAAAACGGATCAGTTCCAGCCGCCCGTCGCCATGTTCGACCAGCGCCGTGCAGCTTTCCACCCAGTCGCCGTCGTTGCAGTAAAGCACGTCGCCGATACGGCGCATTTCGGCGTGATGAATATGTCCGCACACAACGCCGTCTACGCCCCGGCGACCTGCTTCGGCGGCGACCGCTATTTCGAACCGGCTGACGAACTCAACCGCATTCTTAACCTTGTGCTTGAGATATGCGGACAGCGACCAGTAAGGCAGTCCGAGCCGCCGCCGCGCATGGTTGAACCAGGTGTTCGCGGTCAGCGCGATGTTGTAGGCCCGGTCGCCGAGAAAGGCGAGCCAGCGTGCATAGGTGATCACGCCGTCGAATTCGTCTCCGTGCATGACAAGCAGTCGCTTTCCGTCCGCCGTTTCGTGTATGGCTTCGCGCTCGACAGCAACGCCGCCGAAATGCATGGCCGTATAATCGCGCAGCGCTTCGTCATGATTCCCCGGCACGTAGACGACCTCGGTCCCCTTGCGCGCCTTGCGCAGGACTTTCTGGATTACGTCGTTCTGGTGCTGATTCCAGTACCAGCTCCGTTTCAGGCGCCAGCCGTCGACAATATCGCCGACGAGGTAGAGGTAATCCGACTCGGTTTGCCGGAGGAATTCGAGGAGCAGGTCGGCCTTGCAGCCCCGGGTACCGAGATGGATGTCGGAGATCCAGATCGTTCGGTAGCGGAAGGCGCCTTCACCGACGCGACGGCCCGCCGACGGTGCATCCGAATGGCGTTTGGCAATATGGGTTTCTGTCGTGGGCGCATTTTGGGAACGTCCTGTTTTATCGTCTCTGAGAACCGCCGGAGTGCCGATCTTAAGAAGCGTCGTGCTGATCCCGTCCATCGGTAGACCTTTACCTTGCCCAACCCCTCGCCGGCCGCCGCCTGTCACCCGTTCGTCACACAGCCGGGATAGACAGCGCGGATTCTGTATGGGGTTCGCGAATTGCGAAATTGTGTCACTTTGTGGAAAGTTTTGTGGATAACCCTGTGAATAACTTCCGGCGGCCGATTTAGTGCCGCAAATCCGCATCCCCGGAATAACCATTATTTTCAATCCGGTAGCGGGCAACCGGCGGCGCGTACTGATGGACCGTGTCGCCGACCGGCTGTCGGCGCAGGGCTGGCAGGTCACCCTGGTCAGCACCAGCGGTCCGGGCAACGCGACCGAGCTTGCATCCGAAGCAGTCCGGTCGGGGGCCGGCATGATCGGTGCGGCAGGCGGCGATGGGACAATCCGGGAAATCATCGCCGGCGTCGGCGACAGCCCCGTACCGATTGCGATCCTGCCGATGGGCACGGCCAACGTCCTGGCGCTGGAATTCGGGCTCGGGAAAACGGCGGACGCCATCGTCGAAACCATAGCCGGCGCGGAGACGCGACAACTGCACCTGCCGGCCGCGAACGGAAAGCCGTTCTGCCTGATGATCGGCGCAGGCTTCGACGGAGAGATCGTGCACGCCATTACATCGCCGATGAAAAAACGCTGGGGCAAGGGGGCGTTTGCGTGGCAGGGCCTGAAGGCCCTCGCCCGATTTTCGAATTACGATATACGGGTGTCGGAAAACGGTCGCGAAGTGCGGGGCCGGTGGGTCGTCGTGACCAATATCTCCCGATATGGCGGACCGTTCATGCTCGACCGGGAGTCGGAAGCGGCGGACTGCGAACTTGCGGCGCATGTCTTCGAGCCGGCGTCGCGCCTGCAGTTCGCGTTCGACCTGGTGCGGCTAGGTCTCGGCAGGCTGACCCGCTCCCGTCATGTGACCGTCATACGGGGCCGCAATTTCAGGATAGAAGCCGCCGACAACGCCATTGTGCCGGTGCAGATCGATGGCGATGCGGTCGGGCACCTTCCTCTGTCGGTCGACGCGACCGACCGGTCGGTCGGCATTCTGGTCACACCCGACGCCTGACGCATCACGGTTTCGTCAATTGCGTTCCACCCGGCGCAGGACATATTAGAATGCAACACTGTCACCGGCACTCAGCCGGGACGGAGATTGTCGGGATCACGGGAAAATCAGGAATGACGCTTACACTCGCCGCCGCGCTCGGCCTGCTGGCCATCGGCTCATTCTGGCTGTCGCCGAAAACGGTGACCGCCGCCGGGTTTTTCCGCGGCGCCGCGGCGGACGGCACGGCGCCTAGCCTGCTGACCCTCGTCTTCTCGCAGGTCACCACCTGGGTATTCGCCCGGTCGCTGATGAACGCCGCGATCCTCGGGTATTTTTACGGCGTCGCCGGGACGGTCGCCTATGCGGCCTATTACCTGTCGTTCCTGACCGGCGCCTGGATCGTCGATGCGATCCGGTTCCGGCACGGGTTTTCCTCGGTGCAGGCCTTCCTCGAGGACCGATACGGCAAGCTGGGGGTCCGCTGCTACAACGTGCTCGTCGCGGTGCGCCTGCTGTCGGAGGTTTTCGCCAATCTGCTGGTCATCGGCATCATCTTCGGGGCGGCGGGGTCCACGGCCTACATCGCGTCCATCGTCATTCTGGCGCTGGTCGCGCTGGGGTATTCCCTGCTCGGGGGCCTGCGCGCGTCGCTGCGCACCGACGTCTTCCAGATGAGCGTCCTGATCGCCGTACTCGTCGCGCTGGTGATCCAGACAGGCCTGGTCAGCGGCTATGACATTCCGGCACTCGCCGTCAGCAGCCCCGATATCGGCGGGCCCGGCTGGATACTGCTCGCCGTCGCCCTGCTGCAGGTGTGGAGCTACCCGCTGCACGACCCTGTCATGATGGACCGGGGATTCCTCGCGGACCGGGAGACCACGCGCAAAAGCTTCTATCACGCCGCCTGGCTCGGCATCGTCTGCATCCTCGCCTTCGGCCTGATCGGGGTGCATGCCGGTCTGTACAAGGAAGCCGACGAGAGCATGGTCGTCACGCTGGAACGCCTGCTCGGCCCGCAGACCATGCTGCTGTTCAATTTCGCGATCATCGTCTCGGCGGTCTCGACCCTCGATTCCACCCTGTCCTCGGCCGCGAAACTGTCGGTCGTCGACATGAAGCTGGGGCGGGAGACCGTCGGCAACGGGCGTATTGCCATGGCGGCGTTCATGCTGGGCGGTCTGATTTTCGTATTTTTGGGATCGAAAGACCTGTTCAGCGCCGTCGCGGTCAGCGGCACCGCGTCGATGTTTCTGGCGCCGGTGATATTCTTCTCGATCTGGGGAAACAGAACCGCGCCGACATGGAGCTTCGCGGTGGCCTTCGCCGCCGCCATGACGGGCGCGGCGCTCTACTTCGGGGAGGCGGGCGGCGCGTTATCCTTGATCGAACCGCTCACCGGCGTGGCGCACAAATATTCGAAGCTGCTGATCATCTGCATCGGCGTGCTGGGAATCGGGTGCGGCGCGTTCTGGGCGGGGATCCTGGCGGAGCGGCGAAAAAAATAAAATCCCCTCGCCCCTGAGGGGAGAGGGGACGAATGAAGCGCGTTCCACGCGAACAATTCTCTCGCCGGGCGAGCACTGCTGTTGCCGGTCATAAGCCCCCTGCCCGCGTTCCGATGAAAAACGACCCGACGGCCCGCCACACCACGTCGCCATCGGCGTTGGACCCGCTGAACTGCAGTTTGACGATCCCGCGATCCGGTTTCGATTTAGACGCACGCATCTCCAGAATTTCCGTGCGCGGCGTGATGGGCTCTCCCGGCCGCACGGGCCGGAGCCACTGGAATTCGTCGAATCCGGGCGATGCCAGTCCGGCGGTGTTCTTCATCACGTCGTCTAGAAACGGCGTGATGCAGTCCAGCGCGGTCTGCCACCCACTGGCGATCACGCCGCCATAGGCGGCCGCGGCCTCGGAATCGGGATCCGTGTGCATGGGTTGCGGATCGTGGCGTTTGGCGAACTCGATCAGCGCCCCTTCGTCCAGCACCCAGGCGGGATAGGTCCAGCTTTGGCCGGTTTCAAAGTCTTCGAAAAATCGGTCGGGCATAAAAATCCTCTCAGGCAGCGGCGCAACGATCTTTAACGCGGTTTCATCGCACTGCAACCCGAATATTGCGGTGCACAAGACCGCTTGACCCGCGCGGCGAAGCCGATAGGTTTCCCCGGCAACAAACGCGATGGAAAAATGTCCGAAACTCGGGAAATCGTCTCCTCGGTCGAGGGGACAATCGGCCGGATACACCTGAACAACCCCGGCGCGCTCAACTCCCTGACGAACGGGATGTGCGCGACCATGCTCGACCTGTTGACGGCCTGGCGCGACGACGATGCGATCGACGCCGTCGTCGTGACCGCGGAAGGCGACCGCGCGTTCTGCGCCGGGGGCGACGTCAGGCAGGTCGCGGCCGCCGGCAGGGAAGACCCGGTCGCGGCACGGCGTTTCTTCCAGGTGGAATACGCGATGGACACCGCCATCGCCGAGTTCCCCAAGCCCTATATCTGCCTGATCGACGGGATCGTCATGGGCGGAGGGCTGGGCATCTCGGTCAACGGACGGTACCGGGTGATGGGCGACAATATCATGGCCGCCATGCCGGAAACCGGCATCGGCCTGCTGCCGGATGTGGGCGCCACGCTGTTTCTCAATGCCTGTCCGGGACGGATCGGCCTGTATCTGGGACTGACCGGGGCGCGGCTGGATACCGCCGACGCTCTCCATGCCGGTTTCGGCACGCATCATGTGCCGAGCGGCAGACACCCTGCCCTCCTCGAGGCGTTGACCGGGGCCGGTTTTTCTGGGGACCGGTTCGCCGTCGTCGACGGCATCCTGGGAAAATTCGCGTCCGATCCCGGCGCATCGAAACTGCGGGCGCAGCAGGCCGATATCGACCGGCTGTTCGCCGCCGACGACATGGAAACCATCGTCGCCACGCTGCAGCGCGACGGCTCCGACCTGGCGGCGGACGCGCTGGCCACCTTCGACCGCATGTCGCCGACAAGCCTGAAAATGACCGTCCGGCAGATCACCGAAAACCCCGACATCACGATCCGGGATGCGCTGATTCTGGAATACCGGCTGGTCTCCCAAGTGCTGCTGCGCCACGATTTTTACGAAGGCATCCGGGCGGCGCTGATCGACAAGGACCGCAATCCGCAGTGGCAGCCGGCGACGCTGGCCGAGGTCACGCCGGACTATATCGACGCACATTTCGAATCGCTGGGCGACCAGGAACTCGCCCTTAACTGACAACCTTTTGCCGACAGGAGACATCCATGGCTTACGAAAACATTATCGTCGAAACGCGGGGCAATGTGGGCCTCATCACCCTCAACCGGCCGGAAGCGCTGAACGCGCTGTCGTCGCCCCTGATGGCGGAACTGACCGAGGCGCTGGACGCGTTCGAAGCCGACGACGCCATCGGCGCAATGGTCCTGACCGGCAGTGAGAAGGCCTTCGCCGCCGGCGCCGACATCAAGGAAATGCAGGACAAGACCTGGATGGAAGCCTATCGCGAGGACTTCATCACCGCCGGCTGGGAACGCCTGACCCGGACCCGCAAGCCGGTGATCGCCGC
>Ga0181584_10003743_pt1 | contig 11582 bp, 9 predicted proteins | sample 071ome_30_FD_132462 | JGI IMG/M metagenome (GOLD analysis project Ga0181584, IMG submission 132462) | Coastal salt marsh microbial communities from the Groves Creek Marsh, Skidaway Island, Georgia - 071406AT metaG (megahit assembly) | ecosystem: Environmental > Aquatic > Marine > Intertidal zone... | reverse complement strand
AATATAGGCAGTTAATTTAAAAAAATAGCAATATTATGTACAAATTTACCGGTTTTTTGGTAGGAAAAGAACAATATTCAACCTCGCAGGGGTAAAATTTTGCTGGACATTGGTGCTATTATCTACTTCACTCCTAGTTGTTAGCAAGGGGGGAAATTTTGCTGAACGCAGAATATAATCATGCCCTCCTAATGTATTGTAAAACGTAACGGAGGAACGTGATGAAATTCACAAAACTAGCAATGGGCGCTGCTGTAGCTACTGCTATGCTGGCAGGGCCAGTTTTGGCTGGCTCACATGGCGGCACAAAAACGCTTCGCATTCAGACGCATTACGCGGCTGACCACCCAACCGGCCTGATTTATCAGCAGTGGGTAGATGATGTGGAAACCATGTCAAACGGCTCGCTGGACATTGAAATGTTCTGGGCCTCATCAGTCGTTGGTTCAGTAGAAACTTTCGATGCGGCAGCAAATGGTATTCTGGACTGTGATATGACAGGCGGTGCTTACCAGACAGGTAAGAACCCTGCCTTCCAGTTTGTTGGCGATATCATGGGCGGGTATGACACCCCATACCAGCAGCTGAGCTGGCTGTATTATGGTGGTGGTTATGATGCTGCACAGGAACTGTATAATGCCTATGGCATGCAGCTGATCGGCTGGTCAGTATATGGCCAGGAAAGCCTGTCATCTTCAAAGCCGCTAAGAGGGTTTGAAGATCTGAAAGGCTGGAAGTTCCGTTCACCTCCAGGTTTGGAAACAGAAATCTTTACCGGTCTGGGCGCTTCACCGATTGTGATGGACTTCACCGAAATCTTTACCGCGCTGGAAACAGGCATCATTGACGGTGCAGATGCGTCTGGTCTGAACAACAATGTGGGTCTTGGTCTGTATGATCTGGTAAACCATGCGACCTATCCTGGTTTCCACTCCATGCCATCTGACCATTTGGCTTGTAACAAGGCTGTTTGGGATGGTCTGACCGAATCACAGCGTCGTATCATCGACACTGCCATGCAAAAAGTATCCCTGCATGCAGCGCTGTCAAACGAGAAGAAGAACGCTGAAGCCGCAGCCATGCTGACAGCCAAGGGTGTTCAGCTGTATGACTGGTCAACAGCAGACCGTGCAAAGTTCCGCCAGATTGCGCAGGAAGCATGGAATGGCTGGGCAGCAAAGACACCAGAAGCTGCTGCGCTGGTCAAGAGCCACCGCGAATATCTGGGTCAGCTGGGTCTGATTACCAAGTAAGGTCACAAGACCGCAAAACAACTTTTCCTGAGAGGGCAAACTTTTATATGTTTGCTCTCTCATTTCAACATAAAAGACAGCTTATTTTTTAATAACCTAACCGTTTAAATTTTCTTGCAGATGCCAAGGGGCGGAATGATGAATGAAGACAGTGTTTGGCTAGGGCGTTTTCGAGGGGTGGTAAGGCAAACAGCAATCGGTTCAGCCGGGCTTACGCTTCTTGTTTTTGCGATACTGGTTTTTAACAAGGCCTTTCTTGGAAGCGGGGTAGGGGTGCATGAAATGCTCCGTCCCGAAGGCGGTATTCTGGCCAAAACCTTTATGCTGTTGCTGGCCTTTACCCTGTTGATCGCCAGCATTTATTTTTCTGACAATAAAGGGGCGATTGAACCGGAAAAATCCGGCTTTTTTGATATTGTCTCGCTTATCTGTTCGCGCCTGGCGATGATGGCGGTGATTTTTATTGAAATTGCAATGCTGTATGAGGTGATTTCGCGCTATGTATTTGCCCGTCCAACCTTGTGGGCAAATGAAATGACCCTATGGATTGCGTCTTTCCTGTTTCTGCTTGCCGGTCTTTATGCCATGCAGCAACGCAGCCATATCCGAATCTTTATCATTTATGAAATGTTCCCGCGCTGGGCAAAAAAGGCAGCCGATACCGTTTCTGTTTTGCTGATTGTTATTTTTACGACCTGTCTGGTATGGGGCGGCTTTAATGAGGCGGTCGATAAATTTAACCGTTTCGAAAAATTCGGAACGGCTTGGGATCCGCCTATTCCGGCCACGGTTAAGCCGGCAATTCTGATTATTATTTCTCTGGTTTGCATTCAGGCCATCTCTAATCTGATTGCCGATTGGAATAAAGAAGATGTGAAGCACACCGCAGCGGATGAAATCGATCAGACAGAAATTGAAAATATCCGCAAAACGCTTGAGGAGCGGTCTTAAATGGTTGATGTAGGTACTCTTAGCCTTATCCTCTTGGGGGGGATGTTTGTATTGCTGGCCATTGGCATGCCGCTTGGTTTTGCTTCTGCCTTTCTGGCCGTTGTTGCACTGGTCTTGAAGTTTGGCCCGGATTTGATGTTCATGGATTTTGGTCGTGGGCCATTTTCTGTGCTGGGACAGGCCGTTTACCGACAAATGACGAATTACGTCCTGATATCGGTGCCGTTATTTATTTTTATGGCGGCGTTGCTGGAACGTTCAGGCATTGCGCGCGATATGTATTCCTCGCTCAATGTCTGGCTGAGCCGGACACGTGGTGGTATCGCGATTGTGACCTCTATCATGGCGGTGATTATGGCAGCGATGTCGGGAATCATTGGCGGTGAGGTGGTGTTGCTTGGCCTGATTGCCCTGCCGCAAATGTTGCGTTTGGGATATAACCAGAATCTGGCTATTGGGACTATTTGTGCCTCCGGCTCATTGGGAACGATGATCCCGCCTTCGATTGTGCTGATTTTCTATGGTTTGATTACCGAGACATCGATTAAGGCACTCTTTACGGCCTCTTTCCTGCCGGGCTTTATGCTCGCCTCTTTCTTTATCGTCTATATTATGGTGATTACGCGTTTGCGCCCGCAAGATGCGCCCTTGCCAGAAGCTGAACCCAATGATCCCCCCTCGCTTGAAAAGACCGCTATGTTTTTAGGGTTTCTCGCCCGCTTTGGGTTGTGGATTACCGGCGTGCTATTTTTGCGGGCGGTGTTTTTCACCCTTACAGGCGAAAATACTGTTCAGGAAGGGGTTGATCCTATCTTTTTGGGCATGGTCTCGGATATGCCCTTTATTGCGGGTGCATTTTTTATCTGTCTGGCCATTATCTATGTGGTGGTGGGCAAGGAACGCACCCAGCGCGGTTGGGAAATGGGCAAGGGGCTTATCGCACCGACCATTGTTATCGGGGTGGTATTGGGCTCTATCTATGGCGGCATTACGGGTATTACCGAAGCGGCCGGCATGGGCGTTATCGCAGTATTTGTCATCGGCCTTATTCGCCGGGAAATGACTTTTGAGATTGTCTGGGATTCGGTCATGCGTACCTTGAAATCTACCGGGACAATCATCTGGGTAACTATTGGGGCGGCGGCTCTGGCAGCGGCCTATACGCTGGTTGGCGGGCCTACCTTTGTGGCTAATCTGATTGTCGGATATGATCTCCCAGCGATGGGTGTTATCCTGTTTATGATGCTGGTTTTCCTGGTCATGGGTATGTTTATGGACTGGGTGGGTATTGTGTTGCTGATTATGCCGGTCTTCCTGCCGATTGTGCGGAAACTGCCAATTGAGGATATCGGCTTTTTAGGCACACTGGAGCCGCGCTATATCGCGGTATGGTTCGGGGTGGTGTTCTGTATGAATATGCAGGTATCTTTCCTGTCCCCGCCCTTTGGCCCGGCCGCCTTCTATCTGAAATCTGTAGCACCGCCACATATATCGCTGACCGATATTTTCAGAGGCTTCCTGCCCTTTATCGGTATCCAGTTGCTGGCTCTGTCTGTGCTGCTGATTTGGCCACAAATTGTAACGGTGTTTTTAGGGTAAGTACAATCAGGCTCTGCCCCTTTGGTAAAAACCATATCTTCCCCATCTGGAATCTAATGCGCCGGATGGGGTTTTTATTTGCAGAAGCGCGGCGATGGCTGGAGAAATATTTTTCGCCTTGTGCTTTTTGAAAAGCTGTCTTTTACTAAGGTTATTGAAAAAACATTTGCTGCATAATTTAAGGGGATAAGATGCTCTGCTCAGACCAACAAGAGTTTTTTGCCGAAAAGGGCTATCTGGTCGTTGAAGATGTCTTTGACCAGACACAAATCCTGGATCCCGTCAGGGCAGAATATAGCGCCCTGCTTGACAAGCTTGTCGAAGGCTGGATAGCAAAAAGGCTTGTACCGGAAACTATCCGTGAAGCTGATTTTTTTGAAAAGCTAAGCTGTTGTTATGAGGCGGGCTGTGACTGGTTTCAGCCAATGGATATTTCCCTGCCTGGTGATAAGATAGAAAAAGATACACCCATGCATTTCGGGCCGGCTGTTTTCAACCTGTTAACCGCCCCGAAATTGCTGGATATTGTCGAACAGCTCATCGGGCCAGAAATCACCTCTAATCCTATTCAGCATGTGCGCTTAAAACCCCCTGCCCGAAAATTATATGCAGATGAAATTCGCGCCCATATCGCCCACACAGACTGGCATCAGGACAAGGGCGTTGCCCATGATGAGGCAGATAATACAGATATGGTCACTATCTGGTGTGCCATTACCGATGCCACCCCTGAAAATGGCTGTTTACAGGTCATCCCGCAAAGCCGTGGCCAGGCTTTATTACCACATTGCCCGAAAAGCCAGACCGCCATCGCAGATAATTTTATTGATTTGGAAAAGGCTGTCCCCTTGCCGGTATCATCAGGCGGTATTGTGATTTTCCACCCCTTAACGCCGCATTCCTCGCTGGAAAACAGATCGGATAAATTTCGCTGGTCTTTTGATATTCGTTTCAACAAAACAGGCCAGCCAACAGGGCGTTCCCATTTCCCCGAATTTGTTGCCAGAAGCAAAGCCAACCCCGATAGCGTATTAACCGATTGGCGGAAATGGAAAGAAAGCTGGGAGGCAGCAAGAGATAAATGTGCGGCCGGCGCGCATATTCCTATCCATCGCTGGCAATCAGATGCCCCCTTTTGTGCCTGAACCAGTTCAGAGTATATAAGAAAGAAAAGTGAGATGAACCTTAGTCGCCTTCTGGCAGAATATGCCAAAGATAAACCTGTGCGTATTGGCCTGATTGGTGCAGGAAAATTCGGCTCGATGATTTTAGCCCAGGCTCAGCATATCACGGGCATACATATTATGGCCGTTGCCGATCTGGATATGGATAAGGCACAAGCCTCTTTTAAACGGGTGGGATGGGATATTAAAAACTGTTTTGCCCGCTCCAGCCAGGAAGCGCTGATATCAGGCAAGACATGGCTGACACAAGATGCCGCCGCACTATGTGAAATCCCCGAAATTGATTGTGTTATCGAAGCAACAGGCCATCCGATTTTCGGGGTACGCCACGCCTTGAAAGCCATTGAACATCATAAACATCTGGTGATGGTAAATGTTGAAGCGGATGTTTTATGCGGGCCCTATATCGCCCAAAAAGCGGCAAAAAACAATGTCATATACACAATGGCTTATGGCGACCAGCCGGCGGCAATTTGCGAGTTGGTCGATTGGGTGCATAGTAACGGCTTTGAGCTGGTATCAGCTGGCAAGGGGATGAATTTTCAGCCCGAATATCGCTATTCCACCCCGGATACGGTATGGGGTTATTTTGGCTGGACAGATGAAGAAGTGGCCGCCGGTGATTTTAATCCGAAAATGTATAATTCTTTTACCGATGGCACAAAGGCGGCTATTGAAATGGCCGCAGTGGCCAATGCGACAGGCATGGATTGCCCGGATGATGGCCTGGCTTTTTTCCCGGCTGGTTTGCATGATCTGGCGTCGGTTTTTAAGCCTGCCAGTGACGGCGGCAGACTACCCAAATCCGGCCTGGTGGAAATCGCTGCCAGTCAGGAACCAGATGGGCGCGAGGTACTTAATAATATCCGCTTCGGGATGTTTGTCACCTTTAAAGCGCCCAATGCCTATACGCGGGATTGTTTCCAGCAATATGGCCTGCTGACAGACAAATCGGGCTGGTATGGCTCTATGTGGCGGCCGTTTCATATGATCGGGCTGGAGACAAATACAAGTGTGTTATCAGCAGTCTTGCGCGGTGAGGCAACGGGCTGTTCGCGCTATTGGCGCGGTGATGCGGTGGCCACCGCCAAGAGCGATTTGCAAGCTGGCGAAATGCTGGATGGCGAGGGCGGATATTGTGTCTGGGCAAATGCCGTGCCGGCCAAAAATGCCCAGGCGATAGATGCCTTGCCAATAGGCCTTGCACATAATGTAAAACTCAAACATTCTATTCAGAAAGACAGGCCTGTTACCCTGGGCGATGTAGAGCTGGAGGGGGTAGAAGATATCCTTGACTATCGCAGGGAAATGACCCGCTTGCTCGGCAATTAGAGCTTGTTAAACATTAAAGTTAGAACATATCAAAGAAAGTGATTTCATGGCTGATTTTATTCGTCTTGACCCATCAGATAATGTGGTGACCGCCACCCAGACACTGGAAGCCGGGGTGGAAATTGAAGGGGCGGTAACGCAAGGGATAATTCCGCGCAATCACAAAATCGCTACCCGGCCTATTGCAATGGGTGAAGCAATACGAAAATATGCCCAAATCATTGGCTATGCGTCAGAAGATATTGTGGCCGGCAGCCATCTGCACACCCATAATGTCGAGTTTAGAAACACTGATATGGCCTATGAATTTGCAACGGATCTGCGCCCAATTGCTGAAGTGCCGATGGATAAGCGCGACAGTTTCATGGGCTATCGCCGCCCTTCTGGCAAGGTGGGGACGCGCAATTATATTGGCATTCTGACATCGGTAAATTGTTCTGCCACCGCCGCACGTATGATAGCCTCTGCCTTTGGCCCTGAAGAGATGGCCAAATATCCAAATGTGGATGGGGTGGTTGCCTTTGTGCATGGAACGGGCTGCGGTATGGCCGGGCAAGGGGACGGGTTTGAAGCCTTGCAACGGGTGATGTGGGGCTATGCGCGCAATCCAAATCATGCCGGTATTTTGATGGTGGGTCTGGGATGCGAGATGAACCAGATTGATTGGCTATTGGAAGCCTATGGTTTGGAACAGGGACCCTTATTCAAGGCGATGAATATTCAGGATAGTTTTGGTCTGGCCAAAACAGTGGAAACCGGCATTGAGATAGTCAGACAAATGCTGCCAGAGGCGAATAAATGTGTGCGCGAGCCTTGTTCGGTATCGGAATTAACCGTAGCGTTGCAATGTGGCGGCTCGGATGCGCTTTCCGGAATTACCGCTAATCCGGCTCTGGGCTATGCCTGTGATTTGCTGGTTGCACAGGGCGGTACAGGCGTATTGGCCGAAACCCCGGAAATTTACGGGGCAGAACATTTATTAACGCGCCGCGCGATAGATACCAAAACAGGTGAAAAACTGGTTGGGCTTATCCGCTGGTGGGAAGATTATACCGAGCGCAATAAAGGGTCTATGGATAACAACCCCAGCCCGGGCAATAAAAAGGGCGGGCTGACCACCATTTTGGAAAAGTCGCTGGGGGCAGCGGCAAAGGGCGGCACAACCCCGCTGACAGGGGTGTACAAATATGCAGAACCGATAACAAAAAAGGGATTTGCCTTTATGGACTCGCCCGGCTATGACCCGGCATCTGTTACAGGCCAGATCGCCAGCGGCTGCAATCTGGTGGTCTTTACCACCGGGCGTGGCTCTGCCTTTGGCTCAAAGCCCTCTCCATGCATTAAAATTGCGACTAATACAGAAATGTATGAACGGCTGATAGAGGATATGGATATCAATGCCGGGGCGATGCTGACAGAAGGTCAGACGCTGGAAGAAAAAGGGCGCGAGATTTATCAGCTTTTGCTGGATGTGGCCTCTGGCAGGCAATCCAAATCCGAAGCCCAGGGGTTGGGTGATTATGAATTTGTTCCCTGGCAAATTGGCGCGGTGATGTAACAGGATTTTCCGCCCCCCCTTTGCCGGCCTGGCAAAGGGGGGTTTTTTAAAAAAGAAGGTTGATGGATAGCTATGGTGCTCGCCGGTCAGTATCAGGATAATGTGCGTTTGGGCATTTTTTTAATGCTGGCGGCCTATACGCTATTTTCCTTTATTGATGTGGGGGCTAAATGGTTGGCGGTGCTTGGCCTGCCGGCATTGCAAATTGCCTTTATGCGCTATGCGGGGCATTTTGTTATTTCCACGGCTTTGGTGGGGCGCGGCGGCTATCATTTATCACGATTTTCCAGCCCGCATATAAAGCTGGTTCTTCTGCGAGGGGTCTTGTTAATGGCCTCTACGGTATTTAATTTCTTTGCCTTGCGCTGGTTGCCGCTTACCCTGACCTCAACCATTTTGTTTTCTGCACCGATTATTATCTGTTTTCTGTCTTGGCCATTATTGGGAGAGCGGGTCGGCATTTATCGCTGGTCAGCTATTTTGCTGGGCTTTGCCGGGGTAGCGATCGCTATTCGCCCCTTTGATGAGAGCTTTCACTGGGCGGTGTTTTTATCTCTTAGCGGAGCCTTATGTTTCTCGCTTTATTCGCTTTTAACGCGCCATCTCTCAGGTCTGGTCAGTACAGATTTATTGCAATTTCATTCCGGAATGGTTGGCAGTGTTTGTCTGTTGCCCTTTGCCCTTTTTCAGTGGCAGATGCCGACTACCTTGACAGACGGGCTTATTCTGGTCTCTCTCGGCTTTTTTGGCTGGGCAGGGCATCAGGTTTTAACCATCGCCCATAATTATGCCCCTGCCAGCACGCTCAGCCCCTTTGGCTATTCCTTTATTCTGTTTTTGACTGTCTGGAGCTATCTGATTTTTGATCATCTGCCAGATAGATGGACGATTATCGGGGCGGTGGTGATTGTCCTTTCAGGGCTGATAATATGGTTTCGAGAATTATATCACAGCCAAAAACGCTAGGGATATTACGCTGGTAAATTTATCGGGGATAATAAAAGGTCAGAGAAGCCCATAAAGATTCCCATGCCGCGCCCTTTTCATTATTGCCTTTCAAGGGCGGGCGAATAGTGACATGGTCAATCAGATATTCATGTCCTGATTTTGGTTGCAGATATATCCGTGCTTGGGCATCGGTGCGGTGATGTGCGATGGTTAACGCCCCATCTGAACCCTTTTCAAAAATGGCTATTTTTGCCCCTGCCAGCGGCTTTTCCTGATAAAACAGGCGAATGGATAAAGGTGTGGTATCTTCATTTAGAAGGGCGTTATTTTCCAGTACGAATTCCACTTCCATACCGCTATAGCGATCGGCCAGGCCGGGGGTGTCTGCCCCGCGAATAAGGATGGTTTTTGCAAAGCGGATATAGGTTTCGGTGAAATCTTTTTCCGGCAAGCCGCGTTGCTTATGGGTATTTAACAGACTTTCATCTGCTTTTTCGCGTACGAAATCGGCAAATTTATCAAAGCTCTGATAGACTATTTTTTCAGGCTGGCTTTGATAGATCAGGATATTCTGACCCCTAACGGGTGCGCTTGCCTGAATAGCTGGCTGGTCACCCAGACGTCCGGTAATCGCCTGCTGGCCATCTTCTGTTAAAAAAGCCAGAGTTGCGATTTTTTGCGGCAGATAACGCAAGCCATCGCCGGTGAAATTCTGGCCGATGCGGATATCGGCACGCACTGACATATGGCTGTTATCGATATAGGCTTGCGGGGAAAGCCATGCCTCATGTCCAAAGCCGGGTTGGGCAAGAAAAAATATGCCAAGCAGAAGAGATAGCTGCCATGTCCTTTTTTCTTTTAGTTGGTGATATTTTTGCCGCTGTTTCAAGTTTCTGCCTTTACAAATCATCGGGGGCAGCTAGCCTTTTAATATGATAATGCGAATGTGTCTGATTGCCAAAAAATACTTTGCTTCTTTTGTTCTGGGGATCGCTGTTTTTCTGGGAGCAAGCGGCCTGTCACAAGCCCATGAAATTCGGCCAGCCCTGCTGGAATTTAGCCTGTCATCCAGCCAGCCTGATACGCTTGATCTGACCCTGGAAATGACCGCAGAGATTTTTTTATCGGGCATGGATGCCAGCCAGCTCGGCGATACAGATGAGAGCGAGAAATCCGCAGAATATGACAGCTATCGCGAGCGGGATGAAGCCTGGCTGACAAAAGAAATGCAAGCCCAATGGCCGGGATTGGCAGAGCAGATTTTCATTGAAAATGGCGGGGTTAAATTATCGCTTCTTCTGGAAAAGATAGAGGTGGAAAAAGAGGTAGACACCGCCCAAATCCGCCAAACAAAAATTCGTTTCAAGGCCGAGGCGATAGATATCTCGCAGGCCATCACCTTTTCATGGGCGTCGTCCCTGGGGCCATTAATTGTGCGGCAAGCAATGGGTGATCGCCCAGATAGCCCTTCTGGCAGTGAAACGCTTTATGCCGTGTATCTAAGCGCTGGCGAGAAAAGCGATGCAATAAATCTGACAGGCGCGACACAGATATCCTTTACCGATACGATATATCGTTATCTGCATTCCGGTTTTGTCCATATTATCCCGTTAGGGGTAGATCATATCCTGTTTGTGCTGGGGCTGTTTTTATTCAGCCTGTCGGGGCAGGTTCTGTTTTATCAGATCAGTTTATTTACCCTTGCCCATACCTTGACGCTGGCGCTGTCCAGTTTGGGCATTGTGCGAATATCTGCCCAGATTGTTGAGCCTCTTATCGCGCTTTCCATTGCCTATGTAGCGATAGAAACCATCTGGGCAAAGGGGTATTTTCACTGGCAAAGAGCCTTGCTGATTATCGGCTTTGGCCTGTTACATGGGATGGGGTTTGCTTCTGTTTTGGCGGATTTTGGTTTGCCGGAAGCCCAGTTTATCCCGGCACTTATCAGCTTTAATATTGGTGTTGAAATCGGCCAGCTGGCGATTATTGCCCCGCTTTATATCCTGATGCGCTGGCTGCGCCCGCCTGCCCGTTTTTACCGAAAGGTTATTCAGATACCCGCTTCTGTAGTGATAGCATCTATTGGTCTCTACTGGACGTTGGAGCGGCTGGGCTGGTGGCCCATTTAAATCAGCATTTTTGTATCGCCATCTATGGAAAGTGCCTGACCGCTGATAAGTTTTCCGCGCGGGCTGGCCAGAAATAAAATCTGATCGGCCAGATGCTGGGCAGTGACATAATCTTTGATAGAGGAATAGGAAAAAGCCGCTTCTTCAATTTCAGAAAAAGCCACACCTAATTGCTGGGATTTGGCCTCCATGACACGGCGTTGGCGATCGCCTGCTACCAGCCCTGGCAAAATAGCATTGACCCGGATATTATCCGCGCCCAATTCTATCGACAGGTATTTGGTCAGCCCAACCACTCCCCATTTTGCGGCTGCATAGGGGGTGCGAAGGGCAAAGCCATATTTACCGGCCGCCGAGGATAGATTAACAATAGACGGATTACCGCTTTTGCGCAGATAGGACAGTGCTGCCTTTACACAGTAAAATTGCCCGTTAAGGCAAATATCAATGCAATTTTGCCATGCCGCATCATCAATATCTTCAATTTTTGCTGTAGGCCCGGCAATGCCGGCATTATTGACCAGACAATCCAGCCCGCCCAATTTATCACCTGCATCATGGATAACTTTCTGGATAGCCGCGCTATCGGAAACATCACAGTGATAGCTTTGCACGCCGGGGTGTTTTT
>Ga0181584_10003739_pt1 | contig 11584 bp, 5 predicted proteins | sample 071ome_30_FD_132462 | JGI IMG/M metagenome (GOLD analysis project Ga0181584, IMG submission 132462) | Coastal salt marsh microbial communities from the Groves Creek Marsh, Skidaway Island, Georgia - 071406AT metaG (megahit assembly) | ecosystem: Environmental > Aquatic > Marine > Intertidal zone... | reverse complement strand
GGCCAAGAGGTTTCGGTGGACTTTGACGACGACGAGGAGGAGGACGGGGACGAGGAGGACGAGGATGAGGAGGAAGACGATCGAGGCGCCCCCGAGCTGAAAAAGCGGAAGAAAGTGAAGAAGTCGGCCTTTGTGGATGATGCGGCGGAGGACTCCGAAGAGGACCAGGCGAGCAAGAAGCGTCCGAAGCGCTCAGAGTTCATCGATGACATTGCCGACGTGGAGGACGACGATGATGACGACGATGACGACGAGGAGGGGCTGGATGACCTGATTGATGACGACGATCAAGCGGATGAGGCTGATATGGCCGAGGTGCGCAGGGCGATGCGGGAGGTGCAGGCCAATAGGGACGAGGAGATTGACCCCGAGCAGCTCCAGAAGTTTATCGACGAGCGGTACACGAAGGAGCGTGCGGCGGCCTACAGGGAAGGCGACGCGGCCGACATTGGCGATTTGGCCAAACAGACGGCCGTCATGCAGCAGGCGCTGATGCCCAAGGCGACGGACCCCAAGCTGTGGGTGATTCGCTGTGCAGATGGTGCCGAGCGGGATATTGTCGTGCGGTTGACGCAAAAGTGCTACGATTACGCCAAAAAAGGGACGCCGCTGCTGGTCAAGTCGGCGTTCTGCAAGGACGGTCTCAAGGGGTTCATCTACGTCGAGGCGAGGAGCGAGGCGCACGTGCTCAAGGCGCTCCAAGGACTGAGGTCGGTGTATTTTTCGAAGAAGCCCAAACAAGTGCCGATGGAGGAGATGATCACAGCGATTACGATAAGCAACAAGAGCTTGTCGGCGGCGGCGGGGATGGTGCCAGGGGCTTGGGTCAGGATGAAGAGTGGGGTGTACAAAGGGGACCTAGCGCGGATCGATTATGTGGACGTTAACGAGGGTCGGGTTAACGTGCGTCTCGTTCCGAGGCTGGACATGGCCGCGTTGGCCCAGAAAAAGGCGTCCAGGCGGGCCGGGGCGGGAGGGCAGCCGCCGAAACGGGCCAGCGCCAACCAGAGGCCTTTACCGAAGCCGTTCATCCCGGAGGAGGCAAGGGTCTACAACTTGGACGTGATTCAGCAGAGAGATCGGATGACCGGCGAGATGGTCTACGTCCTTGGTGGCAACCAGACGTTCAACCAGGGATACCTGGTCAAGCGCGTCGCCATCAAGACGGTCACACTGGTGACGTCGGCGCCGCCTTTGGACGAGCTTCAGCGCTTTGACGCTGCATCTCAGGGCGAACAGACCGGCGAAGATGTATCCGAGCTGCTCAAAGGATTCGACATAGATGCCGGACAGACTGTGTTTGCCGCGAGGGACACGGTCGAGGTCAAGTCGGGCGAACTGCAGGGTGTGCGGGGTACGGTTGTGCGGGTTACGGACGATGGTGGCCATATCATGGTCAGACTGAACGATTCGGCGCTGGCGGGCATCGAGCCCATCAGTTTCACTCCCAAGGAGCTCAAAAAGCACGTCGAGGTCGGCGCCCACGTCAAGGTCATCAACGGGAGCCACAAGGGGCAGACGGGTATGGTCGTGAGCGTGAGCGACGATGCCACCGTGTGTCATATTGTCACGGACGCGACAAGGGAGGACATCCGCGTGTTTGTGCGGGACATCACCGAGGCCGTGGCGGTTGCGGCGACCATCGACTCGATCGGCGACTACGAGCTGTTCGACCTGGTCGTCCTCGATGCACAGACGGTGGGAGTTATTATCTCTGTCGACAAGGATAGCTGTCGCGTCATGACGAACCAGGGTCGACCGGACTCGCCCGATGTTCGCGTCTGTCGCTTGCCCGACATCAAGCGCAAGGTGGTCAACAGGCGCGCGTCGGCCATTGACGGCACCCGGAACGAGGTCAACCTCGGAGATATCGTCGAGGTGTTTGAGGGTCCGCTCCGCGGCCGCAGTGGCACGGTGAAACACATAATGCGCGGGGCGCTCTTTATCCAGTCCAGGGACATCCAAGAGAATGGCGGCTTTGTGTGCGTGCAGGCCAGGCAGGCAAAGGTCCGCGGTGGCAGGCGCGTCGTCTCGGGAGGGGGCGTGCTTGCGACGCCGGCGAGGAACATGGCCACCCCGAACCCGTACGGTGGATCCACTGGCGTGATGGCGTCCCCCTCGCAGCATGGGATGGGTGCAAACGGCCCAGGGATGGGCGGGCGGCCCGCCCAGGACGGCTACACCGGCCGTCTGGCCACGCAGCACGACAAGCTCCTCGAGGGCAGGCAAGTCGATATCAAGAAGGGACCATACCGTGGAATGCGAGGGACCATCAAGAGTGCCACGGGCACCCACGTGCGCGTCGAGCTGGAGGCCCGCATGCAGACCGTCACGGTCAACAGGGCGCACCTCTCCACTCAAGACGGCGGCATTGCCTCGCAGCGCCCCATACAAACCATGGGCATGGGTATGGGCATGGGCATGGGTATGGGCGCCCTCGGCGGTGCGACGCCTGCACACTGGTCGTCGGGCGTCACCGCGACCCCGGCCCACTACAGCGCAATGGGATCGGCGACACCGATGTACCATATGACCCCTGGCCGAGAGGCGACTGCCACCCCAGCCTACGACCCCGCCTGGGCGTCAACGCCGGCACATCCCGGCTTTGGACCCGGTGCGGCAGACGTCGAACTGGGCAACACCGCGGCGAACGTCCGCGGGCCGGCGGACAACTGCACCCCGTTCGACTGGATCGGACTTTTCGTCCAACTGCAGAACGGAACCACTGGGAAGGTGACGGGTGTCACCGACGACGGGGCCATCGACGTGGACGTTGCCGGAAGCCACAGCCGGACCGGTGTCGACCAGGTCGACCTGGCGCCCGTCGAGGCCGGAGACATGGTCCGTATTTTGGTCGGCAACCATAAGGGCACGGAGGGCGTGCTCTCATACGTGGATGGAGAGAATGGAGACATGTTCGTGCAGCTCCAGGACGACGTGTTGGTGCTCTCGGTCGGGCAGTTGGCCAAGGTTGGTTGAGCGGCCGGAGTTTAAATCCGAATCCCATTGCGATCGTATCAATGAATGTGTGATCATCATATAGACCAGCGGCAGACCTGTATACGCCTCACCCGCACCCCCCCACCAGCACCTGCATCCGCCGCAACGAATCCCGCTTGAACTTCCCCTGATACCACCGCACCACCGGAAAACTCAACGCACTCACCACCGTCGCCGGCCTCGACACCGTCTCCACCCCGTACCACACATACCCATCCCTCCCCAACTCCAACACGAACCGCTCCTCCCCCGACAGCTGATGCCCCGCCAACGTCCGATGCGTAAACGAATACCCATTCCGCGAGGACTCAACTCTGCACACCCGCAACGGATTCATGGTCCACAGGCCAAGCGACCGCGCAGTGACCAGCACCGGGGCGTCGACCGCCACCCGCGGCGAGTTGGTGTACGCCCAGGCCAGGTTGAAATGCTCCCACTTGTTCAGCAGCGCCCTTGCTCTCTTGTAGTCCTTTCGACCCCGGCCGATCTTGGTCCGAGAGACGTCGTGGGTGTACGGGAGAGAGAACGAAAGGGAAGTCGCGTCGGCGGCACCGTGCTTTCGGCGGTGGTAATTGAAGTCGAGCGTCGGCGCCGCGCCCAGCACAGCCCGCTCCTGCTCGGCAGTGGGCGATCCGATGATAAACGGACCGATCCGAACGCCCATTGAGATAGAATCCCGAACCGAAATACGAAATGGGCGACACGGAACGGAAACACGGAACGAAGAAGACTCGGAGAAGCCAGTTTCAATGCACACACACACAAGCTTCGATGCAGCGGATTCGAGCAGCTATACGACCACATGGGGCGGCCCTGGTCGGCCTGATCGCGAAAGAGTCGGCGGAAACGGGCGTGCCAAAATTTGCAACCGGCCACTTCGTTCCGAATCCGGTCGTCCCGGCCACGGGGACACGGTGGTTCAGGTCTTCTCCGATGCCGGGAGACGAAGAGACGAAGGACGCCGGTGAGGACGGCAAAAACGGACGGGATGACGGGAACGCTTCCAACCAAGACGAGCCGACCTCCTCCTCGCCCTCCTCGCCCTCCGAGGAACAAGAGCCGTCGCCGAGTCCAGCCGAAGCAGCCAGGCAACGCCAAAAAGAGCTCGTGGAACAAGGCTTCACCCCGCGGCAAGCCGCCTGGATGCGCCCGGACCCTTCGCTCGCTCGTCTCCCCCGCCTCACGCGGAGCGAGGCAGGATCCTACGGGCGCCCGGATATGGTTGCGCAGTACGTTAAAGAGACGCAGCAGGGGATGCACCTGCCGAAATCAGTGAGTATGTATAATCTGGATGCCGCGATACCAGAGATTCTCGAGCCCTCTTGTCCAGAGTACGATGCATTGTTGGCAGAGCTGGCGGCGCGGCCCGACGCGTCCGTGGAGGATATCGCTCGGGCCATGGGGATGGATGTGGTGGCAGTGCCGACGCCCGAGGCGAATGCGCCGAGTGTGACGTGGACGTACCGGAACGTGTTGGTGCCCGTGGCTGCCGGGGAGGTGCATCCGGTGAATAGCAAGGTCGTGGTCGAGTTCCATTTGAAGGATATGCAGGCGGCGTATGGGCTGACGGATGATGGGGCGTCGTACGTGGCGGAGATTTGTGCGGGGCGGTATGACGTGCGGACGGGGGTGGTGCGGCTGGTGGGGGACCGGTTTCAGAGCCGGGAGGAGAATCGGGCCGAGCTCCAGCGGGTGATGCGGGCGTTGGTGGAGCAGGGGTTGACCAAGGGAAAGGCCAAGGGAAAGGCCACGGGAAAGGCCAAGGGGGTGCGGCGGAAAAAGGTGGCCGTTGACAGCTGAGATGATACCCTGCCCTATGACTTTCATGTCAGCGTGCGAATCGACGAAAAAACTCGGCCTCGCCCGGCGCATTCGGGTCAATTGTATTCGGAATTTGATTCTTTGATTCTTTGATTCAGTATGAACTCTCTTTGTTCTAGTTCGCGCATCAGCGCCGTCTCGATCCGCGCTCGGCGGTCGTCCTGCAATTCTTTCAAGAATTCTTCGCGCATGGCGACCGTCGTTCGGGCCAACAGGGTCAACGTGGCCGCGCCTATGGAACTTGGAGACAAGCCCGTGTACGAGGTACGTTTGGATGGGCGTATTGCCGGGGTTGGGCCCGTGGCAATTCTGAGGCCAGCGCAGGGTAGAGGCCAGCGCAGAGGGGAGGCGGGGAGGCTCGAGGTCGACGTCTCCATTCTCTCCTTTCTTGCTGCCGAGGACGGCCGTATCGATCCCTGGCCGGAGGACCGGCGGGCCGGCACTCGCTCTCGCTCTCGCTCTCACCCTCTTGGAATACCTTGGTCGTCCATGACAGGGAGGTCGCAAGCTGGCGAATGCGCCGCCGTTTTCCCTGCAGGACCTGCGCGAATCCATCCCGAAGGAGTGCTTTGAGCGCTCTGCGCTCAAGTCTTTCGCTTACCTGGCGCTTGATGTCGGCGTGGTGGCTGCCCTGGCCTTTGCGGCGTTCACCGTCAACAACCCGCTTGTCTGGCCGCTGTACTGGTTTGCACAGGGCACCATGTTCTGGGCTCTGTTCGTCGTTGGGCACGACTGTGGTCACCAGTCGTTCTCCGCCAACAAGTCGCTGAACGACTTTGTGGGCAACATCGTGCACTCGTCCATCATGGTTCCGTACCACGGCTGGAGGATCTCCCACCGCACGCACCATGCGAACCACGGACACGTTGAGAACGACGAGTCTTGGCACCCGGTGACCAAGTCGATGCTGGAGGGTATGAACAAGGTGGCGAGGCTGGGTCGCCTGCTGTTCCCGTTCCCGCTGTTTGCCTACCCGTTCTACCTGTTCAACCGCTCTCCGGGCAAGGTCGGATCCCACTTCGACCCGAAGTCTGACCTCTTCGTTGAAGGCGAGGCCAACATGATCAAGACCTCGAACGCGTTCCAGATCGGCTTCATCGGTATCCTCGCTGCCTGCACGTTCGCTCTGGGCCCGCTGGCAATGTTCAACCTGTACTTCGTGCCGTACTGGATGTTCGTGGTGTGGCTGGACGTTGTGACGTACCTGCACCACCACGGCCCGTCCGATGCGGAGGAGGAGGTGCCTTGGTACAGGGGAGACGAGTGGAACTACATGCGGGGCGGTCTGTCGACCATTGACAGGGACTACGGTATCTTCAACAAGATTCACCACGATATCGGCACGCACGTGGTGCATCATCTGTTCCCGCAGATTCCGCACTACAACCTCTGCAAGGCGACGGATTCGGCCAAGGTGGTGATGGGCGAGTATTACAGGGAGCCCGAGCCGAGCCCGGGTTGGTTCCCGTCGCACCTGATTGCGCCGCTGGTGAGGAGCTTCGGAAAGGACCACTACGTCGCGGACGAGGGTGATATCGTGTTCTACGAGAAGGACGAGAACATCTCGCTCAGAGGACAGTAAGCTGCTCGCGCGTGTGCGTCGAGTGCCATCGCACTTCGACGGCACGGAATTCCTATCAAACGTTTCGTTCATTCTTTCTTTCATCCTAAGGATTCTTTCTTCTGTTGATTTCGTTACAGTGCGTGGTCAGTCAGTGTCAGGTCTGTTCGGCCGACCGAATCCACCCGGCGCCGGCCATCGACGCCTAGGCCGCGTCCTCGAGCGCACTGGTGACCTCGACGAACGAGCCTTCGAGGTGGCCAGCGAGTGCCTCCAGGCCGCGGTCGTCGCCGTCATCGAGAACGGCGTCGAGCTGGGGGGTTCCGAAGAACTGGCTGGTCGTCTTGAAGGTGAAGCTCGGGAGATTCCTCGGCCAGACGAACGCCACGTCGCCGCTGAAGAAGCGGATCAGGTTCTTCCGCTCGTCGCTCACGAAGTATTCGCCGTTGGTAAAGGCAGCTTGATACGTGCACTCGACGTCAGGAAGGCAGATGACGCCCTTGCGGTCGACACCGAGGGCCTCGACCACGTCTCCACCGCCGGCAAACTTGTACCAGCCCGACAACAGGGCCCAGAGGAACGGCGGGCGGTATCGAGTGGCGCTGACGTCGCCATCAGCGAGGACCGGCTTGAAAGGTTTGAAGTCCTTCTGCGAGAAGTAGCTCTTGGTGTACGAGTACATGAGCAAGAGGTCGTGAAGGCCGGCGTGGACGGGCCCCCCCTCTGCGGCAATGTCCGCGAGGGCGCGCAGCGCGGCCTGGGCAGCCTGCGCGGTCTTGGGCTTTTCGGTCGACACCAGCTCCTTCATACGCTCGTGCACCTGCTCGACGGTCAAGTACTCAATCCTGTCGACCTCCATGGCGTCGGCGTCGCCGTCGGCACCCTCGCCGTCGACAGTCAGCTTGCCGGCCGGCTGCCACCAGGGAGGTTGGGCCGCCTTGGCCTTCGCCAGATCCTTCTGACGAGATGATCTCTTGGCACCCACGGAGACTGCGGCCAGCTCCTCGAGGTAGCCCTCGATGGCCTTGATGGCCCGCCTGGCGACAGAGTTGGGCCCGTTCCAGAGGTGGTCGGCGATGCCCGTGCTGCTGAGGAACTGGATGGGTGGCTCTTTGGAGTTCTCGTAGTTCTGATTGTTCAGAAAGAATCTCGCCTTGTCCATGGCCGCCATGAGGAGCTTGACGCGACACGAGGCCAGGCGGTCGACATCCTCGAGGCGGTAGCCGAGTTCCTCCGGGTCCAGGTGGGTGGTCTGCAGGACGTTCCTCAGCTCTTCTGACTCTTCCTCGACGACCCGAAGGGTCTGTGCGGCCCAGATGGTGAGCCATTTGGGCACTGGATACGTCTTGTCGACGTCCAAGGCGTCCTCAAGGAGCATCTTCTTGAACCCATACCGCTCGAGCCTGGACGTGTCGTTCCTGGTGAGGCCTGCCGCGGACTCGTTCACGCTCTCCAGTAGCATCTTCGTCCTCTGCAAGATGTTGTACTTGTCGACCATGAACGAGTTGATGGGGCTAACCGGCACCTGGGTGTTGACGAAGCTCTTGGCGCAGTGCTCCGACCCACACAGGCAGGCGAGCCCCTGGAGCTCCCGCTCGAAGTCTCCCTTCTTCCTGAAGTCGATCGTGAGCTCCTCTCCGTCGCGAATATCCTTAAGAGTCCACACGCCCAGCTTCATCTGACCGTCGACGACAAACGTCTTGAGATCGCAGTTGGGCTCGCACGAGTGGTTGATCCTGCTCGCAAAGTTGGCCGTCTGGCTGGCGTCAACGAACAGGATGAACGACCCCATCTCGTCCACGTTGGGGCGTTCCAGGGTCACCGAGTGGGTCGGCAAGATGCACTGCGACTTGGAGTTCCCCCTCGCCAGCTTGGACACCTCGCTCTCGTAGAACCTCCAGGGCATGCACACGTTGCCGCCGTAGTATCCCACAAAGGCTTCCCTCGGCAGGCCTCCCTCCTTGCGCAGGACGACACCGTCTCCCTTTGGATGGCCCCTGGTGTACTTCCTGCCGCTCGGACGCAGCGGCTGGTACCTCTGCACCGGCACGCCCGTGCCGGCCGTCTCCTCGAGGACATCCATGAGCTTGTGCACGCCCTTGGCCGCCGAGCGGATCTCCTCGGGTGCAGTGGTATCCTCGCTGATCATCTGGAGCGCTCTCAGGGCGTCCCATCCCTCATGCTGCAGCTTGTTGAGCTGAGGGAAGAAGTAAGTGTCGAAGAACGCATTCCTCTTGGTCCTCGACAAGATACCACCCTCGCAAGACGCCAACGCCACGTCCAGCAGTCCCCTCGTGTACGTATCGATACCCCAAACCGGAACAATGAAGAGGTCCGATGGATCGCACGGCGTCGGGTCGCTCGGCAGGACTGGCAGGGCGTCAGTCCCCTCGACGTCCCCGATGCTGAGAAAACGGTTCATGCGCTCTATGTCCTTTGTCTGTCCTCCAGAAGGGGCTACGACCATGCTTTCCGCCAGATTCTGGATCGATACCGAAGGAAATGGGTCCCTTCTCCAGAAGGAGCCCCCGAGGTAGGGCGTCTCGGCCGTGTCGCTGACAAACTCGACGACGGCCATCAGCCGGGCGTGACGGCGTGGGCCGCCGAGTCCGCATAGTCGACGTCCTCGTCCGCGTCGCCGCCGGTGAACCTAACCGGCTTCCTCGTCAGCTGCTCCCTGGCCTCTTCAACCACATCCTCCGTCCTGACGTCCTCGTCGTCATCGTTGTCGCTCGGCGGCCCGTCGGGCGTCTTCTTCTCCCAGGGCCACAGGCCGTAGCCCTCCGAGTCGTGCACCTCCTGCAGCTTGATTTCAGCCGCATTGGAGAGAATATTCAGTTTCTTCGGGTACGGCAGGTTGGAGATCTCCGCCGGGTCCATGGTGATGGTCTGCACGGCCGGGGACGAGATGACCTTCATCTCGCCGTGCGGGCCGATGAGCGTCAGGTTGTAGCGCACGCCGAACGTCGCCTGCAAGTCGGTCAGCTCGGTCATGACCTGTTTGAGCAGCTGGTCAGACTTGTCGACCGACACGTCCTGGAGCTGCAGCGGCGCCTTCGCGTTCCTCCTTCTCTGCGTGGCCCGACGCTGTGCGCCTCGGGTGGTCCGCTTGGTCGGCTCTTGCGATTTCTCCGTCGCCTGCGTGTTTTCCGTCTTTGTATCCTCGTTGTCGTCGTTTCTGTCGTCCTCATCATCCTCGTCGCCTTTGTCATCCGCCTGGGCATCGGCAGCGGCCTCGCCGGCATCCTCCTCGCCCTCGGCCGCCTCGATCTGGACGGCCTTCTTCGGTCGACCAGCACGCTTCCGCTTCTTCATGCCGTCTGTCCCGTTCGCTGTGGGCGCATCGCCGTCCTCAGCCTCCCCCCTCTCTTGACCCCCCTGGTCAGGAGCGACGGCCGCAGGCTCGTTTTCGAGGTCCATCAGCGCGCCCTCGCTCGCGTTCCCATCCTCGATCTCGATAATCGCAGAGTCCTCCTCTGCCAAGGTCGATGGCCTCCCACGCCGGGAGGGCTGGCGTCTTCCCGACTTCTTCGGCGGCATGAGTCTCTTTTCGCCCGAGATTCCAGACGTCCCTGGCACGCTCAAAACGTCACCGGCTCCGGCCACGGTCGATCCGAGGACTATGAATCTGTCTTTCGGTTCAATTTAAACCGCGAGTGACGGAAGCGGACGGTTGGATATGGTCCTGCCGCGATAGATTCGGTGGAGGGCTTGGGCCAATTTCACAAGCTGCCGGCGTCTCGCGCCGCTCTCTTTGCGCTTGCGTCTTGTCAAGCCTCGTGATTGGTGCTGTTATTGAAGTTGGCGTGCCGACTGGGCTTTGGTTTAGGCGAGGATTGTTTCTAGCGAAGGGGCAAAATCCAGGGCTGTCACCTCACCAGCGAGCCGATCGACGAGATCAGCCCGTCGGGCTCGAAGTGCACCCCACAATCGACGTGTTCGCTCTCGACCTCCACGACCCGCCTGACGCCGAGCTCGGCGAGGACAACCTCGTCAATCTCGACGGGCCCGCCCTTGGGCACGATGAGCTCGGTGACGTACCGGCCGGGCAGATGGCGCAGCTCGCCGGCCTTGCTCGCCCCGCGACGATTCAGCGCGTCCGTGATTGCTAGCACGACGTCGCTTGCTTTCATCGGCCCCGGATGGCTCAGCGAGCCGGATGTCTCCCTGTCAATCACGCCGTTCAGGACCAAAATCTTCGGACACGCCCGACTGGCGATGCTCTCGCCGGTGCCCTTCAAAATCAAGCAGGGGCAAATTGATGTATAGAGAGACCCCATACCATAGACGATGGCGTCCGCGGACGCCAGCTCGCCGACCACCCGGGGGTTGGCCACCGGCGCCACTTCGTGCTCCTTCGTGTCTCCCTCCGACGACAGGTAGAAAACTCGGCGTATGGGATACTCGAGCTCCTCCCAGGAGGACTTATCGACGGCGACCGAGTCGACGTCGCACGACGGGTGGGAGATGGCGTGCTGACCGACGATGACCTTGCCATCGTCCAGCTCTGCCGCGAGCTTTATTCGCTCCTCGGTACAAATAGCTGGCAGCACCATGGACCCCTCTGGAATACGTGCGACGCGCGTAAACATGAAAATCGCGGCTTCCAAGGACCGGAGGAACGTCCTGGCGCCGGCAAAGAAGAAATTGCCGACAGACCCGCCCGTGAACGTGAACCGCTCGCTGGAGTGCCGCAATATCTGCGCGTGAAAGTGCACCAAAAATGCTCGTATTGTGTGCTTGTACGGCTCCGTCACCCCCTCCCAGAGCGCATGGTCCCCCTCGACGATCTCGTACCATTCCCGCTTGGCCTCCTGTGCCGAGCTCGACAGCCTGTACGCTAGGAGCTTTTTCACGGCCCTCGCTTCCTCGTTCGTCTCGTCAGCCAACCGTAAACACCGTGAACGAATGTCTCCGACGGCAGGCCCCCCCAAGACACGCACGATCTCTGCCGTCGAGCCCCCATCGTCCGACACCGGCAGGACGTACGACACCTTCGTGGTGAGCTTCTTTACGTCCGCCGCCACCGCGTTGAACGCCGTCCCGCCCGAGAACACGACGAGCTTGGGCTCTTTCGCGCCTTCGACGTCCTCGACGTCCTCGACGTCCTCGACGTCCTCGACGTCCTCGACGTCCTCGACGTCCTCGACGTCCTCGACGTCCTCGACGTCCTCGACGTCCTCGACGTCCTCGACGTCCTCG
>Ga0181584_10003733_pt1 | contig 11593 bp, 10 predicted proteins | sample 071ome_30_FD_132462 | JGI IMG/M metagenome (GOLD analysis project Ga0181584, IMG submission 132462) | Coastal salt marsh microbial communities from the Groves Creek Marsh, Skidaway Island, Georgia - 071406AT metaG (megahit assembly) | ecosystem: Environmental > Aquatic > Marine > Intertidal... | reverse complement strand
GTGGTCGTGGTCGTGGTCGTGGTCGTGGTCGTGGTTGTGGCCGTGGTCGTGGTCGTGGCCGTGGTCATCGGCGGGTACGACACGCCTCGGAGCGGCCAGACCCCGCGGAGCAGGGGATCAAACAGGCGCTTCGAGGACGTCCTCGCGACCCACAAACCGACGTTTGCGCGGACCTCGACGACGACGACGGCGCCGACGGTGACGCCCACGGCCCGGTCGTGGGCGTTGGTGACCCCTTTCAGGAATCGATCGTTTTTCTTTTCTGCAGACAGACAGACGATGACGCCCACGAGCACGACGAATTTCCTGGTGACAGGCGCTACGAGCGGCCTCGGCTTGGAGCTCGTTCGCAAGCTGTTGGAAAGACGAAAAGACGCTCGCGTCGTCTTGGGTACGTGATTGGCCTCCTCGACCGGCGTGCTACCTGACCTGCTACCTGACCTGCTACCTGACCTGCTACCTGACCTGCTACCTGACCTGACCCTCTCACTCGCCCTATGCTCGGCAGGTGTCCGAAACGTCGAGCTCGCTCGCGAACAGCTCGACGCACTCGACGCCGACCAGGCCTCGAGGTGCGAGGTCGGCCCGGCCCTGGACCTGGGCGATTTCCAGAGTATCCGGGCATTTGCAAGGGTGGTGGGTACTACTGACGTCGACATGCGCTCTCCTGCGCAGGCTCGGATCTCACTCGCGCTCCGTTCGCTCGCAGGTCAACGATTCGGCCGAGCCGCTCCACGTCTTAGTTGGTATTGACATCGACCGGCGTGCGCTCGCTCTTCGCGCGCCCTGACTCTCTCACTCGCGCTACGCGCTTCGCTCGTTCGCCAGGTGAACAACGCCGGCATGAATAAGGGGAGGGAGGGAGCGAGAGAAACGGGTTGGCCGGAAATCATCACAGTCAACTACCTGGGACCGTTCCTCCTGACGCTGCTCCTGGAGCCCAAGCTGCTGCGCCACGCGACAGACACGTCCGTCTCGCGCGTAGTGAACGTGAGCTCTATCATGCATAGGTTCTCCACCCTCGCGCAAGGGATCGCTCGGCTGGACCGCGATAGATCCGATACGACGGTGATTGACGCCTTCATGCGGCCCGAGACTGAGGGCAGTCAACTGGGCGACGACGAGGCAGTCTCTACGAGCAGACTGTATTCGGACACGAAGCTTGGCAACGCCCTCTTCACTGTGTGGCTGAACACCAGATGGCAGCAGCGGTCGAAGGACGGATCAAGGCTGCGCGCAGTCTCTGTCGATCCTGGCGGTGTCGTGACGGGAATTTGGCGCAACTCGCGGTGGGAAAACTCAAGGTTGCTGGATCAAGTGTTCGCCCCCGCCCGAGACGGCGCCGAGGCACTCTACGACTGCTGCGTGGGCCCACTGTCGGAACTGTCGGAACCCTTGACCTCGGCAGATTTTCACGCCCGTGGTGCGTTCAAATCGTCTCTGCTGCACTACGGACCAGACTCGAAGCGACTGGCGCTTGCAGCAACACTGGTGGCTGCGGTGGACTGGCCGATCCGGAAGCTGTCGCTGGGCCGACTCGCGAGTAAAACGGAGGCGGTGCGCGCCGCGGCTGCGTGCTACGATACCAACATCGTCTCGGCGCTCGGCGATGCCACCGAGGCGTTCCTCGCGAACCGAGGGCTGCTCGAATGAGCAGCAGATTGTGTCTGTGTGTGAGAGTTACAAATTCAGAGTTACAAATTCAGGCTTGTGCTGCTCAGAGAGCTGTGCTCCAGATCCGGGCAGCGAATCTTCCAGGCCGAGTCTCGATCTCGCGGCGTTAGACGAGCACGGCAAAGAAGAACGCCACGCCGGCCAAAGCCGTCGCACGCACGGCCGAAGACGGCGGAGAAACCGACGGGGACGACGACGGGGACGACGATGGGGACGACCCCGGCATAATGGACAGCAAAGCCTCGGCCGACTCACCGAGGTTGGCGTCGTACTTGATGCCACACTTCTTCATGAAGTCTGGCGAACGAGCGAAGCGCGTGGCGCGAGTGAGAGAGTCAGGGCGCGCGAGGAGCGAGCGCACGTCGGTCGAAGTCAATACCCACCGGCCTTGACCGTCTCCTTCGCCTCGTCCTCCTCCTTCTCCATCGCCGCCAAGAACTCCGCGTGCTTCTCCTCTTTTTTCTCTTTGTACTCCTGGAGATGCTCGACAATGTCGCTCTCGGTGGCACTCGTTGTTTCTGGAGAGCGATGAGTGCAGCGCGAGTGAGAGAGAGAGAGTGTGTGTGTCACGGCGCACGGCCGCGTGGCGTTCGACGTCAATACCCACCGTTGAAGTTCTTCGCCGTGTAGAAATCGTACCTGAGAGAGCGAGAAAGCGAGAGAGCGAGAGAGCGAGAGTGTTGGGGCGTGCGGACACACAACGGTCGAGCTCAAGACGTACCACGCCATGAGGGCCTTGGTCTCGTCAGACGTGGGCTTCCCCTTGTTAACAGCCCTCACGACCTCCAACTTGGCGGCGTCCTCGAGCAACTTGCACTCGGGTCCAAAGTCCTCGAACCACTTCACGCACTCGGGCGTGCAGTCACTCAACTCATTTTCGTTGGAGGCCTTACACGCCGACGTGATCGCGAACGCGCCAGGACTGGTAAAGTCCGTGTCCTTGAGGCAGAGGGTGCGCCAGGGCTCGGGAAATAGCTGCGCCAGCCCGGTGTGAAGGGCTTCGTATTTTGTCCCAATCTGGTCAACTTGGCCAGCGGCAGTGGCCGTGGACAGGAGGGATCCCGCGATGATCGCATAGAGTCCAACAGACCTCCTGGAATTGTTGCGTGGCATCATAGCTTGCTGGGTTGATTGAAAAATGAAGAAAAAAGCAGTATCTCATGAGATATCTCGATTCTCTCTTCAGAGCTGCTTCCTCGGCCGCCGACGCTTGTCCGTCTTCTTCTTCACCTCCCTCGTGTACACCTCGAGCAGCCCCTCCGGAGGCTCGATGCGAATCACCCCCGCGCCGCGGACGTCCACCTCCGGAACCAATTCCTTGACGAACGGAAGGAGTATCCGCTGTCCTGCACCGTTGACAATCTGCAGCACGTCGTGCGTCCCCGTCCCGTCCATTATATCTTCAACGACGCCCACTTCCTCGCCGCTGGCCAGCAGCTCTACCCGAAGCCCGACAAGCTCTTGCACGTAGAACTCGTCATCGTCGTCCAGATCGTCCCGCGCAGACTCATGCACCAGCAGCGTATGCCCGTGGATCGCCCTCGCCTCTTCGGGCGTGTTGATGCCCTTGATCTTGCAAATATACACTTCCCGACCCTTGTAAATGGAAGCCTGTCCCCGCATCAACATCACCTTCGTGACTCGGTTCGTCGCCTGTACAGATGGCCCCAATGCTGACCCGGGCGTCCTGGCCTGCAGCCTCGCCATGTGGAACGTGGTCTCTGGAGGCCGCAGGTACCGCGTTCCCTTCTGTCCCAGACGTTCCTCCGGCCAATCGGTCAAGGACTGTACCTTGAATTCCCCCTTGACGCCGTGCGGGGGGCCCACGATGCCAATCTCGATGTACACGTTCTCGTCCAGGTCGGGGGCGAGAACCTCGGGTTCCTCCTCCGTGTCTTCGTCAGTGGCTTCTCCAAGTCCCACGCCTCCTTGAATGCTCGCGCGGGCATGGACTCGCCGCGTCGTCGAGGCGGCAGGTGCGTGAAGGGAGGGCGGTGGTCTCCGGCGACGGTGTGCACATGCAACGCGCCCGGCGAGCTGCGAGGGCAAGGGAGAGCGAGCCACGCGCGCCCGCAGCCAATGCACTGTGGTACGCATCACTAATAGGCGCATCGCGGCGCGTACGAGATGACCGAAATTCGTGTGGGTGGAAAAAAGTGCCAGTCTCGCGTTTTTCTGTGCCGGCATGCATTCGAAAACGAAACTCGTGTCTATTCCAGCGCGCCCTCTCATGCCAAAGAAACGGAAACATTCAGAGCAGGCAAGCTCAAGCTCGAGCTGGACAGCGCTGCCGTACCACCTGTTCAGCAGGGCCGCGCCGGAGCGATTCCTGATGTGCAGGTTGCACCGAGTCGAGGCGGACGCCGACGAGGTCGCCGTCGACGCGTCCCGCGTCTTTATCGCGGCCATCCCGTCCGGCATTACTGAAGAAGAGTTTGTCAATTTTCTAGTCGACGCCATCGGACCGGTCGAGCAGGTGGCGATGCACGGCTCGCGGACGTCGGCGCTCGTCCGCTTCCAGTCGCCCGACGCCGTCCGAAGGCTGTTCAACAACCTGACCAAGAAGCGGAAAAAACCGCCGGTGCTCCATCGCATGGAACGGTCCGAACCGTTCGGGCTCAAGGGGTGGGTAGCCCAGCACAAAGCTCAGTACAACCAGAACACAAACGCCACGCTGCAGAAGCAGCTGGACGAGTGGATCGACGCGTACGAGGAGCGGGAGGCGAGACAGAAGGAGGAGGCCATGCAAGCGCTGGAGGAGGATGGGTGGACGGTCGTTCGGCGGTTCAAGGGGCGGAAAAAGAACGCGAACGAGGCGGACGGGATCACGGTCGGGGCCGTGGCGCCGGCGGCCGCCCGGGACATTGCCAGCCGGTCCCAGCAGAAGGTGGCGAAGCGGTCCGAGGGCCAGGGGACTGACTTCTACAGGTCAAACACGCGAGAGAAACGTCGGAGCGAGCTCATCGACCTGCGCGAGAAGTTCGAGGAGGACCGGCAGCGGCTTTCGCTGCTGCGCCAAGCTCGAGCACACGCTTTCCCTACCGGCCGACACCCTTCTTGAGGAGCACGTTCACGAAGTTTCCGAGCGCATCGACTCGTACGCAGCCCACCGTCGGAAGCCCCGCTGAACGTGTAGCTCTCGACACCCTTTCTCTTCTAAAAATCCATTTTGCTCAGAAACCCTTCTCTTATAGCCCATGCGGGCGATCACTCAGGCGAGGGTGCTCATCTTGAGCACGGTTTGGCCGGTAAGTCGCCGTCGTCGCATTCCCTCCCTCCCCTATCCCCTATCCCCTATCCCCTAACTCACTCGCGCTCTCCAGGAACGCTCGAGCTCCGCCGCGGGCGTGCGCACGCACGACCTCGTGTCCAGCCTCCTTCGACGCGATGCCACCGTGGATTTCGCCGCCACATCTGCCGTCGACGAACGCTCCAAGCCGCACGTCGAAGCGCTCGAGCGGCTGGGTGCCAGGCCGCACGTTGTCCGACCCAACCAGGAAGCGGCGTTCGTCGAGACGCTGGACGAGGTGCGGCCCGACGTCGTCGTCTTTGACCGCTTTTACGTCGAGGAGATGTTCTCCTGGATGGTAGAGAAGCATAAGCCCGACGCCATGCGGATACTCGACATGCAGGACGTGCACGCGCTGCGCACCTGGCGGGAACTCGTCGTGAAAGAGCAGTTGTCGAACGGCGGGCTCGACCTCGAACTCGAACTCGACCTTGGCCGAGTCCTGTCGGCCGTCCCGCCGGCAACGTACGAGCCGTGCCTTCGGGAGCTCGCGGCGATCCATCGAAGTGATTTGACGCTCGTCTGCTCGCCGGTCGAGCTGGACATGCTCACCCGGGAGTTTGCAGTCCCGGGCACGCGGCTGGCCGAGGCCGGCTTCTTCAGCGACGGCCGACGACAGAGCCGACGACAGGAGGGACATGGATTCGACACGCGGAAGAACCTGATGATGATCGGCAACTTTTTGCATCCGCCCAACAAGGACAGTGTCATCTGGGCGTGCACCGACCTGTGGCCCGCCGTCCGGGCGCAGCTCCGCGAAGCAGGGGAGGACAACGTTCGGTTGGACGTATACGGAGCGTACGGCAACGACCAAGCTCTCGTGTCAAAGATCGGCAAACCCGCTGGGGTGAACCTCTGCGGCTGGGCGCCCGACCTTGACCTTATGGAGGATTATCGGCTGCTTTTTGCGCCCCTCCGGTTCGGTGCTGGTGTGTACTGACCTCGGCCGTGCCCTCGCCGTGCGCTCTCCCTGACTCTCTCACCACCTCACACACGCCACGCGCTACGCGCTTCGCTCGCCAGGCCTCAAGGGGAAGGTCGTCGATGCCTGGGAGCACGGGACGCCAGTCGTCACGAGCGTCATTGGATCGGAAGGCATGGCCCTCCCGGGAGACGCCGGCACGTGCTGGGGCGGCTACGGCAACTCGACCAAGGCACAAGAGCTCGTCGACGACGCCGTCAGGCTCTACACCGATCGGCGCGCCTGGCAGCTCGCCCACGACGCGACCGCACACCTCCTGCATACCCTTTACGACCGCCAACGGAACCTGGACCGCATCCACGCCCGCATCGACGCCATCCGCGCCGACCTGCCGGCCCACCGCGCCACCAACTACACGGGAGCCCTCCTCGCCAGCGCCCAGCTTCGCGCCACAGAGTATTTCTCGCGCTGGATAGAGTTGAAAAACAAAATGCAAACATAATTCCATGGTCATCACCATCGTCCCTCCTCATCGTCACTCGCGGTAGCTGGGCATGCTCTTCGTGAACGCGGCCTTCTCCTCGGCCGAGACCTGCGGCCCCTCGGGGTTGCTCGGCGTGGACGCCATAAACTGCCGCCTCGAACTGCAGTTCAGACTCTTCCTCGTCGACACGCCCGTCACCGTGTTCACACCGTCCGCAATCTTGCACATCTGCATCTGCTGCGTCTTGTCGACGAGCGCATTGGTAAAGTCCGCGCCGTAAATGTCCGACCGGCTGAAGTCACTGCGCGTGAACACGGCCCGCTGGAGCACCGCGTTACGAAGGTTTGCGTCCACAATCACCGCCCGATCCATCAACGTATCCGACAGATCCGCATTCTCAAAGTTTGCCCTCGCCACCACCGACTTGATGAAGTACGCCCCCGTCAGCTTGGCGTCCTTGAAGTTGCAATCGCGGCAGTCGGCCGCCGTGAAGTTCGACCGACGCAAGTCCTGCTTGGAAAAGTCCTTGCCCGGAATCTCCGCCTCGCCGTACTGCTGCGCCGTCCCGTTTCCGAACTCTCCTCCGATCTCCGCCTCGTACTGGTTCAGTTCCGCCGACGCCTGCGGGACAAAGGCGGCGACCGAGAGCGCCAGCGACAGGGACGCGGCGACGACCGTCTTCTTCGCGACCTCCGTGTCGAACGACGCGAACGCAGCGGTCTTCACGACGCGACGAGCGGCAGTGCTCCGAGTGCTCCGCTGCTGTTGCTGAAGGCGGGACTGGGCCGGCGAGCACGCCCGCAGGGCATTCATCTGGACCGCGAAGGAGTTCATGGTGGTTCTGATGGTGACGAAGAAGGCTCGTTCGCTGGGATCGCTTGAATGTCGACCGGAATCTGCGTCGAGAGCACTTATCGGAAATTTGTGGCCCGTCGGGCGACGGGCCGCTGCTACGAAACGAAAAGCAGACATTGCTTGCACCGATACCCGGCCGGATCCACCACATACACGCCGGTATCATACAAAGTCCACATCCAAGCGCGCACGCCCGATTCGTCGACCCATACGGAGGAGACGGGAGCATTTCGTCGAGTTCATGCAACGCACACACAACACAGCGAGCCTGCCCGCTCGGCAGACGCACGTGACGACGATTCAGCGGATACGGACAGGCGCACACGGAATAGACGCTGCGAGGCGGCGCATTGGTCCTCCGACCCGACGAGCACAACAGCACCGGCGACGGAATGAAACCACAGCCTCGTCATCCTCCTCGTCTTCCTCGCCGCTCGCGGCCACCCCGGGCCTCCAGGGGTATCGCATCTTCCCGATGGACGGCTGTTCGTTCATGATCAAGGAGACGCCCGACCAAAAGCTGCTCATCGCCGACGCGTTTGTGACGGACGAGGTGACGGGGAACTCGAAACAACTGACGCCCGCGGCGCCAGACTCTTTCTCGTCGCCGACGTCCTTTCAAGAAATCGAGTGGGCGGCAGAGTTTCCCGGAAACGAATTTGAGGACAGACCCGCGGTGCGATGGGTGCTGAAGACGTACTTGATTGCAGATGCCGAGGACGGGTCGATGGACTTTGAGCGGGTCGCGCTGTTGGATGCCGCCACGCATTCCATCTCGTTCCCGCTGGTGACGAGGCTGGCGCCCCCCGGGACTCCCGAGGAACTGTTGGAGCTGCGCATCCGGGAGAGCGGGCTGGTGATTGACACGGTGGAGAGCCTACCGGATGCCGAGTCGGTGGTCAGGAGTAAGCTGTCCGGGGTTCCATCGATGAGCGTGCTGGAGCGCGAGTTGGGCGAAGGGTTGGTGAACGTTTCGGGATCGGGATCGGGTGCGGGAGAGGAGGCCGGCGTGGGGGTGGGCAGGGAGGACGAGGACGAGGCGTTCGACGTGAGCATCGAGGACGACTCGGACGACTTGGACGACTTCCTGGACGGCGGGGACGAGATCGATAGCGAGGACGAAGAGTTCGATGGGGACGATGAGCTGGACGAGGACGGCGACGACGACTTTGACTGACCAGTCATCATGATGACTGATGGTGCAACGCAGCGAAGAACATTTTCACCCTCCTGTGTTCGACAACTCCCTCGACTCGAGCTGACGATTATCAGTCATACTCTTATCATAACCCAGTCCAGAAACGCGGCAAACCGATATGAACGTCGACTGGTTCGTTATTGACCCGTTATTGACGCGTTATTGACGCACAAGCCCATCCCTCCTCGCTCCCTCACGCCCCCTCGCCCCGCCCCTCCAGGTCGAGATACTGGAACAAGCTCCTGGGCAGGGAGGAGACGTTTCGAAGCATCGGGACGGACGTCAAGTACTGGGAGTCCCCCGAGCGGTCCGGTTGGCTGATGAAGCAGGGCGAGTTCCTGTCCTCCTGGCGTCGCCGGTACTTTGTCCTCAAAGACGGGCACCTGTTTTGGTTCCTGGGGGACTACGTGACGAAGGATGTTTTGCCGCGCGGGGTGGTGAGAATAGACCAGTGCCTGTCAATCAAGGGCGCCGAGGAGGCGGTGCACAAGCCGTACGCGTTTGAGATATCCACCGGCGAGACGTGCATGTTCTTCGTTGCCGAGAGCGAGCGGGAAAAGGAGGAGTGGATCAATAGCGTGGGCAGGGCGATCATCAGGCACTCGAGGTGCGTGCTCCCCGAGGAGCGGGTGAACTACACGTGAACTACTACTAGTCGGTCTTTTAAACTCGAGTCTATCCGAACCTCTTGCACACCAGGTCGTACCTGGGCACGCTGGCGACATCGCCGATCGTCGCCATGGTCGGCGGCTTCTTCATCATCTCGCCGACCGCTTTCTTCACGTCCGCCACGCTCACCTTGGAAATCTCCGAGATGAACTCGGAGATGGGCTTCCTGTGCCCGTAGGTCAGCACCTGCCGGCCGATGTCCTCGCTGACCACGGCCCTGCTCTCCAAGTTCATCAGCACGCTGCTGGCCGCGGCGCTCTTCGCCCTCTCCAACTCCGTCTCGGTCAGGTCCTGCGCCACCGCCTCGATCTCCTTGCACATCACCGCGACCATGTCCTCCGCGTGGGAGCTCTCTGCCGACGCAAAGATACCCACCAGCCCCGTGTTGTTGTAGATGGAGGTCACCGCCGTACAGTTATGCATCCAGTGGTACTGGTTGAGCACGCGCGTGTACAGTCTCGAGTGCATGCCCTTGCCCGGACCCCCGGCCGAGAACGACCCGCCCCCGCCGAGGAGATACTGCAGCACCGTCGCCACGACAGACCCCTTGACGTCGTTCCAGCCGCCCGCGTGCTCAAACGCCAACACACCGTGCGTCAACGGCGCCGCGCTGAACTGCCTCCAGTCTCCGCCGATATACTCACTCGGCGGCTCCCCGACCATTCCCGCCGGCAGCCCGCCCAGCAACGGCTCGGCCAGCCTGACCAGCTCCCCGTGCTCCACGCCCGCCCCAGACAGACACATCCTCGCGCCGGTATACAGCTCGTTCACAAACTCCCTGGCCAACTCGGGTGTCAGACTCGCCACCACGCTCTTCGGCGCGATCAACGGCTGGCCCAGACCCCCCGCGTACGCCGCGCTGTGCACCGCCTCGAGCAGCGTCGTCTGCGGGTTATCCTCCAGCCCCTTGACATCCTCCTTCATCCTCTCCAGCGCCTCCTTCACCTCCCACAGTTCAAACTTCTGGTTCACCACACAATCCGCCAGAATCTCCAGCGCCTCGGGCACCGTCGCACGCGTCGTGTCGATCGAGTACGCCATCTGCTCCCTGCTCGCACTCGCCATCACATTCCCCCCGATCGCCTCAATCTCCCGCACCACCCTCAACGAACTCCGATTCGTCGTCCCCTTCCACGCCATATACTCCAACAGGTGGCTCACCCCCATACACCCCCCGTGCTCGTACATACTCCCCGCATTGACGTACAGCCCCAGCGTCGCCGTCGCCCCCGGCGTGTTCTCGCTCGCCACCTTCACCCCGTTCGACATCGTCGTCATATTCGTCGACACCGCCTGCGTCTGCGGCTCGTGCGCAGCCACCTCCACCCCCGCCAGCGGCTCGGACAGGGGCGTCGTCACGCGCGCCGAGCCCCCGTCGCCGAAAATCCCAGAAAACAGCGACGTATCGTACGCGTCCGACGGATGGCGGGGAGACGACTTCGCCAACACCGAAGATGACGTGATGGCAGACGTGGAAAGCCCGGCGAGGCACGTGCGGAAGAGGGAATCCGCCGAGAGGGAATCCCCCACGCCCGGCGATTTGCCGAGCAATTTCTTCGCCAACGGCTGCAGTTTCCTGACGTTGACTCCCATGGTACTACTCCTGGTACTACGGATGCACTGGTACTCTGCGTCCTTTAAAAGTACGTGTACGTACTCAATTACGATCGAAGTGACGAACCCGCGAATCGGTCGCGTCCTTCACTTCACAAAATATGGACGGGACCGAGTCGCTCAGAGCACTGTTGGACGCGAGCCGTGGCCAGGAGAACTGGGGCGCGGGGAGCGCGGGTACGAGGAGGCCGGGCGGGTCGGGGAGCGCAACAGACGGCGTCGCGACCGCAGATCGTTCGTCCGATTCCCAGACCCCGGTCTTTGGGGAGTTTGTTGGTCAGGGCGATGCGCCTGTCGCGGACGACGAGCTCCTTCCGTTCACGGTGGGAGACCTCGGCGACGCCTCGCCCGCGAGCGGCCATGAGACGAGACGGAACAACGCGGTCGTCCTGACGAGCGTCGCGCAGGCGGGGACACAGGAGGGGACACGGGAGCGGGAGGACCACAGTGTGCATTCGCGGCTGAGCATTAAACGCTATCGGGGTTTTTTCGACGTGGATACCAGCGACGTGGCCCTGCGGATAGGCAGCGCGTTGGCCTTCTGGCGGGGGGGTGACTTTGTCAACGGGCTGAACGGTTCGCCGGATCTCTACGGTCCCTTTTGGATCGCGTCGACGCTGGTCTTTGTGTCTGCTGCGGCGGCGAATACGGCGGGATATATCGCGCATCAGGCGAAAAAGTCGGGGGACGACTCGTCGGCGTCGGCGTATTGGTATTACGATGTGGACAAGGTGGGCGGGAGCATGGCGTTGTTCTATGGGTATATCGGCGTGGTGGGGGTGGGCATGTGGGCTGCGATGAAGTACTTGAAGGCGTCGACGGCGTCAGCGTCGGCGTCAGCGTCGGCGTCGGCGTCGTTGGCGACGGTGTGGTGCGTGTACGGGTACG
>Ga0181584_10003731_pt1 | contig 11596 bp, 10 predicted proteins | sample 071ome_30_FD_132462 | JGI IMG/M metagenome (GOLD analysis project Ga0181584, IMG submission 132462) | Coastal salt marsh microbial communities from the Groves Creek Marsh, Skidaway Island, Georgia - 071406AT metaG (megahit assembly) | ecosystem: Environmental > Aquatic > Marine > Intertidal... | reverse complement strand
GGTATATCCAACTGCACTTCCTGCAGTAAGAGAACCAAGTCCACCTACGGTTGATGGTGTAATGTTATTCCCACTTACAGAATATGTAGAACCGATTCTGTTAGTTTGAACAACGGGACTATCAACAGTCAGTTGAACACTAGAGGATAGTTTATGAGTAATATCGGCATTAGCAGGTGCCGCCATCAGTATCATTCCAAAAGCAATCAATGCTTTCTTCATTTTAGATTTTCAGGTATATAACTGTCTTTATTTATCAATTTTCAATGTAACTAAAAATCTTTTCTATATCATATAAATTTTCAGTTTCATTAAAAGGGTATTCATGTTCTATACCATCAAAATCAAAGTCAAATAAGTAACTTCCAGGAAGTTTAAAATTTTGTGGTTTTACTGTTTCAATATTTGTATGAATATCATATCCAAACACTTTTGGACTGGTGCCATTCCATAGAACTAATGACGGCAAATTAAGTGCAGAGGCCGCATGTTGCAAACAACTATCTATTAATATTCTCTTATCACTGTGAATAAGGATACTTAAATATTCCATAATTGATAATTGCATTTTATCATCAAATTGAATTGGAATAACATTATTAAGTTTAGGAGAATTATTTTTTGTACACTGATATATCGTATATTTTTTATGATACTTATCTACTATTTGTTGTGCAATATCAAAAGGCATATCTCTTGCCCACATATAAGGTTTTGCATCAGGTGTGATTAAGCCACCATTAGTATGAATAACCATTACTGGTTTATCTTTTACCCATACATCTCTTGATATTTTATGTTGCAATCCATTAAAAATAACCTGAGGGGATTCTCCGCCATAGTTAAGTCCATACATCTTACACCAATTTTGAATTAGTGGAAGACGTTTATGAATATGATCTGTTGTATAATATGGTTCTTGATGGAAAATAATTGAATCTTTATTTTCAATATAATTTTGATAGAAATAACTTGTATTACCAAGTTGATACACTCTATCAACGAAAGGTAGATTGATAAAAATGTCAGTATACACACAGACAATAATAAGTTTTCTGTCTGGATAATTATTCTTAATACATTGTGCTACAGCTGTTGAAGCGATATGTTTTCCCAATCCACCTTGAACTTGGAAAATACTATAAGATTCTTTCATAATTTAATTATTCCGCAGCAACAAAAGCTTCTCCGAGTTCAACAGCTTCTTGAAATTGTGCAATTCTTGGTGATTCGGAATCAATTACTTGTTGTTTTCCGAGAATGATTTTAATGTGTTCAGTATTTCTTGTAATAGTATCATGAATTTCTTCGCTATGTTCATTATTAGAAACAAGACGACGAACTAAACCTTCACTGTCCCCTGTAGATTCTAGACATTGATCTAAATTAAATTCTATATTTTCTCTATTTCTTTTTTCTTTTGCCATTGTTTCTAAAAATTTTAATTATTTATTTTAGTGTTATTATACCATTAAACTGCAGAAGTTGAAAGATTTCCAGAGTCATCAACAACTAGACGATATTGTGTTCCATTTGGAGAAGTAAGTATAACACCCTGAGAAGTATCAATACCAACTCTTACATCTCCTTGTAATGTAGAAATACCAGATACATTTAATCCACCAGAAACGGTTACACCATAACCAGTGGTCTCAAATTTCTTAAGATTATTATAATAGAGTTCTACTGCACCATCTCTAACACCAGTAATTAATTTTTCACCATTTATACCAATTGCAAGATTATTGTTACCATTTACTGTAATACCTTTACCTATTACAATATTATATGAATCAGATCCATTTGTGACATTTGCATCATCACCAAGTAAAATATTGTGATCGCCTGTAGTAACTGCAAATCCAGGATAATTACCAATTGCAATATTTCTATCACCACTAGTAAGATTCTGTAGTGATCCCTCACCAATTGCTTGGTTATATGAACCACTGGTTAAATTTTGTACAGCACTATATCCAATAATATTATTGAAGTAAGCAAAATCACTTGCACCAACTACCCCCTGCTGGCCAGCACTAAATCCAATAATATTATTACCATTTCCCTGTTCAAAATATTGTCCCGCATTAAGTCCAATAAAAACATTTTCTATTGTCTTAGATAGATTAAGATCAATATAATCTGCAGTCTGAGGGTTTCCAATAACAATATTTGCAGCACTATTATATAATTCTAATCTACTCAATCCAGTAATGTTAGAAACACCACTAGTACCACCTAAACTTACGTTATTGTTAAATGTAGAAACACCAGAAACATTCAGTGTTCCATTAACATCAAGAGTTGCTGTTGGTTGTGTAGAACCAATACCAACATTAAAGTTCTCATCACCGACTAACCAATGATTAGAACCAGAACCAATTGCTAACTGGTCATTTCCTGTGAGATTTGGAAGTTGGACATTATATCCAATTGCAATATTGTTATTACCAGAGGTTTGATTGCATCCTGCATTAAAACCAAAGAAGTTATTGCAACTCCCAGTGGTGTTGAAGAATCCTGATTGTTGACCCATGAGGATATTGCCAGATCCATTGGTCAGACACTTACCAGCACTAGATCCAATTACTAAATTATTACCACCCACTATACTGGCTAATTGACCGTGACCAGCACACTCACCAATAAAAATATTATTATATGCAAGACCCAGATATTTACCAGCATATCTTCCAATAGTAATATTATTAGTACCAACGCCAACAGTTGGCTCGCGACCAAAACCAGAACACTCACCTAGAGCAATGTTATTGTCTCCGTCTTTAACACCATACCCCGCATGACGACCAATCAATATATTTCTGCAACCAGTGTCAACAAACTTACCTGCTTGAAATCCTAGGCCAATATTGTCGTTCGCATCTGGATCACTAAACGCTTGATTACCTGATAAAGCTTCACATCCTAAACCTATATTATCATTACCTCTTAAAACACGTCCAGCGCATCTTCCAATATAGAGGTTACCATCCCCAGTAGTATTACCACATCCTGCACGATTACCTATAAATGTGTTATTTGATCCAGTGGTGTTCTTCAAACCTGGTTGTTGACCGGCGAAGAAGTTCCAACCTCCAGTGGTGTTAGAACATCCTGACCAATAACCAAGGAAGTTATTATAAAATCCAGTGGTGTTGGATTTTCCTGCCAATTGTCCAAAGAAGTTATTATGACTATTAGTGTTGTTGAATCCTGCACATTGTCCAAAGAAATTATTATGTCTTCCTGAAGCTTGATAACCTGCACATTCTCCAAAGAAATTATTATTGCACGTAAAGTTTCCAGAACTTTGTCCAGCACCAGGACCCATGAAAATATTGCAACTAGAATACGTCGCAATACCACATCCAGCATTACGTCCAAAAAAGATGTTATCGTTGTTCTGGGCTGAACCCCCATTATCAGGGAATGTCGTTAAATCTGTTATTATGTTAGTACTATTTTTTATAATAAGACCTGTACCAGTCTTTACCCAAGCGGTTCCGTTGTAAACTTCGAATGATTGTGTGGAACCATTGTATCTAACTTCATTTAAAGTTCCAACTGGACCTGGTGGTACTTGAAAGTTTGCAACATTAAGAGTTACTGTAGTAGTGCCAATACCAGTCGCACCGAAGAAATATCTTTGAGTTCCAAATAAACCATTTAATGATCCAGTAGTATCTCCATAAACTCGTATCGTATTAACGACCATTTCCTCTGGATAATCACCAAGAGTTACTCGTTCTATTTTTATGGTAGAACCAACAGAAACATCATTTAATATCAAACTTAAGAAACTTAAAGCGTCTCCATTTCCATCATCTGGAATAGTAAGATTATCAGAAACTAATACATCATTAACGTAAACATCCACCTCACCACCATTCCATCCATCACCAAAGTCATCTTCGAAAAGAATCTCAATGGCTGCGGTAGTTGAACTTGATATCCCTACATTGGGAACAATATTTTCTAAGGTGGATCCGTCACCCTCAAAAGAAGTTGCAGTCAATACACCAGTAACAACAGCACCAGAAGTATTTGCTTGGATCTTTACATTACCACCAGAATCTTTTAATGCTGTTGCATCAATACCCGTAAGGTTGGATCCGTCTCCATAGAATGCGCTTGCGGTTACAATACCAGTGGTGTTGATTGAACTTGTAGATCCAAAACCAACTTCACCTTTAATATCTCCACTAAGTTCATCAGTTACTTGGAGACTACCAGTTTCTAAGTTTTGAGAAATTACCAGTGTTGATGATCCTTGACCGACTTTAATTTGGTCAACACCTTGGATCGTTCTTGCATTAGCATCCAATGTAATTGATCCAGTACCAATGGTAAGAATTCCAGTAATTCTCGCATTACCATTGATTACTAATTCATCAGTAAAAGTAGTTGCCGTACCAACTGTTATTCTATCAGTAGCTGTTAAGACTCCAGTGATTACATTGTCGCCTATGTCAGGGGTTGCCGTTACGTCTATATCTACTCTTCCAACTCCGTCTGGGGCAGATACAGTTATTCCATTACGGAAGTTTAACTCTTGTGCAACTCCTTTTCTTACATCATTATCCAGAGCTTCTACACCAGAGTTTGTAGCAATTACGTTTTCTAATTGACTTCCATCACCAAAGTATTGAACAGCAGTAATAATGCCAGTTGAGTTTATATTTCTTACTTCTATGTACTCTGTTGTTGTAATTCCACTATTAACTATTCCGCTGACTTCTATTGAGGGATCACCTGTTAGGCCTTCTGAAATACTTGATATTCCAGAACTATTTGCGTAACTCTCTAGATTAAATCCATCACCAAAGAACTCATATAGTTCACTGAAATTGGCATTTATTTTGCCCATTGCAGATCTCAGAGTATCCCCCTGACTGTCATTTGCATTATTACCCGTATTAATTCCAAGTCTGGACATTAATTTTACCCATTATTCCTGCTTCTTATATTTATTTGTAAGAAAACTGTTCTATGATAAATACTATCATATAAAGTACTTTTTGTTGCAGTAAAGATGGAAGGACAACACATTAAAGGTCTCATGGAGGCCTATTCAACTATCTATAGTGAACCAGAACTTATTGATGAACAGTTATATATTGTTGAGGATTTCTTGGGAGAAGAAGTAGAAATTCTTGATGAAGAATTGAATTTTCTTAGAGAGTTTGATACTGAGGAGGGTTCTAATATTCCAAGTGCGGCAGAGAGACAGCGGAGAGAGAAAGAGAAAGAACGTGCTCGTATTGAAAGAGATCGTTTGATCCAACAAGCAGGTGGCGGTGCTGCTGGTGAGGCTCAGAGAAGAAAGGGTAAGGAAGCACAATATAACGCTCAATTTGGACTAAAGAATAGGGGATGGACCAATTCTTATGAAAGAAGTATGAGAAGTGATGCCGCACTTGATAGAGACGCAAGATATAGGACCAGACAGACTGGTGAAGCTAATTTAAGAAAACTTGGCGGTGGAGACCTTAATAAAGGTTTAGAGGTATTCAGAAAACAACAAGCGGAAAAAGACGCAAAAAATAAAAAACCAAACCCTACACCTCCAGCTGGAGGTGGTGGTGGTGGTGGCGGAGGATCTCGTCCTGCTGCTCCAGCATCGCAAACTGTTCTTGCTAAGAAAGGCGGAGTAGAAGGTAAACTTGATAAGGCGACTGGAAAGTTCACTGCAGGTAACTTCAGTGACGCAGAGAAAGCTCGTTATAATAAAGTTGCAGGTCAAAAGAAAGATGCTGCAACCAATGCAAAGTACCAAGAACTCAGAAAAACTGATCCTGCAAAGGCAAAAGAGTTTGGTATGAAAGCAAATCAAGCCAAGTATGGTAAAGACTTTGCAAAACCAAAGACTCCAAATCCTTTGATGAAGGATATGCCTGGAAGAAACAAAGCAGAACTTGAGAGAGTTAGAGGAAATGCAGCTATTGCTAGTATTTCCAAGTCTCCTAATGCTAAGAAGATTCTTAGTACCAGTAAGATTGGTCAAGCAAGTGTAAACAGATCTCAGTTTGGATCTGCAACAAAACCTGCAGCACCTGCACCTAAACCAGCTGCACCTGCTCCCAAACCTGCAGCAGCTGCACCTACTCCAAAACCTGCAGCAGCTGCACCTACTCCAAAACCAGCACCTAAACCTACTGGAGCTCAACCACGCAAAGAACCACTTTGGAATAGTGTAGACCTCTTTGATCTAGTCAAAGGATACCTTCTAGATGAAGGTTATGCAGAGACTGAAGAGAATGCACTCGTAATCATGACAAACATGAGTGAAGAGTGGAGAGATGATATTGTAGAACGTTACAAGGGTAAGCACGGCCAGTCTTCCGATGAGTATAAGGATGACCGTTCCCAAGGTGGTAAGATGGTCTCTGGTGACTCCAAAATGAGTGGTGCTGAATACACCCATGGTCGCAGAGTCAAGGCAGCAAACCCTGGTTCTCAACCTGATGAGGGTGGTAAGACCAAACCCAAGTCCCAAGGTAAGATGGACAAGGGAACTCGTGCAGATCTTGAGTATCGTAAGGCAAACCTTAAGAAAGAAGAAGCCTCAGTAACTCTTGACGCTATTCTTTCACTTTTAGATGAGAATCGTGAACATGATCGTGAAATGAGAAAAGCTGCTGCAAGAGAAAGAGCAGAAGAGAAGAGGGGAAGGAAGGAAGACGGTAAGAAGTCCGCAAAGTCGCCTGGAAGACTCGGCAAGTCCGCTGGATCATCTTATGCAGACTATCAAGAGGTCTCTATTAAGGCCCATGATAAGGCTACCAAGGGTAAGTACATCCCTGGTATGGTAAAAAATGAGGAAGTTGAGTTAGATGAAAACCGTCGTGCTGCCCGTGCTGCTGGTGGTTCCAAGGATGATTCCAAGAAACAACCAGATCCTTCTAAGGATGGTTTCACTGGCATCGGTAACATGAGTATTAAAGATATTATGGCATTGAACAAAAAAATTCAGGCTAAAGAGGAAGTTGAGTTAGATGAGAATCGTCGTGCTGCCCGTTCTGCGGGCGGTTATAAGGATGACAGTAAGAAACAACCAGATCCTTCTAAGGATGGTTTCACTGGCATCGGTAACATGAGTATTAAAGATATTATGGCATTGAACAAAAAAATTCAGGCTAAAAAAGATAAAAAGGACTGAATAATAACTTATCGTCTTTTGGAAAATGATCAAAAAACTTATTAACTTAATTTCAAATTGGAAAAGGGAAAGAGAATTTTCCAAAAGACTTAAAAAGTTACAGAAGAGGGATCCATTTATTTACAAATGATTACTTGGGGGATTTCATCAGAAAGTCACAATGCTGCACTTTCTGTTTTTGTTGGTGATACTATTATTTTTGCGAGTGAAAGTGAAAGATTCACAGGCATTAAGAATGATCCAACTATAAGTGACGATCTTATTAAACATGCATTATCATTTGGTAAACCGGAACTTGTTTGTTGGTACGAAAATCCATATAAAAAAACACTTCGACAAATTATTGCTGGCCAAGGGTGGAATCAAAACTTTAAAAAGTACATAGATTGTCCTATTCGTTATTACGATCACCACTACACTCATGCTTGTGGTGGTTATTTTACGTCTGGATATACTGATAGTGCTATTGTTGTTATAGATGCTATAGGAGAGTTTCAAACTCTTACTATATGGAAAGCTGAGGGAAATAAATTAGAACTTAAATATGAATTAAAATATCCACATAGCATAGGATTATGGTATTCTGCCATGACTCAACGATGTGGATTAAAGCCAAATGAAGAAGAATATATTCTTATGGGGATGTCTGCATATGGAGATCCTACAAGATTGACTTGTGATATTTTTGATGATTTTATTGGGGAAGAATTTAAATTTAAAAAAAATCTCCATCGAGGGTGTTTAGATTGGAGGCCAGATTTAAATACGGAAAGAGATTACTTTGATATTGCTGCGGGAACTCAAACAGTTTATGAGATTTTATTCAGAAAAATACTGGAGTTATCAAAGACATTGGTGAAATCAGACAACCTTGTATTGATGGGAGGGTGTGCCTTAAATTGTTCTGCAAATCCTATTGCGTTTAATTATTATCATAATGTTTGGATAATGCCTGCACCTGGGGATAATGGCTCTTCAATTGGCGCCGTTCTTGCAGATAAGAAGAAACACATTAGTTGGACCAATCCATATCTTGGATATAATATTGGATCTAAAAACCACAATATTGAAATAGTTAATTACCTGAGAAAATATAAAATTTGTGGATTAGCTAGAGATAGAGCTGAATTTGGACCAAGAGCCCTTGGAAATAGAAGTCTACTTGCAGACCCAAGGGGAATGAGAATAAAAGATAGGGTAAATAAAATAAAGAAGAGACAGGAGTTTAGACCTTTTGCTCCTGTAATTCTTGAAGAGTATGCGTCTGAATACTTTCAGATGCCAACAATTTCATCACCATATATGCAGTTCACTGTCAAATGCAAGAGACCTGATCTATTCCCAGCAATAGTTCATGTTGATGGTACGAGTAGAGTTCAAACCTTATCCAAGAAAGATAATCCAAAGTTTAGAAAATTACTGGAACTTTGGTATGAAAAAACTGGTTGTCCAATGTTGTTGAATACGAGTTTAAATATTAAAGGTCAACCTATTATTAATGATGAAACTCAAGCAAGAGAGTGGGAAAATTTGTATAACGTAAAGGTGTGGACATGAAAAGAAAATTACTTGCTTTTGGCGATAGTCACACTTCGGGCGCAGAGATAGATGAAAAGTGGTCTGGTTCATGTTATGAAAACGCATATCCCGCACACATTGCAAATTATCATAACTGGGATTATGAAAATTATGCTCAATGTGGAGGTAGTAATGATTGGTTAATAAAAAAATTTATAGAAAGAATTCAAAAAGCTTTGATAGAAAAAGAAAAAGTTTTTGTTCTTTGTAATATTGCTGAACCATCTAGAACTTATATACAGTTAAGTGCCAAAAACATACGACATTGTACATCTTCTTGTTTAGATCCGAATGTACAAATAGAAATGTCAATGGATTCTCAATATACTAAACGTTATGCGAGATATTTAAGATGTCATACAGAAGAAGAACTAAATTTTAAATCTTTATCTCATATTTTTACTATTCAAACTATATGTAAGGCTAATAAAATACCATACCTTTTTCATTTAAGCAATTGTTGGATTCCTGGAGATTGGAGTTTAATTGACAAAAACAATTTTTTTGGACATCACAAAACTAATAAGTTAAATTACAATCAAAGACAATCATATTTTATGCAACGTAATTATAGTTATTGGGGAGTGGCTCAACACCATCCAGACTGGAAACATCTCCAAAAAGAAGAAAGGTGGTCTATGCATTATCCAGAATCATTTCATGAGTTTTGGGCTAAAATATTACTTAAGTTTATTCATGAACAATCTATACTTGACATAAGCCCCTAATAACGTATACAATAACTCTGTCAGGGTTCAAGAGATAAATAGCTCTTGAATTCTTATGAGCTTTTGATGGGCTGTGATTATGAAAACCCATGGACCTTTATGGAGAGACCTTTTAGTTCTGATGATATTCTGGACTACTTTGGTTTTGTTTATCTCATTACCAATAAGTCCAACCAACGACAATACATTGGGCGAAAGTATTTTTGGTCGTTCAGAAAGCCAAAAGGAAAAAAGAGAAAAGTAAAACAAGAATCCGATTGGAAAAAGTATTATGGATCTTGTCCAGAATTAAAAGATGATTTAAAAAAGTACGGAAAACAGAACTTCCAACGAGAAATTTTATCACTACATAGTACTTTAGGAAAAGTAAACTATGAGGAGACCCGTCAGTTATTCGTTCATAACGTCTTGACTGAATCGCTTGACAATGGTCTCCCAAGGTTCTACAATTCTAATGTTCTCGGTCGTTATTACAGGAAGGACTATTTTCATGGAAAATCAACTGATTGATAATGTAGATGAGCTCAAAGATAGTATTATTGACCGACTTCATTACCTCGTAGAGATTGGAGAATACTTCAACGCTTGCGCTGTATATGAAGAATTTAAAGAGTCTATTAATGGCTCTAAATAAACAGTGCCGTGAGGAATTGTTAATTCCTGTAACGGATGTTCTATACTAGTAATTTAATGATTAGTCGAATAATTGGAGTGAGTTTACTCGCTACTGCTGGTGCTGCATGTGCTTATCCTAGCATTAGTGAAATTTCTGCTCCGCCAAAACCAGTAGAAATTCCTGTGGTAAAATATCAACCATCTTGGAAGTGCCCTGGTTGTAACGATAATGAGAAGTACGTTCTTCAAAAACTCCAAGAAAAAACTAGAATCTCAGATCGTAATGCTCTTGCAACGATTATGGGAAACATTAAGTCTGAAAGCAATTTCATTCCCAACATATGTGAAGGTGGTGCCAGAGTTCCTTATCATCAATGTCGTCGAGGTGGTTACGGACTCATTCAGTGGACTTCAATAAATCGTTATCGTAATCTTGGTAAATTTGCCAAACGTTATGGTTATGATCCTTCGTCACTCGAAGGTCAGACGGCATATATGATCAATGAGTCTGTATTCCAGCGTTACCTTCCAGAGTTTGAAGGAACTGGTAGAACAGTAGATCAATACATGGTCGGTGCTTATTACTGGTTGGGTTGGGGTATCAAAGGATATCGTCAACAATATGCATATGACTATACTAAAAAAATAGTCTGGTCTTAACTTAGAGTATGTCTGAACATTATCATGTACGAAATGAACTTGATTACATTTACAAAGAGAACTTCTTCACTGAAGAAGAGTTATGTTCTATTTGGAAAGAGTTGGAGTTTATTAACAGTCCTCTAATTTTAGAAGATCCTGGTGATACGGGTACAGCTGTAGATGATGATGGTGTTCCTCTAAAACAAAATTCTGGTGTATTCTTAGATAGATTATTCGTAGATTATGCAAGAGTATCTTCAATATATAATTGTGCGAGTAAAATATTTCAAGGCAGTACATTAGAATATTCTAAGTTAAGTTTTAATTCTACTGCAATACTTTCCACAAGAAAATCTTCTTGTTTGGTAAGTTATTATGATCATGGTGATTCATATAAAGAACATCATGATCTATGTGTAGTTACCTGTTTATTTTGGTTCTATAAAGAACCTAAAAAATTTTCGGGTGGAGATCTTTTTCTCCCACAATTCAACAAGACTTTTTCTGCAAAAAACAATTCAATGTTAATGTTTCCTTCTCATGCAAGACATTTGGTAACACCTGTTCTAATTGAAGAAGAAAATAGAGGTAAAGGTTTGGGAAGATATTGTGTAACGGTTTTCCTCCAACACTAGTTTGACAAAGTTCCCCACATCCCTTATAATATGTGGGTATTCAGATGACTCAGTAGCTCAGTTGGATAGAGCATCTGCCTTCTAAGCAGTTGGTCGGGGGTTCAAGTCCCTCCTGAGTCGTTGTCCTTTCTTCTTTTATGGACAAATTTGATCGTAATAGATATAAGTTTGGTGGAAGACCACGAACTTCTATCAATCTTCTTCTACTCATAGGTGAGTTGGAAGGTGTATACCAACAT
>Ga0181584_10003715_pt1 | contig 11625 bp, 10 predicted proteins | sample 071ome_30_FD_132462 | JGI IMG/M metagenome (GOLD analysis project Ga0181584, IMG submission 132462) | Coastal salt marsh microbial communities from the Groves Creek Marsh, Skidaway Island, Georgia - 071406AT metaG (megahit assembly) | ecosystem: Environmental > Aquatic > Marine > Intertidal... | reverse complement strand
GTCGTCGTCGTCGTCGTCGAGACTGTCGTATACTCCAGGAGAAACGCTACCAGCCAACGAGAGGAAGGCGTGGATCAAGGAATTTTCGGTTCTTCACTCCCGACGACGAGAACATGGAGCGCCTCCAGCGCCTCTTGCAACAGGGAGGGAGTTTCGGACCTTCGTCCGGCGGGGGCGGCGGTGACGCGCCGCAGCAGGTGCGTCGTCGCTGAACCAACTTCTCTTCGTCACGTCTCTCATCATGACCACACGCGAACCTCGACCCTTCTCACGCAGGACACCGGAGAGCAAATCTACATTTCGTCGCTCGCGCTGCTCAAGATGCTGAAGCACGGTCGGGCGGGCGTGCCGCTCGAGGTGATGGGGCTCATGCTGGGCGAGTTTGTGGACGACTATACCGTCAAGGTCGTCGACGTGTTTGCGATGCCGCAGTCCGGGACGGGCGTGTCCGTCGAGGCAGTCGATCCGGTGTTCCAGACCAAGATGTTGGATATGCTGAAGCAGGTGGGGCGGCCCGAGATGGTGGTCGGATGGTACCATAGCCATCCCGGGTTTGGATGCTGGCTGTCTGGGGTGGACGTCAACACGCAGCAGTCGTTCGAGGCGCTCAACCCGCGGGCCGTGGCGGTAGTGATCGATCCGATCCAGTCGGTGAAGGGTAAGGTGGTGATCGACGCGTTTCGGTGCATCAGTCCGCAGACGATGATGCTCGGCCAGGAGCCGCGGCAGACCACCTCGAATTTGGGCAGTCTGAACAAGCCGTCGATCCAGGCCCTGATCCACGGGCTGAACAGGCATTACTACTCGATGGGAATCTCGTATAGGAAGGTGCGTCTGTCTGTCTGTCTGTCTGTCTGTCGATATAGGGAGCCGTTGTGTCACTCACCGACTCGCCATCTCCACCCCACCCCACCGTCAGACGGAGCTCGAAGAGCGGATGCTGCTCAACTTGCAGAAGCACACGTGGACGTCGGGCCTGACGCTGACTGACTTCAAGCAGCACGCCAAGAGCAGCGAGGACGCGCTGGGAGAGTTCAAGCGGCTGACGAGCAAGTACGACAAGGACGTGACGGAGGAGGGGAACGTCGAGCTGGACAAGCGGGCGGTCGTCAAGGCCGGGAAGATGGACAGCAAGAGACACCTGGAGGAAGGCGCCGAGAAGCTCATGGCCAAGAGCGTCGTGCAGTGTCTCGGCACGATGCTCGATACCATCGTCTTCTAGGGAGTGCCAACTCGATGTCTTCCTTCTTCTTCTTCTTTCGTGTTCCTAACAAACGTATACGTATGAATAAATAAGCGGCTTACTGCTGCTCGACCTTGGTCTCGGTCTGTCCGACGATGGCCTCGACAGTCACCTCCTCGATGACAAACTCGGGCTCGTACCACTTGCCCAGGCTCTCCAGCAGCGCCCTCTCCGCCGCCTTGTTCTGCTCCACCCATTCCTTCCTGCTCTCCCTCCAGGCGTTCCACTCGGACATCAGCTTCTCCCGCTCGGCGAGCAACTCAGAGTCGACGGCCGCCAGCAGCTTCTCGTCCTCCTCCTCGAACCGCTTGCTGTACTTCTTGAGGTTCTTGGAAATCTCCTTCTGCTTCTCGTCCGACAGCAGGCAGGCGGGCCTCGGCCTCCACACGAAGCCGAAGAACCGCTCCTTGGACGAGCGGTAGAGCGGCTGGCCGCAGAAGGACCAGACCTGGAAGCCGTTCTCCATCTGGTTCATGGCCGTCACGCTGGTGACGACGTAGCGTCCAGACGGGTCCCAGGCGACCTCGCACGCCTGAATATGCTCGCCGGCGCCGACCACGCTGGCCTCGTCGGCGTCCCACCACTCGAACTTTCCGTTCTGCTTGAGCCCGGCCAGCAGGAGGAAGCGTCCCTTGGGCGACCAGTGCAGCGACGACACCGTCCTGTTGACCATGGTGTGGATGTGATGCACGCCGCCCAGGGCGCCGCTCTTGGGATCCTTCATCGTGTACAGCGACACGGAAGGGCGCTGCGGGTCCGGCCCGTGGATGACGGCGAACCGGTGCCCGCCGTTGGGCTCCCACGCGAGGCCGGTGATCTTCTCGCTCTTGTTCGGCAGCTCGAGCATGTCGACCGGGATGTTCTTCTGGCGCATTGAGAAGATCTCCAGGTTGGTGGTGGTGGACTTTTTGGTCTTGGTCCACTTCTCGACGCGCACGGCGAGGTAGTCGCCGTCCGGGTGCCAGGCCATGCGGACGTCGGCGACAGAGAACAGGTTCTTCGCGCGCACCTCCTCCCTATCCGGAGACCGGATCAGCACCACGCGGGCGGGAAGGTTGCCCTGCTCCTCCTGGTAGGCGCAGAGGATGGGGTCCGACGGGCTCCACTCGAACGAGAAGATGTTCTCGGCCTTGATCGACCGCTTGTCCAGCAGCGCCATCTCCGGCGCCTGGTAGATCGAGATGGCGTTCTTGCGCATGACGGCGAGGAACGCGTCGCCACCGTTCTTGCTGCTCGACCACTTGAAGGCCGGGTAGGCCATGCCCCCGTCCGGACGGCGGGCGGCGCCCACCGCGTGGTCCCCCTGCGGGCCCTCAAACACCCTGAGCTTGCGTCCCGTGGCCACCTCGTGCACGGACAGCGAGTACCGCGGCGGCTGCTTTCCCTCGGGCGGGATGTCCGTGTAGACGTAGATGAACTTCTCGCAGGACGAGAATGCCAGGCGCTGCGCGTTCTTGTGCGCAAACCGGCGGATCCTGCGGAAGTCAGCCCCACCCCAGATGGCCACACCCTGCGGGTGCACCGTCGCGATGAACGTCCCGTTCGGAGACCACTGGATGAACGGCGCCTCAGTCCAGAACGAGCGCTTGTACACCCCCTCCGGCTCCTGCTGGTGAATGTCGTTCCAGCACACCTCCGTCTCGTCCCCGTAACGGAGCGCGAACTGATCGCGGCCGCGCTTGTCCCCCATCCACTCGTACAGGTCGTTCGTCGGCTCATACTCCTTCGCCGGCGGTGCAACGTACTCGTCCGGCACACTGTTCAGCCGCTCCAAGTCGCCAAACAGGATGCAAATGAACGTGTGCTGCTTGTCCAGCGCGTACCCGTCGAGCGCAGCCCGGGCGGTGCGGGCCGCGGTCTCGTCTTCGTACTCGACGAACGCAAAGCCCTTGGACATACCTGATGATGGGGCGGAAGCGAACCGAGCGAGTGAGGGCGCGTGTGCGGGTGCGCGACAGAGAGACAGAGAGAGACGGAGAGAAGAACCCAGTACGTACCAGCCGAGTCGACGGGATGAACGAGCTGCACCACCTTGCCGGCGCCACCGGTCACCTTGGCCAAGATCTTCGTCAGACGCTCGTATTTGGACTGGTCCACGACTGGCAGGTTGTCGACGACGACCACGTGGTTCATAGAAAGCTCGGTCGGTTCATCGATTTCCTCCTCCTCGTCTTCGCTCGGAATGCCCATATCGCCCTCGATCATGACGTCCTCGACAGCGAAATCACCGAAGGGAAAACCAGCGGGCTGTCCCGTCGTCAGGGATCGCTGCAAAGCGTCGGCCGAGAGCGACTCGTCAATTTGCAGTCCGACCATGACGGCGCGGTGTTCTCTCTCGTGCGGGATGACCGGGTGTGCTCTGTGGTATATGGAGATGTGAACGGTCGTACGATCGGTGATACGCAACTTAAAAGTAGAGGGCCAGCGGGAACAGCAGCAGGGAAGAAGAGGAGCGAGTTCGAACTTCTCATCATCACCGCCGGCGCCATCAAGAGTCGTCACCACCGAGCGCCACCAAGAGGCCCTCCAACACGTTATAAAACGCATGGGTCGTCACCAGATCGCAGGCCTCGTCGGGAGAGTGCGCGCCGACGATCGTCGGGCCGATGGCGATGGCGTCGACCGTCCCGCCGAGCGCCGCCTCCATCTTCTTCTTGAGGATGCCCGCCTCCAGTCCGGCATGGATAGTCCGAACTTTGGGCTCGACGCCCGTCTTCCTGATCACCTCGATCGCGAGCGAGCGCAGCTCGGTTTCGCCGGCGTCCTGCCACCCTGGATACGCCTCGTTCTGTTCGACGTCGAAACCGAGCTGCTCGCCGACGAGACGGATGGAGCGGCGCACGCGCTCGAGGTGCGCATCGACGCTAGACCGCGTGCTGCACTGCACGACGTAGCGACTGGCGTCGCTCGCTTCGATTTTGATCGACGCCACGTTGGAGCTGGTCTGGACGTTGCCGTCTGCCTCGAGCTTGATGACGCCGTGTGGCAGGGAGACGAGCAAGGAGAGCAGGGAGAGGGCGTCGTCGCGGCGGATGAAGGTGGCCTCGGCCGTGGGTGCCTCGGCGAGCTCGATGCGGGCGTCTGGATGGTCGACGCTGGCTCGGAGCGACTCGACGTCAAGATCGACATCGTCTGGCACGGCCAAGCAGACGACGGCGTCTCGGGCGAGCGCATTGCGCTTGTCCCCGCCGCAGATAGAGACGAGCCGCACGTCCGGGTGCGTGCTGAGGACCTGGATGGCCAGCTCGGCGGCCAGAACGACCGCGTTGCCGTTGCCACGGTGGATATCCAGTCCGCTGTGCCCTCCCGGCAGGCCAGAGACGGTCATCGTCGTCATATTCCACCGCGCAGACAATCCAGAGGCTGGACCGCTCGTCGTCGTCTCCATGACGACCGTTTTTCTCAACAGGGAGTCGCCACCGCCGGCACAACCCACGAAGACGTCCGGCCAGTCTTCCGAGTCGAGGTTGATCAGCTTCGTGCCCCGGATGCGCAGCGCGTCGACGTCCAAGCCAAAGGCCCCCACCAGACCGACCTCCTCGGCCACCGTGCAGAGGACCTCGAGCGGGGGGACGCTGATCTCACCCGCGCACGCCCGCTCGACCACGGCCAACGCCGCGCACACCCCGACGCCGTTGTCAGCACCGAGGGTCGTACCATCCGCGGTCAGCCACCGAGCGCCGTCGTATCGCAGCGTCAGGGGATCCGTGTCAAAGTCGTGGGACGAGTCAGCGCGGCGCTCGGTGACCATATCGAGGTGGCCCTGGAGGACGACGCGTTCGCCTTTGCCCGAACCCGGGTAGTGGAGACAGACGTTGCCGACCGTGTCTTCGACGTAGGTGACGCCTTGAAGTTTCAGGTCGTCACTGAACTGCCGCAAGTACTGTGAGTTGTTGTTGGGTGCGTTGGGTGAGTCGAGTGATCCCGAACCAAACAGACGACGACGACGTTCTCACGTACCTGCTTCACTCGCTGCTCCTTGAAGCTCGGCCTGGGGATGCTAGCGAAGATGGAGAAGTGCTTGAGCAGCACGCTGGGCTGCAGGCCCGCAACGGTTGAGAGGTTGTGCTTCGTTGCCATCGCGACGGATCGGTTCAAAACAAAGAATGGCCTCTGCCCGGCGGAGTGCCCTGGCCGCCACCCGCGCGCCGCTGATGCGCGAGTGGATATACAGCATGCTGTACGACCCGGTGGGTGGGTACTTCACGAAACACAAGGCACCGGTGGGGCCGTTGACTCATGGCCCAATACCGTTCGCAAGCCTGCAAACCCGAGACGAGTATTTGGCGTACGTCGCCGCCCAATACCAAGTGGCTCAGACCAAGTGGCTCACCCCGTCGGAGATATTCTCGCCGTATCTCGGTCGCGCGATCGCCAACCACGTCGCCTCGCTGGGCGTCACGCGCGTCGTCGAGATCGGCAGCGGCACCGGGACCCTCGCTCGAGACATCGTTGACTCGTTGAAGGCACGCGAGTACGCGGATAGAAAGTTCGAGTTCGTGTCGATCGAAATAAGCAAGTCGCTGTCGCAGAGCCAGGCGGCGCGGATGGAAGGGGCGGGGCACGCGGACGTGTACCAGAGCCGTCACGCAGACGCGCTGCTCGAGTCGACGTGGCGGCAGTTTGCCGACGAGCAGCCGACGCTGATCGTCGGGTTGGAGGTGCTCGACAACCTCCCTCACGATAAGGTACAGGTCGTCGACGGCGTCTGGCACCAGACGCGCGTGCAAGTTCAGCAACGCGAGGCATTCGGAGAGACGCTTCGGGAAGCGCTCGAGCCCGTCACCGACGACGGGCCGATCCTGCGTGCGCTCGACGCGTACGAGCGTGTGCAAAGCGCGCCCACGCGGAGACCCACGCGGGATGCGATGTTCAAATGGCTGCTGGACGCGACCGAGACGCCGGACCCGGTCTGGCTGCCGACCGGGGCGGAACAGCTCGTCCGTGCGGTCGCCAGCACCGTTCCGAACCACGAACTGCTGCTCGGTGACTTTGATTTCCTGCCGGGAGTCGTGATTGCCGGCGAGTTCGCGCCGATCGTATCCAGCACGGTCGACGGCAAGGCGAGGGATCGAGGCGAGCTGCTCTCGGCGCCGTTTGGCATGGTGGACATCTTCTTTCCCACAGACTTCCGGCTTCTTGCGGCGATGTACGAGCAGGTGGGTGCTGGGGGTGCTGTGGAGATTTTCAAGGCCCACGAGTTCTTGGGCAAGGTCGCCGGCGATGACGTGTTGACAGCCTGCACGTTGGCCGACGGGAGCAACCCCCTTCTCGATGACTACGCCAATACCTCGTTCGCCCGTCTTTCTTCGACGCTTCAGATGTAATCTTTGGGCGATAACGTCACCATTCGCGCTCCCTCTGGCGCTGAAACGCACAACGTGAGCTCCAACAAACGATCTGGATCGGGAGAAATTCCCGAATTTTGGCCAACCGCCCACTCCACGTATGCCTTCGGGACGCGCAGCCTAGCATCCTCGTAGCGAGGGAGAAGATAGGACGACCATGGCGACGCCAAAGCTCCCGAAGAGCCTGCGAGGTGCGTGGGGGAGGCGGAGGCCGAGGGTCGTGCTCCTCGCATTCCTGCTGTTCGTGATGCTACTCCTCTTCTCGCAGTACTCGGTCATGCGGGTGAGCGTGAAGAAGTATCTTCGGAACCTGGACAAGGCCAAGGCATTCGTGAAGATCGCGGGGGGCGACGAGGACAAGCTCGGCAGGCTGCCTTTCGACTCGTACGGAGACGAGGGGAGGCCGGACTTCGTGGTCTCTAGGGGGACGGTCATGGGGACGACGTCGGGGTCAGGGAATATGGTGAAGCAGTTCTACAGAGTGGAAAACGTGCGGTTGGGCAAGGAGGGGCTCGACTTTTACTACGAGGATGGCTTTCGAAAACCCGGCGGCGGTGAGGACGAGACGTCGTGGGTAGATACGATCTTCAACAACGGGACGAGCATGAGGCTTCCGACGGTGACGATGATGCGTCACGCCGAGAACGGCAAGTATACGTACATCAAGTGGCACTACAACCCGGCGTCGAAGAAGCAGCCAGCCTGTCGCAAGTGGGTGGGTATTGACCTCGACCGACGTACGCTCGCACGCCCAGACTCGACCCTCACTCGCGCTACGCGCTTCGCTCGTTCGCCAGGTGGACCGACCGACGTACCTCGTGCAGATGCAGCATAGCAGCAACATTTGGCACGCGTGGAACGAGGGAATCCAGGCAGCGTTCCAAACTCTCCGGGAGCAGGGCCTCCTGCCCCTGGTCGAGGTGGACAGTCGGGGGTACGGGACCGAGTACGTCGATGACCTCGAGCCGGACTGCCCTTGGGAGATTGACCAGGAGACGCTCGAGCCACGGCGTGCTTCGACGTGTCGAGTCAAGACCGGGATCGTCGAGGAAGGACCGTGCACGCTCGAGGGGTGTGTGCCCGGCGTCCACAGTCGCTACAGGGACGACGGGCCGGTCCTGATGATGGCCAAGGGGATGGGGGTCACGAAAACGTGGCAGCACATGTTCTACGCCATCTCCACGAACATATGGTCGTGGGAAAGCCTGCAAGGGAGCTGCTTCCGTGAGCTGTACATCGGCAAGGTGGGATACTGACCTCGGCCGCCGCGCGCTCGCGCCTCCCCCCCCCTTCTGACTCTCTCACTCGCGCTACGCGCTCGTTCGTTCGCCAAGTCCAACACGTTGAGCTATTACATGCCGCTCCTCCCCATCCTGGACGACGGGTCGCAGACCGCGCTGACCCGGTCCAACATTCGCGCCATCACGTCCCGCCGATCCAACGCAACCGAGGCTTTCAAACGGGTGATGCGTCCGGCGCAGAAGGACGCCGTCATCTTCGCGCGCGACGTCTCCAAGATCCCGATGTGGAAGGAACCGTGGCCAGATCACACGCTGCCGGCGTGGAGTCGGCTGTTCAGGGGCATCGGCCCCGAGGACCTGGCAGACGGTGCGCTCGACGCCGTCAAACCCAACAAGGGATGGGCCCAACGCGCGTACATGTCTCCGAAGGAAATAACCAACTTGGAGCGAATGTGGAACTCGTCGAGGGAGCTTACAGAGCGGCTCGTATCGGCCCGGCCGACTCCGACGACTCCGACGACGGGCAACACCCGAATCCAGCACGAGTCGCCACGTCCGGTCGTCACCTACTTGTGGCGGGACAACTACAAGCGCAGCGTGCTCAACACGCACGACGTCCTCTCGTACGTGCTCAAGCGGTACAACGTCACGCTCCGGGTCACCTCCCTCCAAGAGCCGCTCCCCGACGTGGTCGACCTCATGTCCACCTCGGACGTCGTGATCGGCATGCACGGCGCCGGCTGGACCAACGGCCTGTTTCTCAAGCGCGGCGCCGCCACGCTCCAGCTCATCCCCTACGGCTGGGTCAAGGAGGACGGCGCCATCATCCGCGGCAGCTCGTACAAATCGCTGTTACTCGCCAGCGATAGCAACTACCACGAGTTCGTGAACGACGATCCTGATATGGCCTTCATGCGGCGGCACGACTTCAAGAGCATGAAGCTCAAGGGCGTCGAGATGGAGTACGCCGTTCACCCAAAGCGCTCCTGGGGCCTGCCCACCGGCGTCCGCCCAGGAAACCACTGGATATACCAAAACACGTACGTGGACATGGAAAAGTTCGCCAAGGTGCTCGACGAGACGATGGCCAGCGCCGGGATCCCGCCGACGGTGCGGTGACCACCACCACTGCTTTGTCCGTGTTTGTTCGTTCTTCGTTCTTCGTTGTTCGTTCAAATGGTACATTCAACCACGTACTCGGACGTACTCAGTTTCTCATTCATGCAAATGCTGCGTCACCCCCGGCGCAAACGGATTCGTGTCCCAGATGCCCATCGTCGCAAACGCCCCGTTGACGTGCTGATGACACGCCTCGTCCGCCCGCACGTTCAACAGCACGTCCCTGAACGTCGCGTCCTCCTTCAGCCGCCAGTACTTCTTCGCAATCGCGGGCGCCTCCAGCCCCTTCCACTCGGGAATCCGCCCCGCGTCGTAATCGGCGATCGCATGCGTGTACGTCTTCACCGCCTCGGCCTCCAGATACTCCACGAAGGCATGACAGTGCCGCTCGCTCACCGCATAGAACAGACTGTACAACGCGATGAACACCCCCTGCGTCGCAATCACGTTGAACCGAAAGAAGAGGCTCGGATCCTTCAGCTGCAGGAACGTCAACAGGTGCATCCGCTCGTTCTCACTTTCCTCCAACAGCGTATGGATCCTCCCCCCGTCCCTCCGCATATCCCGCAGACTCCGCAGGTGCCGATGCATCGCCCCCACCATACCAGGCACGCCGGCCACCGTCTCGAGGAACAGGAAACGCGTCATCCACTTCTTGTGCGTCATATTCGCCCCGTACCCGGTAATCAGGTCGAACGAGCTCCGCATCGCCTGCACCGCCAGGTACCCCGTCCAGTCCATGAACGACGACGGCTTCCGAGGATGCGGCTTGACCTTTTCCAGGTACTCAAAGTCGTACACGGGCTGCATCAACCAATACGAGCCGGTCTCCGTGGCGGCACTGTTCTGGGTGTTTGGATCCGGGTGGATGAACGACGTGTCCACCTCCGGGGCCGCGGAGGTGAGTGGTGAACTCGGAGAAGCCGTCGTGGGCTCCGCCGTCTTCGTCGTGTCCTCCGGTCCCTCCCTCGCCGCCCGGGCAGCGTACGACCTCTGTGCGTCCCCTCCGTGGGAGATTTTCTTCTTGATCGACCCCAGGCACTGTGCACAGCTGCAAGAACCCGAACCGTGCAGCGTCCCCACACCAGCATGAACATCCCGCCTCCCAGGGAGCAGTGCAGGCACGGCAGGGGACAGAGAGACGTCGGAGGTTCTCAGCGTCGTCGTCGACCCCCCCAGCGTCGTTCTCGTCGACAGGCTCCGATGTTGGAGGGACTCGAGGCCGGAATCGAGGCCGGCCAGGAGAGCGCGAGACGCCACAAGGCGCCTGAACGCGCGCGTGACGGCCATGGTGTGTACCTGTTCGATAATAAGGGAGGCGATCGATAGGAGTGTGAAACGATCGATTGATCGATTGATCGATTGATCGATTTTGTGGCCGCGGGGGGTTCAGATCCGAGAGAGAGACAAGGCGACCCCCCGAGGAGGGAAGGGTGTGGGGTGCAAAGAAGCCTGAAGCGACCCAAGCCGGATGGGACACTGATCGCCACGCAGATCGGATTCTCCGGGAGCTCCGCCGAGGGTGACCCAGCCGGATCCGTTGAACGTTGAACGTTGAACGTTGAAGAACCCGTAGCCGGCTGGCCGTGGGCTGGCCGTGGGCGCCGTGGTGACTTGCCCCCTTCAGCGCCGTCGTCGCGCTCCCTCCACACATACATACATCGTGGATCGAATGGATTTGATGTCTTCTCCATTCTGATTTGATCCTCGGGCTGGTCGTCGCGTGCAGCAATCTCCGTGCACCTCTCGACTGATTTTCGGGGGCATGCTCGCTCGAAGGATGCGAAACCCCTTGCACGATTGAACACGTTTGGCTCGGACGCAAAGGATGCGAAACCTCAAGCTCACTACGGAGCACAGCGCAACGGTAACGCTGGGTGCGCTCCCGTCCGTCTCGCTCCAAGCCGTCGTCACGCACGACCTGAGCGATCGCGTGTTCGTCGCCCACGTCGAGCCCCTCCCTGCAGACAAAGGGTCCGGGTCCGGGTCCGCCGTCTTTGTCTCGTGCGTGCTCTCGGACGGGAGCGTGGCGTGGCGGGTGGACGTGACGTCCGTGACATCCGTGACGTCCGTCCTCGGAGACGAGTGCTCGGGCAGCGTTCCTTTCGGTTTCGATGCAGCCGCGAGGTGCTGCCTGGCGATGGACGTGAATGCGGATGCGCTCTCGGTCGGCCTCTCGAGCGGGCATATCATGTCGTTATCTCCGATTGATGGGCATCTGCCGCCGCGGCTGGAAGAGCTGGGGACGATCGAAGGGGGGGTTGCGAGTCTGACGTATTCGCCGGATGGGGAGCTGCTGTGCGTCGTGACGGTACGTCGTCTTGCGGTTGGGTATTGGGGTATCTGCTCGTGGCTCGGGGCTCGTGGATCTCGGCGCTCCTCGGCGCTCCTCGGCGCTCCTCGGCGCTCCTCGACGCTCCTCACTCGCCCGCTCACTCGCGCTTCTTTCCTGTTCTTCTTCTTCTCCTCCAGGGTCATGGACAGGTTTTATTGATGACGGCAGGGGGGTTAGAGGTGCTGATGGAGGCGTGCGTTGTGGACGGTGGGTGCGACTGTCCGCAGCCGACGGCGGGGGTGGAGGAGGAGGTGGCGGGGGTGCTGGCGGGGGGGGATACCAAGGGGTGGTTTGCGCGGCACGGGGTGTTGGGGAAGGATGACGTGGGGGTGTCTTGGC
>Ga0181584_10003707_pt1 | contig 11637 bp, 6 predicted proteins | sample 071ome_30_FD_132462 | JGI IMG/M metagenome (GOLD analysis project Ga0181584, IMG submission 132462) | Coastal salt marsh microbial communities from the Groves Creek Marsh, Skidaway Island, Georgia - 071406AT metaG (megahit assembly) | ecosystem: Environmental > Aquatic > Marine > Intertidal zone... | reverse complement strand
GGGGGGGGCCGGACCCGGGCGGGGGGGCCACTGGGCGGCCCCCGGGGGGGGTGTCCACGGGGGGGCATCTGCCCGCCCCCCCCCCCCGGCCTGCGCGCCTCTGACTGGTGTCCCGCTGACTGGTGTCCCTCTGACTGGTGTCCCCGCCAAAGCACTGCCGTGTCGTCGTCCAGCAGCAGTCACCGTCGTTCAGCAGCAGTCCCACCACCGAACCGAAGGGGACGACATCAGGCCGATGAGAAGAAGAAGAAGAAGACGCACCCCGCCGGTATCGCACGTTTACTAATCTCGTATTGTGTTTCTCCTGCCGTACAAGACGGCAGACCAGCCCGGCCGGCCGAATGCGCGCGAGCATGCAGTGTTGGGCATTCTAGTCAGCTCAAAAATCAAGCCAGAGACGGGGCCTTGGCACCGCACGAGCGCGCCGTACCGAGGTCGCACAACCCGAAAGAAGGGAGAGAACCGCGCGCGAGAGCTCGGAAACGGGTGGGCCAGCCAGACGCCGCGATGAGCACGAGCGACAAGCACGACGTGGCCTTCGTCAAGAACGCCGCGAGCGTCCTGGGTAAGAGCCAGGCGGAGCTCGAGGCGGATGCGGCGGCACAGGGCATGTCGGTGGAGCAGTATCTGCGGCAGCCGATCAAGGACAAGTCGGAGCTGCTGCCCGCGTTTTTGAAGACGCGCGGGCTCGTGAGGCAGCATATCGAGTCGTTCAACTACTTCATCAACCACGAGATGAGGAAAATCGTGTTGGCCAAGTCGAACAGGAAGGTGACTTGCGATCATGATCCGAATTTCAAGCTCGAGTACACGAACGTGTACGTGGGGAGGCCGGTGCAGGAGGACGACTCGTACACGCGCAAGGTGTTCTCGCCGCAGGAGTGCAGGCTGCGGGACATGACGTACTCGGCGCCCATTTCGGTGGATGTGAGGTACACGAGTGGGGGTAACGTGTATGTGAAGAACAACGGAGAGAAGACCGGGGAGGGGTCGGTGCAGATCGGCCGCCTCCCGCTCATGCTGCGGTCGGACCGATGCGTGCTGAACGAGTGTGAGAATGATCCAAACGGGTCTGAGGCGGGCCATGCGAAGAAAGGGGAGTGTCCGCTTGATCCTGGGGGTTATTTTGTGGTCAAGGGGGCCGAGAAGGTTATTCTGATCCAGGAGCAGCTGTCCAAGAACAGGATCATCGTCGACCTGGACGCGCAGGGGAACGTCACGGCGTCTGTGACGTCGTCGACGCACGAGCGTAAGTCCAAGACGACGGTGGTAGTGAAGCAAGGGAAGTTCTTCCTGCGGCATAATGCCTTCGTGGAGGACATCAACGTGTGCATCGTGATGCTCGCGCTCGGGGCCGAGTCCAAGCAGGAGGTCTTTCAGCTCATCGGCGGCCCGGAGAATCTCGTGAACCAGATCACGCCGACTGTGTTGGCGTGCGAAGACGAGGGTGTCCACACGCAGGCTGCTGCACTGGACTGGATGTCAAAGAGGATCAAGGGGACCTCGGGCACGAAACAGCCCCGGGAGAAGTCCGGCAAGGGGGGCCGGACGATCCAGGACGAGACGAGGGACATCCTGGCCAGCGTCATCCTCTGCCACGTGCCTGTGGAAGATTTCGACTACAGCGACAAGTTGGCGTACTTGGCGGCGATGGTCAGCAGGATGCTCGTGGCCAGGAAGGACCCCCGGTTCATCGATGACCGGGACTACTACGGCAACAAGCGGCTGGAGCTGGCGGGCGGCCTGTTGGCGCTCCTGTTCGAGGACTTGTTCAAACGGATGAACGCCGAGCTCAAGAGGCAGGCCGACGCGCACATGTCGAAGACGTCGGCGAAGCAGAGCCACTTTGACATCACCAAGTGCATCCGCACCGACACGCTGACGTTCGGCTTGGAGCATGCCATCTCCAGCGGCAACTGGAGCATCAAACGGTTCAGGATGGAGCGAAAAGGAGTGACGCAGGTCCTTTCGAGACTGTCGTTCATCTCGGCCGTCGGTATGATGACGAGGATCACGTCGCAGTTCGAGAAGACGCGCAAGGTGAGCGGGCCGCGCGCGCTGCAGCCCTCGCAGTGGGGCATGCTGTGCCCGGCCGACACGCCGGAAGGAGAGAGCTGTGGTCTTGTGAAGAACCTGGCGCTGATGGCCCACGTCACCACGGACGGCGCCGAGGAGCCCATCGTCGCGCTCTGTCACGCGTGCGGCGTCCACCCGCCGCGCGCGGTCAGCGGACAGGAGCGGCACGCGACCGGGACCGGTATCTCCATGGTCTTCCTCAATGGATCTTTGCTCGGCAGCACCCACGATCCCGCACATCTCATGAGCATACTGCGGAAGGCCAGGCGGGCCCGCAGGATCGGCGACTTTACGTCCGTCTCGTCGCAGTTCCCCACGGTCCAAATCTCTTCCGACGGCGGTAGGGTGTGTCGTCCGCTCATCATCTGCGACAATGGCGTGCCGAGGGTCAAGGCGAGGCACATCGACCTCGTCAAGTCGGGCGAGTGGACATTTGACGACTTCCTGTCCAACGGCCTGGTCGAGTACCTGGACGTGAACGAGGAGAACGACATGCTCGTGGCGCTGTACGAGAAGGATTGCATGTCCGACACGACACATCTGGAGATCGAGCCGTTCACCATCCTGGGCGTCGTCGCCGGCCTGATCCCCTACCCCCACCACAACCAGTCACCCCGAAACACGTACCAGTGCGCCATGGGCAAGCAGGCCATGGGCAGCGTCGCCTTCAACCAGCTCAACAGGATGGACACGCTGCTGTATCTGCTGGTGTCCCCGCAGAAGCCGCTCCTGTCGACAAAGACGATCGAGCTGATTCGCTTTGACGAGCTCGGCGCCGGCCAGAACGCGACGGTCGCCGTCATGAGCTACAGCGGGTTTGACATCGAGGACGCCATCGTTATGAACAAGGCGTCGCTCGATAAGGGATTCGGTCGGTGCGTCGTGCTCCGGAAATTTGCCACCAACTTCAAGCGGTACGCGAACCGCACCCACGACGTCTGGATCGGGCCGACCCACGAGGAGCTGAGGAGCAAGGCCTTCTCCAAGAAATTCGCCGCCCTTGACGTGGACGGCTTCGCGTCTCCCGGGTCGAAACTCGACCAAGGCCTCTGTCTCGTCAACAAGAAGGTGCCGAGGAACACCAGGGACAACAACACCTCCTGGGCCAGCTCAACGGGCCCGTCCAACGACGAGTTCAAGCCGGCGCCCGTGAGCTGGCGGGGATACCAAGGCGAGCAGTGCGCAGTCGATCGCGTCATGCTGACGGCAAACGACGAGCACTGGGCCGTGTCTAAGGTGCTCGTCCGGCACACGAGGCGGCCCGAGCTCGGTGACAAGTTCAGCTCGCGCCACGGGCAGAAGGGCGTCGTCGGTCTCATCGTCAACCAGGCCGACATGCCGTTCTCGGAGAAGGGGATCGTGCCTGACCTTATCATGAACCCTCACGGCTTCCCCAGTCGAATGACGGTCGGCAAGATGATCGAGCTCATCGGGTCAAAGGCGGCCGTCGAGACGGGCAAGGTGCACTACGGCACGGCCTTCGGCGAGACCACCGGCCAGGCCCACACAGTGGAAGAAATCAGCAAAGAGCTCATCGAGGCCGGCTACCACTATTCGGGCAAGGACTTTTTGTGCTCGGGCATCACCGGGGAGCCGCTCGAGGCCTACATCTTCATGGGGCCGGTTTACTACCAGAAGCTCAAGCACATGGTCCTCGACAAGATGCACGCAAGGTCTCGCGGCCCCAGGGTCGTTCTCACCAGGCAGCCCACCGAGGGACGAAGCCGGGACGGCGGTCTCCGTCTCGGAGAGATGGAGCGCGACTGCCTCATCGGATACGGTTCGTCGATGCTGCTCCTCGAGCGCCTGATGGTCTCTTCCGACGAGTTCGACGTGTTTGTGTGCAGGCACTGTGGTCTTATGGGGCACTTTGACGCCGAAAAGAACATCCCGATCTGCCCGTCGCTCAAGAAGCCCGATCACATGGAGAAGATGAAGCTGCCCTACGCCGCCAAGCTCCTCTTCCAGGAGCTCATCTCGATGAACATCGTGCCCAAGATGAGCCTGGCACAGGCATAGCAAGCTGTGTTGTTCTCAAGTCATTGCATATATAATCAAATGGGTCAAATCGGTCACGGGTTCGTTCGTTGGTTCGCGACATCGCTCCATCGCGCTAGGCGTCGATGCCGTCGATGCCGTCGACGCCGCCCGGCGCCATTTCAGGCCATCAGGCATCCGCCATCCGTCTCTTCTCCTCTTCAACCGCAAGCTCGACGATCGCACGCTGTGTTCTCCGTTCCAGCTTGGCCAGCTTCCCCGCGATCTCCTTGCGCAAATCCCAGCACGGCTTCTTGGGAGCAACGTTGGCGATGACCTCCGAGACGTCCCGGCCGATGGCCCGCTCCACGTCCACGACCGGCGCCTCCTTCGCTTTGACATGCGTCGCTTCGACTTTTTTGTGCTTGATCCTGTCGTCCTTGGGCTCGTAGTTGCGGAAAACCAGCTTTGGAGCGGAATCCTGCCCGTCCTTTCCATCGGTTTCATGCAGCGTGGCTTTTTCGTCTCCTCCTCCCTTGCTGCCGTCTGCGCGCTTCTTCAGCGCTGCCAGACGGACCTTCCGATCGTCTTTGTCCTGTGCGGCGGGCGACATCGTCATACAAATTAGGAAAAATCGAACGAGGGAGAAGAATCAGTCAGTCGGCGAGTCGGTCCGGGTCGTTCTAGAACGTCTAGACATCTCTAGATGTTCTCTAGATGTTCATCTTGATGGTAGCCACACTGCCGCCTGTATACGTGCCCCTGTGCAGATGCGCGTGCGTGCGCCTCGGGTTCTTGTTCTCGTGGAAGAATCCGATGAAGGACCGGTCGTGCGTCCCGTAAAGCACGTCCGGGCCCATGTCGGGGATCTTCTCTGAGACGACGTCTTCGTCGTCGAGGGGCTCCATGGAAAGGAGCCTCGAGACAAGGACGACCTTCCACTCTGCAAATTCCTCGTCAGAAATCTGCATCTCTTCCTTGACGCGCAGCTTGAGCTGGCCGACCGTCTCGGTCGGGGAGACGTCCATGATGAACGGGTCGCTGAACGGGAAGGCTTGGTTGGGCTTGTTCTCCTTTTCTTCGACCTGCAGGCAGTGGACGTGCATCCGCCCCTCCTGTTCGAGGTCGAGCTGGGAGGCGGGCACCACCTCGGCCCGGATGCCGAAGGGGCAGCTGCCGTCCAAATTGTACTCGGAGATTGGCTTCTGCGGGTCGTACACCTGCCAGATCTTCCACTGGTGGACGTCCATGACACGAATGACGTCAGACGCCTTGACCTTCGGTCCTACGGCCTTCTTGATGGCGTCACTCAGGTCGGCCACGAGTTTGTCCTTCAGGACGGTGACCTTGACAGTGGTGACCTCGTCGTGCTTGGCGTCGTGCAGGATGACCTTGACGTTCACGAGCCTCTCGTACTCGCCGATGGGCACGTCAATGGGCTCGTAGAAGAGCGTGTAGATCCCGCTGCGACACAGGTCCTGGAGGGTGGAGTCTCCCCTGTACTTGATCGGGTACGGCCTCGGCGCCTTGTCGTACACCGATCTGGCGGTGAACTGCACCTTGAGCGGATCGTCGAGACCCAAGTGGTTCGCGACGGCCTCGCTGACCGTGTCGTAAGGCCAGCTCTTCATCATCTCCAGCGTGAAGACGGGCGCGGCCGGCGTCTTCGCGCCCTTGCTCGACGCCTTCCTCCTGCTGCTGGATCGGGTCTTTTCGCTGGCCAACTCCGAGTTTGTCTGGTTTTCGTTTTCCTTCTCGTCGACCGTCGGGGCCGACCCGGCGTGGCCGCCCGATGGCCGCAGGGGCTTGAAGGTCACCTGGACCCGGTCCTTGACGGCGGTAAAAAAGTCGGTGACGGTTGGGAAGGCCTCATGTTCCGCGATGCTGCCGACCTGCTGCACGACGAGGATGGCGCCATCGACCAGCGGCGATTTCTGGTCGTTGGCCGACTTGCCGACGTCGATGTCCAGCATGGTCACATCCGGGGCCGACTTGACCTCCTCGAGCAGCACGCAGTCGGCGCCCTCGTCGATGGCGCAAAGAACTTTCAGTCGGTCGAGCAAATCGCCCTCGAACGGCATGCCCGCCGGGATCATGACGTGCTTGACGTACTCGAGCACCGGCCTCCCGGCGGCCCCGGGAACGAACTTCTTCAAAAACACGCTCCGCGTGGTTCCGTCGACCGGAATCGTCGAACGCTCCAGATAAACGTTGAGCGACGACATGTGGCCCTGCCGGCTGCCCATGCCGGGTATCGACCTGAGCATGACGTCGTCCTCCGCGTCCAGGACCGTGCGGGGCCTCGTCACGCCCTGTTGGGTCTCCGAGATCCTCCAATACCGCTGCTGATTCACGGGAATGCCCGTCTTTTCCTGCATAGCCTGCTTGACCTGCCCGAACGTCGTCGTCTTGGGCAGCTTCATGGTCAACGAGTCGTCCAGGTCGTCGAGCTCGACGAGATCCATGAACAGCGTCGACTCCACTTGGCGCTTGATTTCTGCGTCCGTGACGACGGACAGACGAGTGAATAGGTGGGCCTCGGCCGCTTCCTTCCTTTGCTGCTCCCTGGCCTCCTCCTCCGCCCGCAGCCTGACACGGACGTGTCGGGCAATGTCGTCCTCCGTCACGTCGCACATGATCGAATCCCATTCGCTCGCTCGCACGTAAACCAGCATATACGCGTTGGCCAGTCGCAGCCTCGTCGGCGTCGTCGACACGCCCCAGTTATCTTCGATGGCCTCCCGCTCGCTGACCCTCGTCACCGTCTCGTCGTCAAACTTGAGCCAGTTGACGCCGTCCGGGCGGATGTAAGCGAAGTAGTGCCCGCCGTGCACGTTCCCGCTGTGCACCAGCACGGCAAGCAGTTTGTACTTGTTGCTCACTGTCTTGTCCGCCGTACTGGTGAAGTACTTGAGGTTGCCCTCGTCGTCCCTCACGTCGAGGTCAATCTCCCCGTAGAACTCGTGTATGTCGTTCAGCTTGACCATCGCCATCTTGTAGAAGTCAAACTCAAACCGACGCAGCTGGATGTTCAGCACGGGAGGCAGCGACTCGAACTTGCCGCCCTTCTTGGCGTCCTGCTTGCCGTGTCCCTCGGCCTCGTACTGGTTGTCCCCGTCGAGCACCTCCTCGGCGCAGTACTCGTCGAACGACTCGTAGATGTTCTTGCGGTCCTTCACGACCAGCTGCAGATCCAAGAACTCCTCCTTGCGCACCGACTTGAAGTCGATGTTGATGCACTCGATGTAGTTCTGGAAGTGCCCCTGGAACAGCTTGTTGATGGTGCCCTCGACCTTGGTCCCCTTCATCACCTCCTCCAGCCTGTCGCAAAGAATCCTGTTGAACTCTTGCGCGTCGTGCTGCTGGTAGGCGTCGGCCGTGTCCCATCCGAACGACTTGGTCAAGTCCTCCGTGTCGACCGCCGTGTCGGTGAACTGGAGCATGTGGAACACCGACTGCAGCGCCAGCGGCATGCTCTCCGATGGCTTTTCGTCCTCGTTCGTCGGCAGGGCGTACACAGCCTTCCGCAGCACGTTGATATTGTACATCGTCTGCAGCAGCGAGTTCATGTAGCACGTCATCCCCTGGTTGATGATCCCGACGTGCCCGGTGAGCCGCCTCGAATCCGCGTTCGTCCAAGACTCCAACGTCCCCACGTGCACCTCGACCTTCATCACGATCGAGTCATCCACCAGAAACCCCTCGTTCTCGTCCATCAACGTCGCCAGCGGGACGAACTTTTTGAACCCCCAGTCGTTGCTGTTGGGCTGGAATGTGTGCTCGGCCGACATCCACCTGTTGCCCTGCTCGTCCAACCCATCGTTCCGCCCCACCCCAGCGTTCTGCAATTTCCGGTTCTCGTCCTCCTTGCCAGAGGCGTCCTCGCCGTCCGCCGCCAGCATCTCCGTGTCCCCCTTCTCGTGGCACGCAGTCTCGTCGTTCTCGTCGTTCTCACCGTTCTCGTCGTTCTCATCGCCCTCTCCCATCTCCACCTCCTCCGTCCGCTTCGGCCGCTGACGAATCAGCCGCATCGTGAAGCTCGCCTTCCGAGTCTCCTGAAACCGCACAAAGTCACACGTCACGTCCGAGCAGTCCTCCCCGACCGCCAAGTACACCGACATATCGGACCCATGCGCTTCCTGGTTCCCTCGAGGAAACGCCATCAACTGCCACGGATACCCCCCGATCTCAAACACCCCAGAGTACACTTTCTCGTCCCCGAGCGACGCAAAGTTGTTCAGCTTCCAAACGTACTCCCCCCGGAGGTTCCCATGCGTCTTCAGACCCTCCACGACACCCCCCTGCGTCCCTTCAACATCCATCCTGTTCTATCCTGCGAGCCGAGGAACGACGGTCGTGAGCCGAGGACGGTTTCTGCAATCGATCAAGACGACCGGCTCGGCGTGCGAGGTCGATCCGAAGCCAGTAACAACGCAGCGCTACATGCGTCCAAACACGTGCAATCCACGATACACCGTCTCGACAGGAAACCAGGAAACCACGAACGAACGTACGATGATGACGGAAAAACCTCGAGATGATTCTCGCTCTATTCAAACTCGCTCTGTTGCCGTGATCTGGCGTTGCACAGGGTTGGTTCGTTCACTGCACGCCCTGCCTGTCTCCCGAAAAAACGGACTGGACGCGTCGAGATTCCAGCCAGCCTCAGAGGTAAATTTGAAACGGTTTGAGGCTGGCCTGTCACGCTTCACCAGCTTCACCCGGCGCGTACCTCAACGCGTGTACAGTTAGAAGGATACGAGCGGAGCTCGCGGAGCTCAAAGCACGCAGAAACCGCGGGCGCGGAAGGTTCTGCCATCCTCCTGACATGTCCTTCAGAACCTTGCTCGGGTCCGGCACGACGAAGCAAAACGTCGTCGCCTGGGCGGCCGCCGGGTGCTTGGCGTACGTGCTGTGGGTCCGGCCCGTGAAAGAAGAGCAGAAGGCCGTCAAGTTTGAAGCAGAGGGCCGGCGGCGGACAAGAGGGGACGACTGACGACTGACGACTGACGACTGGCGGTCACGTTCCGAAAAAGTGCACGTGTAACATTCGAAAGGAAAGCTACACTATGTAAGCGTCAGTTACTTGAGCATCGTGGGGTGGATCCTGATCACGTCGACGCCGCTCGGGATGCAGCAGAGTGCCGTCTTGGGCACGGCGTAGATACCGCGGCAGCCCGACCCGCTTCCGGCTTGCTCGTTCCAGGGATAATCGTAGAACGAGAGCATCCGGTCGTACGCTTTGCCGATCAAGCACTCGACATCGACCGCTTTTCGGCCGCCGCGGCCGGCCGCGGCGTGTTCGACGTAGTACACGTATCGCCGCACGACGCTGTTGCCGTGCTGGAGGGCGAGGCGGAGGAACTTCGTCAGGTAATGGTTATCGTCGGTGAGTATCTCGCGGGAGCATTTCTGAAAGTCCATGCATTTGCCGATGTAGCACTTTACGCGGGCCTTGGGGCGGCTGGGGTGGACGACAGCGAGCTCGAATACAGCCGGGAGGTTCTTCAGCTCTTCGGTGGTCGACTTGTCCTCCTGGCGAACGAGCGAGTGAGCGAGTGAGCGAGTGAGCGAGTGAGCGGGTCAGGGCGTGCAATGATGCGAAGATCGAGGGCGTGTCCGTACCAGTGCTTTTTCGATCGACGATTTGAGGTTGTCGTCGCCAAACTTTGCGTTGGCCGACTCGAGGAAGGGCTCCCAGTCGTGGGGCTCGCTGGTCTTGCTCTTCGAACGGAAAAACTCGTGATATCCCTGACGGTCGTGGCGGTCGTGGTGGTGGATGGGTGGTGGTAAGAGCGTGATGAGCGGGGAGTGGTGGAGGGTGCCCAGCCACTGGGCCAAACCACGATTCTCCTCTCAGCGGACAATGTCGCCTGAACGCACAGGTTTATCGCCCTTCGCGTCCTCGCGTTCGGGCCACGCAAAGGCGTTGTTCTTATTCGAGTAGAGCATAGTTTAGAGCGGTGAAAACGAGCGTTCGTTCGGATTTTTTAGAGTCGAAACACGTCAGCGATTCGGAACGAGGCCATCCTTCGTCAGCCCCAACACTGTAAACGTATCGTTCGTGTACACGCAGCTGCTCGCAGCTTGCCGCATCGCCCTTTCGGCAATCTCCTTCGCGTCCAGCTTGAGGCTCTCCTCGGCCAGCAACGCCCGTGCCGCCGCCCCCGCGTACGGGCTCCCGCTCCCGATCGACAGCACGCCGTCATGGCTCTCCACGACGTCCCCATTCCCAGTCAGCTGCAGGCTGATCGTCTTATCCGCGACGATAATCGACGCGTCGAGCCGCCGAAGACTGCGGTCCATCCGCCAGTTTGTCGCGAGCTCCACGGCGGCCCGGAGCAGCTGGCCCGGGTGCTGTTCGATCTGCGTCTCTAGCCGTTCCAACAACGCCAGGGCATCCGCAGTCGCACCGGCAAACCCCGCGATGACCGGAGACGAGGCGTCGGCATTTAGGACACGTGTTTTGACGACGTTCGGCTTCATGATCGACGCGCCTGCCGTCACTTGGCCGTCGGCCGTAATTATTACCTCGTCGTCTTTCCTCACACACAAGACAGTCGTCGACCTGGTCTGCTGGTGGGGGTTGGTCTGGCCCAGGAGCCGTCTCGTCAACAGCACCGCGCCTCTTCCCTTGCCGCGCATTGTCAGTGGCGCCCACCAGTACGTGGCGAGATCTCCCAGCAGAGGGCGTCTGACTGACTGACGGCCTCTGGCTTCGTCGTCTCAATATGTATATAAGTAACACAAGGGGGAGGCAGTCGTGCCGGCAAACGCGAGATGTCGGGGTGGAAGTCCGCTAGGTCCTTTCTGATGTGAGGCCTCCCTCCGTCCTCCGTCCGGGACGAAAAAATCGCTCGGTTTCCTCTCTCGACGTCGCCTCTGGAACCTCCCACCCATCCCCCGTCCGAGACGGTCGTGGCCCACCGAGGATGGAGACGCGACCCTGAGTGACGTGACGTGACGAGCAACGGGGAATTTTGGACACACGGAACGTCTTCTTCTTCTCCGCGGCAACAACGAGTCGATGTACTCCTCGTCGACCTTCTCCAGCAAGCCCGACCAAGTGCTCGTGGTGCCGCCGATGGCGCTCGCGTGGCTGACAGAGTCCGAGAGCGCGACGACGGTGGTATCGTTCGAGGCGCGGGGACACTCTGACGCGACGGTGCTTCTGTCGTCGCACCGGTCCGCCGGGCGTCAGCAGCCGCGGCCAGGTGGCCGGGCGGGCGTCTTCGCGGTTCGCAACTATACGGTCATCATTGGGAGTCACAGGAATAGCTGCGTCAAGATAGAGAAGAACGGGGTTGTCGTATGTCAGGTGCAGACGCGAGGTGGCCAGGGGTACGGGGCGTCGCCGTCGCCGTCGCCGTCGGGCTCGGCGGCGAGCTCGCCGATAAAGGGCGCGTCAAACGCGAGTTTGCTGCATCCGATGCAGTTGGATCCGCACGTTTTCAGGACGTTCTGGGTGTCGTATGGGCATGGTGAGATTCGGATCGGGCACGGTGCCGGCTTTGGTGACGAGCAGGGTGCCTTTTGCGCGTGGAAAGACGTCGAAGAGGGCGTTGAAGCGGGAGTTGAAGCGGG
>Ga0181584_10003701_pt1 | contig 11641 bp, 9 predicted proteins | sample 071ome_30_FD_132462 | JGI IMG/M metagenome (GOLD analysis project Ga0181584, IMG submission 132462) | Coastal salt marsh microbial communities from the Groves Creek Marsh, Skidaway Island, Georgia - 071406AT metaG (megahit assembly) | ecosystem: Environmental > Aquatic > Marine > Intertidal zone... | reverse complement strand
TGATACAGCAGAGATGTATCCCACTAACCCGATGCGCGCAGAAACCTCGGGCGATACAGAGCGGGTTATCGGTAACTGGCCTGGCATTAAAAAACGCCGCGATGAGATGGTTATCGCGACCAAAATTACTGGCGAAGGCCATAGCTATGTGCGCGATGGGGCGCCTATTTCCTCTGCCACTATTCGTCTGGCAGTTGAAAATTCGCTACGTTCCATGAACACAGATTATATTGATATTTATCAGCTACACTGGCCCAATCGCGGCTCTTATATGTTTCGTAAAAACTGGCAATATGACCCCAGCGGACAAGATAGCACAGCCTTTCTAGACCATGTTGAGGATGTACTGGAAGAAATGGGTAAGCTGGTAACAGCCGGAAAAATCCGCTATTTTGGCCTGTCCAACGAAAGCGCCTGGGGCAGTTCGGTCTGGCTGCAAACAGCAAAGGCCAAAAATTTGCCGCGCGTCCTGACCATTCAGAATGAATATAGCCTGCTGTGCCGATTATTTGATCTGGATTTGGCAGAGCTTTGTCACCATGAACAGGTGGATTTGCTGGCCTTTTCCCCTCTGGCAGCCGGCTTGCTGACAGGCAAATATCAAAATGATGCTACCCCGGATGGATCGCGCATTCATGCAACCCCCGGCCTTGGCGGGCGCACAACTGCCCGGGTCTGGCCAGCTATTGATGCCTATCTGGCCATCGCGCGAAAATACGGGCTGGACCCTGTGCATATGTCTTTAGCCTGGGCGATGATGCGCCCTTTTACGGGATCGGTTATTTTCGGGGCAACCAGACAGGATCAGCTAGAGCATATCATCAAAGGGGCCGATCTGCGCCTGAGCGACGAAGTGATGGCAGAAATAGATACCACCCATAAAGCCCATCCCATGCCTTACTAGGCATTTAAAAAAGGCTGGCGGCCTTATTTGGTCTTCCTGTCGCCCCTAATCAGCGACAGGCGGCGCGGGGATACGGCATTGGCATGGGCATCAAAGCCTTCATACCGGGCAAAAATCTCGGTTTTAGGTGCCATTTCCGCAAAGCCGGTTGCATCCACCCGGCCGATAGAGGCGGTACGCATAAAATCATGAACGCCAAGCGGGGCATGGGCATGAGCTGCCCCGGAAGTGGGCAGTACGCAATTTGGCCCCATCATATAATTCGCCAGCGATCCAGCTGCATATTCGCCCAGCAATATTTCCGATGCGGTTTGGATAAAGGGCAGATGCCTGTCCGCCTCGCGCGAGAGTATCTGGCAATGTTCAGGCGCATATTCATTAATAAAATCATAGGCTTGCTGTTCATTTTCTGCCAGCACCACACCGCCATTCATACCAGACAGCACTGCCAGCGCATAAGCCTGGCGTTCCGCTGACATATCAGCCAGAAATTCTGGCAAGGCGTCTATTACCCCTTTGGCCAGCACTTCTGAGCAGGTGACCAGAAAGCCAGAGGAATCTGCCCCATGCTCACATTCTATCAGGATATCCAATGCCGCTAATCTGGCATCCACACTATCATCAGCAAAGATAATAACCTCGCTGGGCCCGGCTGGCAGGCGCGATCCGATATCTCCGACCAAAAGCCTTTTTGCGGCGACAAAATAGGGGCTGCCCGGCCCTTCTATCTTGCGGCATTTAGGGATGGATTCTGTCCCAAAGGCAGCAGCGGCTACCGCTTGTGCCCCGCCTGCCTTGGCAATTTTTTCAACCCCTGCAAGACGTGCGGCAACCAGCGTGGCAGGGTCAATATCCCCATCCGGGCCAGGCGGGGTTAAAATCACCGGCTCTGGCACACCTGCCACCACCGCAGGGATAGCCGTCATCAGGGTAACAGAGGGGAAACTGCCCTTGCCCCTTGGAGAATACAGCGCAACCTTATCAATGGGAAAGGCACGTTCGCCCACTTCTATGCCCGGGCGAATTTCCATCCGCCATTCTGCGGGCGGCTTTTGTTTTTCATGAAAGCGGCGGATATTATCTGCTGCATATTCCAGCGCATTGATCAGCTCAGGATCGAGCTTGTCAAAGGCCGCGTCAATCTCGCCCTTGCTGGCCAAAAGGGATTTGCCTGTTAAATCGGCTTTATCAAATTGTCTGGCATAATCTATCAGTGCGGCATCGCCCCGTTGTTTAACCTGCTCGATGACCGGGGCAACGGCCGCCATGAAAGGGGCAAGATCATCTTCGGTGCGGCGCTGCAACGCGGCAATTTGAGCAGAGCTATAGCTGGCAAGTTTGTGAAGGGCGATAGATTTTGTCATCAAATTACAAGTTTTTTAGTCAATTGGTACAGGCATCTGAAGCTGTTATTGGCTGCATCATAGCTGGCCGCACCATAGCATATAAGACCAGACTGAACATCTTTTTGTTTATCTACCTGCCAGGCCAGACTTACAGGGCAAAAATATTTCGCCCTTCTCTATCCTGAACAGATATAATCCAGCAATCAGGGTCATATTCAATCTCGCGGCTCAGCCTGTCTTGTATATCTGCATGGCTGACCCAGCCCTCGCCTGTGATACAGACCCATTCATATTCATTCTCATAATTCATCTGGCGTGCCAGCAAGCGCATTTCAGACGGGCTTTTTTCCACCTCCAGAAAAATGGTGCCTGCCCGTTCATCGCCTTTACGCAGAATAGCGGCAAAGATACCGCAACTGGCCGCCTGGCGTAAGGCGGCGCTGACAATCACATCTGTGGTTAATCGCGCCATTTATGACTGCCCGCCCATTCTAGCCCTTTTAAAAATCGGTGCATCTGCCATTATTTTCCCAATCCCCGAAACGGGTGGGCTCTGGCCCTTTTGGCCCGCCACGCTCTATCGGATCATCTTCTTTTTGGATGTCTTCTGGCAAGACAGTATCTGTCCCGCCCTCTATTTCAGGCGATTTGGGTCTATGTGCGGCTGGTTTTTTATCTGTCATTTGTCCATTTCCTGTATCATCAGGCCTGCGATAAATGAACCGTTTTGATCGGCGGTCGACCTAATATGACATAAAATCAAACTGGCTAGAAGCAATCCCCTGTTAATAATTTAACGAAAAGCGCATTACCAGCCGGTTTGGGATAGACAAAAAATCATAGCTCTGCTCTATTGCCCCTCATGGAAAATCAAAACCGGCCGAAATTATCGCTGAAGGTGTTACCTAAAAAAGCAGCGTCCAAAAAGCGACCAAAACATCGCCCAAAAACAGCTTCAAACGGACAGAAAAAACACAGCTCCAATAACCCATCCGCTTCGCCCGATAGCCGGCTTATTGCCTTTAATATTCTGGATGCCATCCTAAAACGCCAGCAAATGCTGGAAGCTGCCTTTGCCAGCAGCGAGGGGTTTAAGACATTAGACGGGCGCGATAAAGGTCTGGTCAGGCTGATTGTAGCAAGCTGTCTGCGCCGGCATGGCCAACTATCCACCCTGTTAAAGCCAATGATTTCCGAGCAAACAGCCGCCCCTGTTCAACTGGTATTGAAAATGGGCATGGCCCAATTGCTGTTTTTAGACCTCAGCCAGCATGCCGCCACCGATACAGCCGTTGAGCTGGTTAAAAAAATCGGTTTTGAGCGCCAGTCAGGCCTTGTTAATGCCGTCTTGCGCCGGGTTATCCGCGAAAAAGATATGTTGCTGAGCAAAACAGACTGCTGCGATAATCTGCCCCCGGAAATAAAACAGCGATGGCAACAAAATTGGGGCGCAGAAAAAACCGCCAAATTCGCGGCCTTAATGGCACAAACACCGCCTCTGGATATCAACGCTACAGGCGATATTGAGGGGCTGGCCAAGAAGCTGGATGGCGCAGCTCTGGGTGATACGACCATCCGGTGCCGCTTTGACGGGGACATCCGAAATATGCCGGAATATGAAAGCGGCATCTGGTGGGTTCAAGATGCAGCGGCCGCCCTGCCGGTTCAGCTGATGGGCGATGTTTCCGGCAAAAATATCTGGGATTTATGTGCCGCCCCGGGTGGCAAGACCGCCCAGCTGATCGCTAAGGGCGCAAATGTGACTGCGGTCGATAAAGAAGCGGTGCGGATGGACAGGCTACGCAGCAATCTTCGCCGCTTAAATATGTCGGCAAATGTGAAAGTGGCAGATATTCTGGACAACAGCTTTGCGCTAACAGCCAAAGCCGGAGATATGGATATGATTTTGCTGGATGCCCCCTGTTCGGCAACTGGCACTATTCGCAGACGTCCCGATATTTTAGTGCGCGATGAACGTCCGGATCTGGCCAGCCTGCAAGATATTCAAATCCAGATGCTGAAAAAAAGCCTGAGCTGGGTCAAACCGGATGGACAGGTTTTCTATGCTACCTGCTCGCTTGAACCAGAAGAGGGCGAGGAAGTAATACGCACAATCCTGCATTTTAATCTGGCAAAACTTATCCCCTTTACCCCGGATGAATTAGGGATATTTGCCAGCAGTTTAGCTGCTGAGGGATGGGCGCGTATCCTGCCGGATTGTCTGACAGAATCCGGGCTGGATAGCGCTGCAGCAGCGCTGGGTAATGACGGATTTTTCATTGCCAGATTAGCCCCGCTTACGGCATAAATAAACATCGAATATTTTATACTCGCCACAGGCTTAACAGGAAGCTTCTTTGATGGATGCGAAGGCAAAGAAAACGGAGCAATCTGACAAAGGCACACTTTCTTCTTCCGATATCTGGAAAATCAGCCAGATGGAAACCCTTTATCGGCAATCGCGTCTATTTAGCTGGCAATTGCGTGCCACACCGCCCCAATTACCCTTGCCTGTTATTCCTGATTTATGGCGCGGCGAGGCTAAAATTGGCGCGGCCATCATGCAGAATATGACCCCTTTTGCCGCTGATTCAGAACAATTTGCCAGATTTGACTGGATACGTGACTTGCGTGATTATGGCGGGGCAGATGCGCGTATAACAGCCCGTAATATGATAGATAGATGGATGCAAGGCCACCGCCACTGGTCAGCGATGGCCTGGCGTCCCGATATTATGGGCGCGCGGCTGGCTAATTTAATTTTCACCTTTGGCTGGTTTGGCGAATCTGCAGATGCGGCCTTTCAGCAACGCATTGCTGGCATGATAGCCCTGCAGCAACGCTGTCTGGCACTGGACTGGCAACGCCTTTATGCCCCGCTTGACCAGTTAACAGCTCTTAAAGGCCTTATCCTCAGCCAATTGGTGCAGATGCCTGCCAGCGAGGATATCCGCCGCAAGCGCGAGGTAAGCGCCCTGTTTGATTTGCTAATTTCCAAAGTCAAAGGCCAGCTTAATCCCGATGGCGGCCATCGTTCGCGCCAGGCTGAAATCCATCTTGATTTGCTAAAATTACTGATTGAATGTCGCAGTGTTACCAGCCCGCTTGGCATCACCGATTTGCCTGTCATGGATGATATGATTGAAAAAATGGCTGCCATAACAAAATTATGGCGCGATGGCTCAGGGCGCTTTGCCCATTTTCATTTTGCCGGCGCGTCTTCTTCCGAACAAATCGAGCAAGCCTTAAGCCGTTGCAATGCCAAGGGGCGCATTGCCCAGCACGCCCCGGATACCGGCTTTGCACGGCTATCTGCGGCGCGAAATACGTTGATTGTCGATACCGGCCAGACAAGCGATACGCCGGCTTTCAAAGGGCGATATAAAGATAGCCTTCATAGCGCTGCCAGCCGGCTTGCCTTTGAATTTTGTGTCGGCACAGCCCCTTTTATTGTGAATACAGGTCAGGCGACTTCCGATCCACGCTTGCGCCGTGCCTTTAGTCAAACCGCTGCCCATAGCGCATTGACACTGGATGGGCTGGATAACCAGCAACCCGATACCCGCACGGTGCATTTCGACATTGGCCCTGCTGATGGCGGTGTTTTGATGCAAGCCAGCCATGATGGCTATGTTAAAAGTCACGGCATTTTGCATAGCCGGCAATTATTTCTATCGCGCGATGGCAATAATCTGCGCGGCAGTGACCAGCTGGATTATTCAGCTGCACCGAGGCAAATTCCGGTGGAAGTGATTATTCGCTTTCACTTGCACCCCCTTGTCAGTGCCGCACGGGTGAAATCCAGACAGATATTGCTGAAAATACATGGCCAGAAAAATGGCTGGCTGTTTAAATGCCGCGGGGCAGAAACATCGCTGGACAGGTCTGTCTATCTGGATGGGCAGCGGCGCAGCAGCTGCCAGCAAATTATCCTGCGCTGTCCGGCCAGCCAGATACAGACAAAAGGAAGTTTAACCATTAATTGGGCGTTTAGCCGCCATTCCTCGCCAAGATAGGCTCTGAAGAGTTGCACGCTGACTTGTATTCTGCGCCAAGCTGGGCGATAAGAACGTCGCTATTTTATCGCAAGACAGCGTGCCAGCCTGTTTTGCCCCTAGTATTACCAAATTTAAGGAAGTTCTAAATTATGGCCACTCCATCGCCTGTTACAGCAAAAACAGCCCTTCTTTCTGTTTCTGATAAAACCGGTTTAACAGAATTTGCCGCGCGACTTGTCGGACTTGGCATTACCCTGCTTTCCACAGGCGGGACAGCCAAAGCCCTGCGCGAGGCCGGGCTGGATGTGACAGATGTTTCGGATGTGACAGGCTTTCCGGAAATTATGGATGGCCGGGTTAAAACCCTGCACCCGAAAATACATGGCGGATTACTGGCAAAGCGCGATAATGACGTCCATATGAGCGCGGCTGCCAGCCACGATATTTCCATGATCGATTTGGTGGTAATTAATCTTTATCCCTTTGCCGAAACCTTGCGCTCGGGGGCGGATTTTGATCGCTGTATTGAAAATATTGATATTGGCGGGCCTGCAATGGTGCGCGCTTCGGCCAAAAACCACGCATTTGTCAGCATTGTAAGTGACCCTGATGATTATGATGCGGTGGCCAGCCAGCTGGAAAAAGACAACCATGTGGCAGAGGAAATGCGCCGCAAGCTGGCACAAAAAGCCTTTGCGATGACGGCCAGCTATGACCGGATGATAGCCGACTGGCTAGGTAGCCAGAGCGCTAGAGCCAGCCAGGCAGAGGCAGAAATGCCGGAAACCCTGACTATTTCTGCCCCACGTATCCTAAGCCTGCGCTATGGCGAAAACCCGCATCAGGCAGCGGGCATTTATCAAACGGAGCTGCATACACCATCTGTTTTATCTGCAACACAGATACAAGGCAAAGCCCTGTCCTATAATAATGTAAATGATACAGATGCTGCCTTGCGGCTGGTCGCGGAATTTGATGATCCGGCCATTGCCATTATCAAACACGCCAACCCGTGCGGCGTGGCGGTATCGGGCGATCCTCTCGGCGCATGGCAAAATGCACTGGCCGCTGATCCGGTCAGCGCTTTTGGCGGTATTGTTGCCTGTAACCGGCCGCTGGATGGCCAGCTGGCAGAAGAAATTTCCTCTATTTTTACCGAAGTGGTCATTGCGCCCGATGCCGATGAACTAGCAAAGGCGGCACTGGCAAGAAAAAGCAATTTGCGGCTGCTTTTAACAAAGACCCTGCCAGACCCGGCAGCAAGTGAAATAGCGGTGAAATCTGTTTTGGGCGGCTATCTGGTACAGAACCGCGATAATGGGCAGATTGGCGAAAGTGATCTGGAATTTGTCACCGATATCAAGCCAAATCCGGCACAGATTAAGGATATGCTGATCGCCTGGAAAATCGCCAAACACGTTAAATCCAATGCGATTGTCTATGTTAAGGATGGCATCTCGGCTGGCATTGGCGCGGGCCAGATGAGCCGGGTAGATAGCTGTCGTATCGCTGCACAAAAAGCCCGGGATATGGCGGAAAAACATGGCTGGCCAGCCCCGCGTACAAATGGCTCTGTGGTCGCCTCTGATGCGTTTTTTCCTTTTGCAGATGGGCTGCTTACCGCGATTGAAGCCGGGGCAAAGGCGGTAATTCAGCCAGGCGGCTCGATGCGCGATGGCGAGGTGATCGCCGCTGCCAATGAAGCAGGGATTGCCATGGCCTTTACCGGTATGCGCCATTTCAATCATTGATACAGCGCAAAAACTGTTTATGTAAATCGGGGCAAACAGGCCTGATAGCATTTTGCCATCAGGCTTGGCAGCGCCTCTTGTGAACAGGCTTGCCAGCGATAGCCCTCCGGGACGGGGATGTCCTTTTCTATACTTGCATAATAGATGGTCATCTCTGCGGTGAAATGGGTAAACACATGGCGGATTTCTGTCTCCAGCTTTTGGCTGCTGGTAGCCAGATGGAGCACTGCCATCCAATCTGGACAGTCAGACCCGTCCCAGCCATAAGAGGGAAAGGCCAGCATCCCGCCAAGCAAACCTTTTTCCGGCCGCTTGCCAAGCAAAAACGCGCCATCTTTATTGCGCAGGACATACAGCGTTCCCGCGCGAATGGGCCTGGGCTTTTTATTCGGCCGCAAGGGCAGGCTGGCCGGGTCATCCATAGCCGCTGCCCGGCAGCCGTAGCGTAACGGGCATTGCGTACAATTCGGGCGGCGCGGCAGGCAAATAGCTGCCCCGATATCCATCAGGGCTTGCGGAAAATCCGAACGCCGCCTATCCGGGCGAATATGGGCATATATCGCTTTCAGGCGCGGCTTTATTTCTCGCACCTCTTTTTTAATGCCGCCATAGCGCACTAAAATACGCTCGATATTTCCATCAATAACAATCGCTGGCTGGTCAAAGGCAATGGCTGCGATAGCACCGGCTGTATAGGGCCCTATGCCTGGCAATTTTTCCAATGCTTGCGGGGTTTGGGGAAACTGGCCTTGATATTCTGACACTATTAGGCGGGCGGCCTTTATCATATTTCGGGCGCGGGCATAATAGCCAAGCCCGGCCCAGGCGGCTAGCACCGCATCTTCATCTGCTGCCGCAAGGGCAAAGACATCTGGCCATGTGCGGGTAAAATACTGAAAATAGGGAATAACGGTTGTCACCCCAGTTTGCTGTAACATTAATTCAGATAAAAATACATGATAGGCAGGGGACAATGCCGGGCTGAAAGTACGCCAGGGCAGGATGCGGGCATATTCATCATACCAGTCAAACAGCAACGAAGCGGGGAAAGCTTCAAAATGGGCATCTTCTGGCAGGCGTTTCATCTCGATTATCAAAAAAGTTTCTAGCTGGATTTTTGGGCAACATATCTGTTGTATCAGATAATTCTGTAAATCAAAGGGTTCAAGCTATGCGCGCAAGAGCTTTGCCAAAGCCCTCATAGCAAAGACAGGATGACTATGATAAACTGCTTTACATGGTAAAACACCCAACCCATTCAGGCCATCCGCGCCGAACGCGAAATTTACGCAGATTATCCGGCCTGACCGAAGGGCTGATTGCCCCTGCCATGCGCAAACGCGGGCAAGTGCTGGCAAAGATTGTCGCCGCCTGGCCAGACATCGCAAAAGAGGCACATAAATGGTGCTTGCCAGCGGACATTCATTTTCCACATAATAGCCGCTTTCAAGCAACCCTTACCCTGTCGGTTGCCAGTGGCAGAGGCCCACATATCCAGCAAATAGCCCCGGAAATATGTAAACGCATCAACAGCTATTGCGGCTATGCCGTGGTCAGCCGGATAAAGATTCGCCAGGATTTTATGCCGTCACGCCAGCAACAGCCCGCCGACCAGACCGCTCGTCATGGCAATAAGGGGGATAGTTCGGACAAGCTGACCCTTGCCAGACTGGAAAAAGCCACGGCAACCATTCAAAGCCCCGAGCTGCGTGCCGCACTTATCCGGCTTGGCCAGAGATTATCCTGAGAGTGAATAAAAAATATGGCATGGCATTTCTTTACTTGATATGACCTATCTGCCTTTGCCATATTACAGCCATTGTTGCATCGTTATCTGGGATAGCTAACATCAAACAGTGTAAAACAATAAAGCGTTAAATCGAAACGCCGCGAGAAACAGAAAGAAGCATTTGATGAGTTCAGACAGACGGTTTTTTATGCAGATAGCTGGCAGCGCCCTTATAGGAGCAGCCCTGCCCCGCATCGCACTTGCAAAATTCGAAATCTCGCCAGCGCGCGCAAGAGAGGTTCGCTTTCTGGGCAATGAAAATGCAGCGGTCACAGTGGCAGAATATTTTTCCATGACCTGCGGCCATTGCGGCAATTTTCATCGGAACACCTTTCCAGAGGTAAAAGAAAAGCTGATCACCACCGGCATCATCCGCTTTGAGTTGCATCCCTTCCCACTTGATCAGCTGGCCTTGCAAGCCCATGCGCTTTGCCGTGTTTTGCCAAATACCAGCTATTTCAAAATGGTAGATGTTTTGCTGGATCAACAGGAAAACTGGGTGCGCGGTAGCGATCCGGTCGCCAAACTGAAGCAATATGCAAAATTTGCTGGCATTTCATCGCAAGATTATGACGCGATAATGAGCGACCGAGCCTATCTGGAAGCGATTGTTGAAATGCGCCAAAATGCGACGCGCGATCATAAAGTCCAATCCACACCGACCTTTGTCATCAATGGGGAAAAATCCTTTAGCGGTGCGATGTCCTTTGACGAGTTTTTAGCCGAGCTCAATGCCTTTGGCATCTGATAGCGATTATTAAAGGCCGCGCTGTTTATGATTTTCCGTACCCTTTCCATGGCAGGTTTCAAATCTTTTGCTGAAAAAGCAGAGATGGAAATTGAAACCGGACTGACAGGTATTGTTGGGCCAAATGGATGTGGCAAATCCAATATTGTTGAAGGGCTGCGCTTTGTGATGGGCGAGAGCTCTGCCCGGCAAATGCGCGGCACAGAGCTGGATGATATTATCTTTGCTGGAACCGATGCGCGCCCATCTCGCAATCTGGCAGAAATCACGCTTCATCTGGACAATCAGATGAAAAAAGCCCCGGCCGAATATAATCAGTATGACGAGCTGGAAATCACCCGCAAGGTCGAACGCGGCAAAGGATCCAGCTTTCAGATTAATGGCAAGCCGGCCAGAGCCCGTGATATCCAGCTATTATTTGCTGATTCGGCTACCGGGGCGCGTTCTGCCGGTATCGTCTCGCAAGGGCGAATCGGTGCGATTGTCGGAGCAAAACCCGAAGATCGGCGCTCGCTAATCGAGGAAGCTGCCAATATCAAGGGCTTGCATCAGCGCCGCCATGAGGCAGAGCTGCGTTTGCGCAATACAGAAAATAATCTGGAGCGCATCGAGGATATGATTGCCCAGCTGGCCGAACAACGCCAGCAACTGGCCAAACAGGCTCGTCAGGCTGCCCGTTATCGGTCAGTGGCTGACCGTATTCGTAAAGCAGAAGCACGGCTTGCCCTTGCCAGATGGCAGCATTTGGAAGCAGAAAGCAAAAAAGCAGGCGTTGAGCTGGCAGAGCAACAGCAAAAAGTTGAACATACAACGGCTCTTTCAGCGCAAGCTGCCACCCATCAGGCAGAACTGGCCGCAAGCCTGCCCCCTTTGCGGAATGCAGAAGCAGAACAGGCGGCCATTGTACAAAATCTGCGTATAGAGCTGGGCGAATGTGATCGCGAGGCAGAACGTATTGCCGAAGCGCTGGCACGCCTTGACCGCCAGATTGCCCAAATTACCAGCGATGCAGAACGCGAAGGCAGCCTGCATGAGGATGCCGCCGCCGCTTTAAAGAGCCTGAACGAAGAGCGTGATATGCTGGCAGCCAAAACAGCCCGGGATG